>Ga0233425_10006628_pt1 | contig 16998 bp, 15 predicted proteins | sample Watercolumn_Towu_2_FD_181712 | JGI IMG/M metagenome (GOLD analysis project Ga0233425, IMG submission 181712) | Freshwater microbial communities from Lake Towuti, South Sulawesi, Indonesia - Watercolumn_Towuti2014_140_MG | ecosystem: Environmental > Aquatic > Freshwater > Lake | place... | reverse complement strand
TACATCCAGACCCGTTCGCCGCAGGCGCTGATCAACTGGATCCTCCCGCAGATCCCGCGCGAACCCAGCCACTCGTAAACGGACACACAGGCCTCCCCCTTCGGGAGGCCTGTTCCTTCGGTATAATCGAAGCATGCCTGCCAAGCCGTTCCCCTCCGCACTGACCGTCGCCGGCCGGACCCTGCCCTGGGGCCGGCGCACATACGTGATGGGCATCCTCAATCTGACCCCCGACAGCTTCTCCGGCGACGGGCTGCTTTCCGGCGCCGAGACTGCCGCCGCGGCCCTGGAACAGGCGCGCCGCTTCCTGGCGGAAGGTGCGGATATCCTGGACGTGGGCGGCGAGTCCACCCGCCCGGGCTCCCAGCCGGTCTCAGCCGAGGAGGAGATCGAGCGCGTCGTCCCGGCCATCCGGGCCATCGCGGCGGAATTCCCGCAGGCCCTGCTCTCGGTCGACACGTACAAGGCCGCCGTGGCCGAAGCCGCCCTGCAGGCCGGGGCGCACATCCTCAACGACGTCTGGGGGCTGCGCGCCGACCCGGACCTGGCGGGGGTCGCCGCCCGGGCGGGCGTCCCGGTGGTGCTGATGCACAACCGCTCCAGCCCGGCGAGCGTCGAGGTGCGCGAACGCCTCGGCAATGCCTACACTGGCTCAGAATACACGGAGCTGCTCGAGGATGTGAAGCGCGAACTGCTCGAGTCGGTGGAGATCGCCCGCCGCGCCGGCATCCCGGACGAGCGCATCCTGCTCGATCCGGGCATCGGCTTCGGCAAGAAGGTGGAACACAACCTGGAATTGATCGACCGGCTGGGCGAGGTCCGCGCGCTCGGGTTCCCGGTGCTGCTCGGCCCGTCGCGCAAATCCTTTATCGGCTACACGCTGGACCTGCCGCCCGAGCAGCGCCTGGAGGGCACGGCCGCCGCCGTGGCGGTCGGCATCGCCCGCGGCGCGGACCTGATCCGCGTCCACGACGTGCAGGCCATGGCCCGCGTGGCGCGCATGACCGACGCCCTGGTGCGCCGGGGGAAATGACCGTGTCGACCGATTTCGACAACAACCTGCTGCGTGAGGGCATCCTGCGCTACCGGGTCAAGGAATTCGACGCCGCCCGGCGCTTCCTCGAACGCGCCCTCGACAATGCCGACGACGACGCGACCCGCCTGCAGGCGCATTACTACCTGAGCCTGCTGACCGACGACCCGACAGCCAAGCGCAGGCATCTCGAAGAGACCCTGGCGATCGACCTGTCGCATGCCGAGGCGCGCCGGGCGCTGGCCCTGCTCGACGGGCGGCTGCAGGCCGGGGAGATCGTCAACCCGGATGCGCTGCCGGCGGCAAAGGAAACCAGCCTTTCCGCCGACCGCTTCACCTGTCCGAAATGCGGCGGCCGGCGGGTGTATGCCCCGGACGGCGTCTCGCTGGTGTGTGAATTCTGCCAGCGCCAGGAAAGCCTGGCCTCCGGCCGCCTGGCCGGCGAACAGGATTTCTTCGCCGCCATGGCCACCCTGCGCGGCCACCGCGCCCCGACCCTGATGCAAACCTTCCGCTGCAACGGCTGCGGGGCGGAGTTCGTCCTGCCGCCCGGGATGGCCACCGCCGCCTGCAGCTTCTGTGATTCGCTCCACGTGGCCGCGCTGGAGAGCTGCCGCGAGCTGCTCGCCCCGGACGGCATCATCCCGATGGCCTTCGGCCCGGACGAGGCCGCCCGCCGCATGGCGGAATGGGCGGCCAAGAACCGGCTGGAGCTGGCGGAACCGCTGCAGCCGCGCGGCCTGTTCCTGCCGGTCTGGACCTTCGACATGAGCGGCCAGATCCCCTGGAACGGGAAGGTCCGGCGCAACAAGCGCCTGGTCCCGGTTTCCGGGACGGTCCAGGCCGCCTGCGACGACCTGTGCCTGCCGGCCTCCGCCTCAGCCGCCGCCCTGCTGGAAAAGACGCTCGGCGAGTACAGCCTGTCCACAGCGGCCGCCTACGATCCGCGCTTCCTGGCCGGCTGGCCGGCGCGCGTCCAGGAGGGCGTCCTGTCGGATGCCGCCCTGGAAGCCCGCCGCCGGACGGTCGAACGGGCGCGCAGCCTGATCCGCGCCGAGTACGGCCTGGTGCAGGACCTGTCCTATTCCACCGCCGGGGTGACGATCCACTCCTACAAGCTGGTGCTGGTCCCGGTCTGGCTGGCCGCCTACGAACTGGACGGCCGCAGCTACAACGTGCTGGTCAACGGCCTGCTCGGCAGCGTGCACGGCGACCTGCCGGCGCGCAAACTGTACGGTTTCCTGGGGGGCCTGCTCGGCGGCTGACCATGACCTCCACCCTGACCATCGTCCGCCAGCGGCGCAAGCGCCGCGACCAGTCCCGGCGCAGCGCCAGGCAGGGCAGCCAGCGCTTTGGCTTCAGCCTGGCCTTTCTGTTCAGTGCGGCCGGCCTGGTGGCGATCCTGGTCCTGGCCCTGACCTATGCCTCGCTGACCCGCGGCCTGCCCTCCACCGATGAACTCAACGTCCTGCTCGATCCGCAGCACGGCCTGCTGCTCCAGCCCACGCGCCTGTACGACCGCAGCGGACAGTACCTGCTGGCCGTGCTCGCCCCGCAGGACGCCCCGCGCACCTACCTGACCTATGAACAACTCCCGGAGAACGTGGTCCAGGCCACCCTGGCGGTGGTCGAGCCGGATTTCTGGACCTCGCCCGGGTACGAACTCTCCGGCTGGCGCACACCGGCGGAGCATCCCACCCTGGCCCAGAGCCTGGCCTACGACCTGCTGCTCTGGGACCAGCCCGCCTCGGCCCGGCGTGCCATCCACGAGCGCATGCTCGGCGCGCAGCTGACGGCCCGTTACGGCCGCGAACAGGTATTGGAATGGTACCTGAACAGCCTGGACTACGGCCAGCATGCCTACGGGGTGGAGGCCGCCTCCCGCCTGTACTTCGACAAACCCGCCTCCGAGCTGACCCTGAGCGAGGCGGCCATGATCGCCGCGGCCGGCCTGGCCCCGGAACTGAACCCCTTCGACGCTCCGCAGGCCGCCGAGGCCCGCCGGGTGGAAGTGCTGCTGGCCATGCTGGGCAGCGGCGACCTGGAGGAAGGCCAGGCAATGCAGGCCATCATGGCGCCGCCGGCGCTGGCAGCCGCCCCGCAGCCGGACGCTGGTCCCGCCCCGGATTTCGTCCGGCTGGTCCTCGACCAGCTCGGCAGCGTCTTCGGCCCCGGACGGGTGGAACGCGGCGGGATGCTGATCATCACCAGCCTGGATTTCGCCCTGCAGATGCAGACCGCCTGTGCCCTGCAGGCCGAACAGGCCCGCCTGACCGGCCTGCGCGCGGAGGCCGTCATGGCCCTGACGGCGCCGGACGGCTCGCTTTGCGAGACCGCCCGCCTGCTCCCGGCCCGGGACCCTGCCGCGGAGCAGACCCTGGCGCGGGTGGAGGGCACCGCCCTGGTGATCGACCCGGCCAGCGGGCAGGTCCTGGCCGCCGCCGGCGATCTCTCGGCCCAGCCGGCCGGCACCAGCCTGACCCCCTTCCTGTACCTGACCGCCTTCGCCCGCGGCTTCAATCCGGCATCCTTGATCTGGGACATCCCCTCCGGCACGCCCGTACCCGGCCGGGAATACCACGGACCGCTGCGCCTGCGCACCGCCCTGGCCAACGACTACCTGACCCCGGCCGAGACCCTGCTGGCCCAGCTTGGGCCGGAGAGCGTGCAGACCGGGGCGGCCTCGTTCGGGCTGCGCCTGTCCGCCGGGAGCGGCCTGCTCGGGCAGGCGACCCTGGTCTCGCCGCTCGAACTGGCCGGCGCCTACGCGATCTTCGCCGCCAACGGGGTCCAGGTCGGGCAGGAGCTCGGCGGAAGCCTGCAGCCGGTCAGCGTGCTGCAGGTGACCGGCTTCGACCACAGCCTGTGGCTGGACTGGACCAGCCCGCAGACCCGGGCGGTCATCGGCCCGCAGCTGGCCTACCTGATGAACCACGTGCTCTCGGACGAGTCCGCCCGCTGGCCGTCGCTCGGGCACCCCAACCCGCTCGAGATCGGCCGCCCGGCCGGGGTCAAGCTCTCGGCCTCACTCACCGGCGACGGCGCCTGGACGGTCGGCTACACGCCGCAGCGGGTGGTGGCGGTCCGTCTCGGCGGCGCACAGGGTGAGCCGCTGTCCGCCGCGGACAGCGCCGAGCTCTGGCACGCCCTGGCCCAGTTCAGCGTGCGCAGCCTGCCCGCCCTGGGCTGGGACATGCCGGCGGGCGTTTCCAGCCTGCAGGTCTGCGACCCGTCCGGCCTGCTGCCGACGCAGGCCTGCCCGAACATCGTCAACGAGGTCTTCCTGGAAGGCCGCCAGCCGGTCCAGGCGGACAGCCTGTACCAGACCTTCCAGGTCAACCGGGAGACCGGCCTGCTGGCGACCATCTTCACCCCGCCGGAGCTGGTCGAGGCGCGCGTCTACCTGGTGCCGCCGGCCGAGGCGCGTGCCTGGGCCGGATCCGCCGGGCTGGCGGTGCCGCCCGAGGCCTACGATACGATCCAGATCCCGGCCCCGTCGCTCTTCGCCCACATCACCGCCCCGGCCATGTTCTCCGACGGACGCGGGCAGATCGAACTGCGCGGCAGCGCCGCCGGAGCGGACTTCGACTTCTACCGCCTGGAATACGGGCAGGGGCTGTACCCGCGCCGCTGGGTCCAGATCGGGGAGAACGTCGAGACGCCGGTGGTCGAGGGCCTGCTGGGCAGCTGGGATACGGACGGCTTGAACGGGCTGTACGCGCTGCGGCTGATGGTGGTCTACACCGACCGGCGCGTCGAACAGGCCGTGCTGCAGGTCACGCTGGACAACACCCCGCCGCAGGTGGCCATCTCCTACCCGGCGCCGGGGGAGGAACTGGACCTGGCGGAGGCCGGCCAGATCGCCCTGCAGGCCCAGGTGGACGATCCCTTTCTGACGCAGGTGGAATTTTTCGTCGACGGCACTTCACTCGGCACGCTGGAGAGCGGTCCGTACGGCGTCCTGTGGGAAGCCGCGCCCGGGGAGCACCGCCTGCGCGTGGTGGCGGCCGACCGGGCCGGGAACCGCGCCGAGGCGGAGATCGAATTCACGGTCAGACGATAAGGACGCGCCTTCCGGCGCGTCCTTGATTTTTCGAGCGGGGGCAGACAGGGGGTCAGACCCGGTAGGCCGCTTCGCCCCAGACGGCGAGGATCTCGCCGAAATAGATGCGGTGGTAATCCTTGTGCGGGTAGCACAGGGGAACGCGCCCGTCCAGGAAGTGCTCCGGCTTGAAATCGTCCCAGTACAGCTTGCGGCATTCCAGGATCAGCTCGGCCTGCTCATAGCCCGGCGCGGCGACCCTGCTCGAAGCGAGCGGCGTCAGGCCGGAGGCGGCCAGCTTGTCCCCGTCCCGGCCGGAGCGCGTGCCGAGCAGCTGCAGGGCCGGCCGGTACTCTTCGGAAAAGGCGCACACGGTGAAGGTGTCGTATTTTTCCATGAACTCGAACGTATAGCGCTGCGGACGGACCACGACCTGGACGAAGGGCATCCGCCACATGTAACCGACCGAACCCCAGCCGACGGTCATGGCATTGTACTTCCCGGCGGCCAGGTCGCCGCTGGTCAGGAGCAGTCCCTTGCCGTTCCAGGCGGCAACCGGCTGGAGCATGAAGTGATTGACCGGTATGGATTGGCGTGTCATGCCCGGCCTCCTTTCGGAGGGTGCGGGGGCGAGTCGTAGCAGCCGGCCACCGACTGGCCGAAGTCGATCACCGCGCCGGTCATCATCCCCGGTTCGTCGCTGGCCAGGAAGGCGATCGCGCGGGCGACCTCCTCCGGCTTGAGCAGGCGGCCGAAGGGCTGTTCCCGCTCGGCCCGTTCCAGCCAGTCTGCCGGGGCGCCGTCGGACTGGCGCTGGGTGCGGTCCTCCCCCGGCGTGTCCATCCAGCCGCTGTTCAGGCCGTTGACCCGGATGCGGTCGAACAGTTCGGGCGAGGTGTCGAGCAGCGTCCCCCGGTCGGTGATGCCGGCCGCGTTGACCAGGACATCCACCCGGTCGAAGACGCCGTCCGCCTCGGCGGTGTCCTGCCGGCAGTCGTCCAGGCGGGCCAGGTCGGCCTGGACGAAGATCGTCCGGCAGCCCGCTTCGTTCAATTCCCGGGCGACAACTTCCCCGCGGGCCACATTCCGGCCGCAGAGCACCAGCCCCGCCGCGCCGCGGCCGGCGAAGAGGCGCGCCGTGGCCTCGCCCGGACCCTGCGTCCCGCCGGTGATCACGGCGACCTTCCCAGACAGCTGCGTATCGGTCACAGTCATTCCTGCTTCTGCCGCATCCAGCGGCGGACGGCATCCAGCGGGTGTTCATAGCTGGACATCAAGGTGAACAATTCCTCCGGCGACGAACTGCACAGCAAAGCCCGGCGGTGTTCGGGGAAGATGAAGCCGGTCTCTTCCGCCCGGTCGAGCATCGCCAGCAGCGGATCGTAGTATCCGGCCACGTTCAACAGCCCGACCGGCTTCTGGTGCTCGCCGATCTGCAGCCAGGTCAGGGTCTCGAACAGCTCATCCAGGGTCCCGTAGCCGCCCGGCAGGGCGATGTACCCGTCGGCCAGCTCGTACATGCGGCTCTTGCGCTGGTGGATGGTCGGCGTGACCTCCAGGCGGGTCAGCCCGGGATGGGCCAGAGCCTGGGTGTTCATGCTCTCGACGATCACGCCGATGACCGCCCCGCCGTTCTCGAGCACGCCGTCGGCCGCCGCGCCCATCAGGCCGGTGCGCCCGCCGCCGTAGACCAGGGTGACGTGCTGCCCGGCCAGCATGGCGCCGGTGCGGCGCGCCGCCTGCAGGTACTCCTCCGCCAGCCCGTCAGCCGAACCACAGTAGACACAGATCGATTTCATTCCTGACTCCACAACGAGGGTAGGATGAGTATACTGCCAGTCTCCAGAATTCGCCAACGGCACGTTAGAGTTGGATTAGACCTGCCGCCGTGAACTTGACCCGCCCCCCGGCGCGGCCTACAATCGTTGCTCATGGAGCGAAAAATGAATAAAAAATTGATCTTACCAGTCGTTCTCCTGGTCTTTTCCAGCCTGGCCTGCCAGCTTGGCAGCGTCCTCCCGACCCGGCAGAGCGTCGCGCCCGTGCCGACCCTGCCGGGCGAGACCGTGCCGGTCGACCTGACCAGCCAGCAGGACCGGCTGGTGAACCTGTTCCAGAACGTCAATCCGGGCGTGGTGGCGATCAAGACCGGCAGCGCCCTGGGCTCCGGCTGGGTTTACAGCGGCGAAGGCTACATTGTCACCAATGCGCACGTGGTCGATACGGAAACGCGCGTGGAGGTCGACTTTCCCACCGGCGACAAGGTCTACGGCGACGTGGTCGGCTCGGACGCGAACTCGGACCTGGCCGTCGTGCGCGTGGACCCGGCCGGGGTGAGTCTGGTCCCCCTGCCGCTGGGCGATTCCGATGACCTGCAGGTCGGCCAGATCGTGATCGCCATCGGCAATCCCTTCGGCTACAGTTCGACCATGACCACCGGCATCGTCTCCGCCCTCGGGCGCAGCATGCCCTCTGCGGCGGTCTCGCCCGGCGGCAACGCCTACTCCGCCGGCGACCTGATCCAGACCGACACGGCGCTCAATCCCGGCAATTCCGGCGGACCGCTGCTCAACCTGAACGGCGAAGTGGTCGGCGTCAACCGTGCCATCCGCACCAGCGGCTACACCGACAGCGGCGAGCCGGTCAACTCGGGGATCGGCTTTGCCATCTCGGTCAACACGGTCAAGCGCGTCGTCCCGAGCCTGATCGCCACCGGCCGGTTCGACTATCCCTACCTGGGCATCTCGGCCATCGACGACCTGCCGCTGGACGTGATCGACGCCCTGCACCTGCAGAGCACGACCGGCGCCTACGTGACCAGCGTCGTCCCGGGCGGGCCCTCGGACCAGGCCGGCCTGGTGGCGGGCAGCCAGGCCGCCTCCGTTCCCGGAACCAGCGGCAACCTGTATGCCGGCGGCGACCTGATCGTGGCCGTCGACGGGCAGCAGATCTTCACCTTCGACGATCTGATCCGCTACCTGATCCTGCATAAAGCCCCCGGCGAGGTGGTCACCCTGACCGTCTGGCGCGGCGACCAGCAACTGGAGGTCCCGGTCACGCTGGCGGCCCGGCCATAACCGCTCCTTGTGAAAATCAAAAGGCACGCGCAGGCGTGCCTTTTTTATTGGTGCAGGTCTTTCCTCAGGCGAAGCGCTCTTCCTTCCAAACATCCGCCGTGTTGGAATAACCCGCCTTCTCCCAGAAGCCCGGGCGGTCCTGGGACATGAACTCGAGGCCGCGCAGCCACTTGGCCCCCTTCCACAGGTAGGGCGTGGCCAGGTCCGGGCGGTCCGGGATGGCGCCCACCACGCCGCGCAGCGGGTAGCCGTGGTCGGGGCTGATCGGCTGGCCGTCGTAATGCGTGGCCAGCAGGAAGTTGTCCTGCAGGACCACCTCGAGCGGCAGGTTGACCGTGAAGCCGTATTCGGCGTGCTGCAGGACATGGCGGGCGGAGGGCTTGAGGCGGATCAGGCCCTGCTCCACCAGGTCACGGACGGACACCCCCTCCCAGAGCGTGTCGGCCTTGCTCCAGCGCGTCACGCAGTGCAGGTCCATCTGCACCTGCCGGCGCGGCAGGCGGTTGAACTCCTCCCAGCTCCAGCGGCATTCCTGCTCCACCTCGCCCCAGACGCGCAGGTCCCAGCTGGCCGGGTCGAAGGGCGGGACCGGGCCATAGTGCAGCACGGGGAATTTCAGCGTCAGGGCCTGCCCGGGAGGCAGACGCTGCTCGCTGCGGAGGCGCTCCTCCTCTTTGCGGCGGTCGGGACCTTCGAAATTGAACATATGCGACAACTCCTGTCCGAAAATTATAACATGGCCCTTACGGTATAATCTTCGGCATGCCGCGCATCTGCATCCTTCCCCGGGCGACCGCCACCGGCGGGGTCAGTTCCTTCCAGGACAAACTGACCCGTTGCCTGGCACAGCGCGGCATCGACAGCACTTTTCGCCTGGATGAAGGTCCGTGTGACGCCGTTCTGCTGACCAGCACCAGCCGGGAGTTCGCCGGCCTGCTGCGCCTGCGCCGCCAGGGGGTCCCGATCGTCCAGCGCCTGGACGGGATCAACTGGCTGCACCACCGCCTGCCGACCGGGGGCCGCCACTTCCTGCGGGCCGAGTACGGCAACCGCCTGCTGGCCCTGCTGCGCGCCCGCGTCGTCAGCCATATCATCTACCAGTCCGAATTCGTGCGCGGCTGGTGGCGCGACAGGTTCGGCGCGGAACGCGTTCCAACGAGCGTCATCCACAACGGGGTGGACCTGGACACCTATGCCCCCGAAGGCCCGCATGCGCGCCCGTCCGACCGCCTGCGCCTGCTGCTGGTCGAAGGCAGCCTGCAGGGCGGGTACGAGACCGGCCTGCAGACCGCGCTGGAGCTGGCCGAAGGCCTGGCGGCGCAGTTCCCGCTGGAACTGGCCGTGGCCGGGAAGGTGGCACCCGCGCTGCAGCGCTCCGTGGAAGCCAGAGCGCATGTACCGCTGCGCTGGGCCGGCCTGCTGCCGCGGGCGGAGATCCCGGCCCTCGACCGGTCGGCGCACCTGCTCTATTCGGCCGACCTGAACGCCGCCTGCCCGAACTCGGTCATCGAGGCCCTGGCCTGCGGCCTGCCCGTGACCGGCTTCGCCACCGGCGCCCTGCCCGAACTGGTCAGCGGGGATGCCGGGCGCCTGGCTCCCTACGGCGGCGACCCATGGAAGCTCGAGCCGCCGGACCTGCCCGCCCTGGTGAAGGCCGCCGCGCAGATCCTGAAAGCCCCGGAACGCTTCCGTTCCGCCGCCCGGCGCCGGGCGGTGGAAGCCTTCGACCTGGAGCGGATGGTCGACCGCTACCTGGAAATCCTGCTCGGTTGAGAGAACGCATGCGTAAATTCCTGCTCACCGCGGCCGGCCTGGCCGCCAAACTGCTGCCCAATTCCCTGAAACAGGCGATCTACCGCTCCAGGCCGCTGTCCGGCTGGATCCGCCGCGGCCTGAACCGCGCCGCCCCGACCGGGTTGTCCGAGGTGCGCATCGCCGCCGGGGACCTGGCCGGCTGCACCCTGCAGCTCGACATGCAGACCGAGAAGGACTACTGGCTGGGGACCTACGAGCCCGAACTGCAGGCCGCCCTGCCGGAACTGGTCCCGCCGGGCGCGGTGGTCTACGACGTGGGCGCCAACATCGGCTACGTCTCGCTGCTGCTGGCGCGGGCGGCAGGAAAAGCCGGGCGCGTCTTCGCCTTCGAAGCGCTGCCCGAGAATGCCGCCCGCCTGCGCCGCAACCTGGAACTGAACGGCATGCAGGAACGGGTGCAGCTCTTCGCCGGGGCGGTGACCGGCCAGGCCGGGCCGGTGCGCTTCCTGGTGCACGCCTCCGGCGGGATGGGCAAAGCCGCCGGGTCGGCCGGCCGCCAGGACGAGCACTACCAGGCCGAGGTGACGGTGGAAGGCATCGCGCTGGATGAATTCGTCTACCGGCGCGGCAACCCGCCGCCGCAGGTGGTCAAGATGGACATCGAGGGCGGCGAGGTGATGGCCCTGCCGGGCATGCGCCGCGTGCTGGCGGAGGCCCGTCCGGTCATGCTGATGGAACTGCACGGCCCCGAATCCGCCACCGCCGCCTGGGAAGCGCTGCGCGCGGCCGGCTACCGCATCTGCTGGATGCGCAAGGGCTTCCCGCGCGTCCCGTCCCTGCAGGAGATGGGCTGGAAGGCCTACATCGTCGCCTGGCCGGAGACCAAGGGAAATTAAGCGGGCATGAAGACGAAGCTCGATTCGGCTGCGCTGCTCTGGCTGGGGGTGGTCGGGATGATCGCCCTGAGCATCGCCCTGCTTCTGCCGGTCACGCCGAACGATTACTGGTGGTACCTGCGCCTGGGCCGCGACACGCTGGCCGCCGGGTCCATTCCCCAATTCGACACCTTTACCAGCACGCACGCCGGGCAGGCCGTGGTCTACCACTCCTGGGGGGCAGCGCTGCTGCTATGGCTGACCTACCGGACCGGCGGCCTGGACCTGACCCTGCTGCTGCGCGGCCTGCTGGTCGTCGTCAGCTACGGACTGGTCTGGGGGACCGCCCGCCGCCAGGGCGCCGGGCGCTTCGGTGCCGCCGGCGTGCTGCTGCTCGGTGTGCTCGCCTCCAGCAACAACTGGTCGCTGCGCCCGCAGCTGTTCGCCTACCCGCTCTTCGCCCTGGCACTGGACCTGCTCCACCGCTGGCAGGAGGGGGATAAACGCTCCGCCTGGTTCCTGCCGCTGCTCAGCCTGCTGTGGGTCAACCTGCACGGCTCGTTCGTCATGCTGGTCCTGCTTGTCGGCGCGGCGCTGGTCTTCGGCCGCGGCGACCGGCGCAGCCTGGGGGTCGCCTTCGCCGGGATCCTGCTGGCCAGCCTGCTCAACCCGCGCGGCCCGGGCGCCTGGCTGTACGTCGTCGAGTCGCTGACCGTGCCCTCCAGCCAGCTCTTCTCGGCCGAATGGCTGCCGCCGGTCAACGACAACTGGCAGATGAACCTCTTCTTCGTCTGGCTGCTGGCCTTCCCGCTGCTGGCCGCCCTGGCGCCGCGCAAGCCGCAGCGGCTGGAGTGGGCCTGGTTTCTGGGCTTCGGCCTGCTCGCCCTGCTGGGGGAACGCTACGTCATCTGGTTCGTGCTCGTGCTGACCGTCCTGACCGCCCGTCTGCTGGCGGACTGGGAGGCCCGGTATCTGAAGGACGACCACCCCCAGCGACCGGCGATCAACCTGAGCGCCGCCGGCCTGCTGCTGCTCCTGCCGCTGGTCTTCCTGCCCGGTCTGCGCCGGCAGTGGTGGCCGGATGCCCCGCCCGTCAGCGAGAACACGCCCGCGGCTGCCGTGGACTGGCTGGCGCAGCGCCCCGATCTGCCCGGTCCGCTGTGGAGCGAGATCGGCTTCTCGAGCTACATCGAATTCGCCCTGCCGGAACGCCCGACGCGCATCGACACCCGCTTCGAGGTCTTCAGCGTGGAGGAATGGCAGGCCTACCAGGACCTCTCGAACGCCCGCTACAACTGGGAGACCCTGCTCGCCGCGGACGGGGCGCGGCTGCTGCTGGTCTCCGTCCAGACCCAGCCGGGCCTGATCGAAGCCCTGGACGCCTCCCCGGCCTGGTGCGAACTGTACCGCGACGACGTGGCCGTGCTCTATCAGCCCTGCGAGGTCGAATAACATGCGCTGGAAGAAGGACTGGACCATGCTGGTCCTGCTCTTCCTGGTGCTGCGCACCGTTTACAGTCTGCTGGGGGCGCGCACGGGCTCCGGGCCGGCGCCCGAGCCGCTGGCGACCGGTCCGATCTACGATGCGGTCAACACGCTGCTGCACGGCGGCCGCTTCTCCGAACTGTTCGTCAATGTCTGGATGCGCTGGGACACCGGCTGGCTGCTGAAGATCGCCGCCTTCGGCTACGCTCCCGCCGACGGGACGGTCTCCTTCCAGCCGCTGTATCCCTTCCTGGTTGGACTTCTGGGCCGCCTGGGAGGCGATTATCTGCTTGCCGCGCTGCTGCTCTCCAACCTGGCCGGCCTGGCCGCCCTGATCCTGTTCTACGAGGTGGCCCGGGCGGAAGGGCTGGACAGCCCGGCAGCGCTCGCTGCCGCTCTCTGGCTGGCCATGTTCCCGACCGCCTTCTTCCTGTTCAGCGCCTACAGCGACCCGCTCTTCCTGGCCCTGGCCCTCGGCGCCTGGCGGGCTGCCCGGCAAAAGCAATGGCTGGCGGCCGGCCTGCTCGGCGGCCTGGCCACCCTGTGCCGCCTGCAGGGTGCGTTGCTGGCACCGGTCCTGGCCTGGGCCTGGCTGGCCAGCCTGGCCGGGGAGACTGCAACGCCCGGCGCGCAGCTCGGCTTCGTCTGGAGGCTGGTCACGCGCCGCACCGGCTGGCAGCGCATCGCGCAGGCCCTGCGCCGGCCGGCCTGGATCGGGTTTCTGCTCCCGGCGGCCGCCTTACTGGGCTGGACACTGGCCCTGCGTTTGAGCGGGCTGGGCTCGATCCCGGAAACGCTGGAGACACACTGGGGCATCCGCACGGTCATGCCCTGGAGCGGGGTCTGGCTCTTTCTCCAGCGCTTGTTCACCACGCCGCGCGTCTTCGTCGACTATATCGACCTGTCCACCCTGGTGCTCGTACTCGCCCTGCTGGTCGCCGGGCTGCGGAAACTCGACCCGGCCCTTTCGCTCTACGCCTGGCTGACCCTGGCGCTGTTCTTCATGCGCGGCACCCCGCCGCACCTGCTGGACAGCTTCAGCCGCTACATGCTCTCGGTCTTCCCGGCCTTCCTGGTGCTCGGCCGGGTCCGCAGCCGGTACCTGCGCATCCCGCTCTGGGCGCTCTCGTTCAGCCTGCAGATCTTCCTGGTGATGGGTTTCCTGGACTGGAGGTGGGTGGCATGAACTATCCCGGCCGGCTGGCGATCCAGCAGCGCGTCCTGACCCCCTACCGGGCGGCGCTCTTCGACGCCCTTGCCGCGGCCTGTGACGGCGGCGTGAGCGTCTGCGCCGGGAGACCGCGCCCGGTCGAGTCGATCGCCGTCACGGACCGGCTGGCCGCGGCGCGCTTCACCCCGCTTGACAACCTGCACCTGCTGCGCGGCCCCTTCTACCTGTGCTGGCAGCGCGGCCTGCTCCGCTGGCTGCAAAGCGAGAACCCGTCCGCCCTGGTGGTGGAGGCCAACCCGCGCTACCTGTCCACCCCGGCCGCCGTGCGCTGGATGAAGCGCCGCGGCCGCCCGGTGCTGGGCTGGGGCCTGGGCGCGCCCGCGCCCTCCGGACCTTTGAGCGGGCTGCGCCTCCTGCGCCGGAAGCGCTTCCTGCTGCAGTTCGATGCCATGCTGACCTATTCACGCCAGGGGGCGCAGGAATATGCCGCCCTGGGTTTCCCGGCGCAGCGCATCTTTGTCGCCCCGAATGCCGCCTCCCCGGCCCCGACCTGGCCGCTGCCGCAGCGCCCGGCTGGCTTTGCCGGGCCGCCGAACCTGCTCTTCGTCGGTCGGCTGCAGGCAAGAAAACGGGTCGACCTGCTGCTCGCCGCCTGCGCCGCGCTGCCGCAGGCGCTGCAGCCCGGGCTGGTCATCGTCGGCGACGGGCCGGAACGGGCGGAACTGGAAGCACTCGCCCAGCGAATTTACCCACTGGCCCGGTTCGCCGGGGCGAAGCACGGCGCGGAGCTGGCGCCCTACTTCCGGGCGGCGGACCTGTTCGTGCTGCCCGGCACGGGCGGGCTGGCCGTCCAGGAGGCCATGTCCCACGGGCTGCCGGTGATCATGGGCCGGGGCGACGGCACCAACGACGACCTGGTGCGTCCGGGCAACGGCTGGCAGCTGGGCGAGGAAAGCCTGCCGGCCCTGACCGCCGCGCTGACGGAAGCGCTTTCCGATGCCGGTCGCCTGCGCCGCATGGGAGCCGAGTCCTACCGCATCGTGGCGCAGGAGATCAATCTGGGACAGATGGTGGGGGCATTTATCCTGGCGCTATCGAACCTTCGATAAGACACAGGGCGACAGTCTTTACGGACTGATCTTGAAAATCATTGTTGTCACATCATCAAGTGTGGCAACAAAAGTGAACACGGGGTCTTCGCAGAGGGAACCGCGCATGCGCGGAGCTGAGGTCCCGGATATTTGTGGCTCCTGAAACTCCCAACACCCTGCTCGGTACTCCGGATTGGTCGCAATATAATAGTCAACTGAGTAATCATTCAGCACATCCAGAAGATCTCGGTGCTCCTGAATCGAGTTCACTAACTCATTATCGGCCACCAACCCCTCAAGCTGAATCAATGGCTCATCTAGCAGGATCGACACTGCTCCTGCTCTATCCCCCATAGCATATATGCCAGGATGCTCAGAAGAAAACTCCTGGACCCAGGTTGCAGCCTCCAAGATTGGATTTGGCACAAACCGATCAGGGATGGTGGAAAACTTCATCCCCGCCAGCAGAAGCAACCCAATCGCCAGCACTGTTGTTGAGTGTCTATAAAGGCGCGATAAGAAAGGACTTGCACCAAGCATTTGGTTTTCGATGAAGATGTAACCGAATGAAGAAGATACCGCCAAAGGATAAAAATACCATAACCAAAAAGGCCAGTCAGAAGAAAGCAGATAATATGCAAAAAACAGCACCGGGTAGATAAGAGGAGCCAGCAACACGACTTCTTTAATCGTGAAACGCTTCCATATCTGAACTGACAAGATACCCAGTCCTGCGATCGTAAGCAGGAAAAACGCCAGAAGATATGGCTCGGTAGTTATCGCCTCGACCAACGATTCCCAACCCCTCTGGGAGAAGAACAAACCGCTGAAGTGCAATGCTTTTACGCGACCCGAGATCGGCATGACATGATCGAAATTCAAAAGGTTATAAAGAAGATAAATGGGAAATAGGACACCTCCCATCGCAAAAGCGCCCAGTTGTTTTGGCGTGGGGAGCTTTTCCCGAGACGAGAGTATCATCCCCGCATACAGGGAAAGCACCACTGCCGCAAACAAAACAGCATCCAGCCTGGATAGAACCAAAATGCTTGCCAGAAATCCGAGGGCGACAAATGCCGGGAGAGACGGCCTCCGCTCGATTCGAATAAGCTGCAGCAAGAAAAGCGGGATGACTAAAAACAATAAGCATACTTCCATACCACTTCTTGCGATGAACAGGGCTGCAAAATAAAATATGATCGCTGCCGTATAGAATTGGTCTTTCCTTCCTAATATTTCCCCCTGCAACCGATGAAACACATATGTGCCCAGGACCAGGAAAAGATTGACCAACAGCAGCAGGATGACCGCAAAATCAAGGGAATCAACCTTCACAACCAGCCCAAGGATTACCAAGATCAACATCCAGAGGGGATGATAGCCGTTCGTTTGCGTAATCTCATCGAATGTCGACCCCAACCCGGCGATTATATTCTTTGCGATCTCCATGTAGTAAAAGGCATCATCGCTGATGGCATCATAGACCACAATCTTGGGGGCGGGGGACCGGTCGAAGAGCAGAAAATGGATCTGATCCCGATAGCCGATTGTGAGGATCGCTAAAATTGCAATCGCAACTATAGCCAAATGAACAATCCGACTGTTGAAAGATATATTTTTCCTATCAGTAGATGTTTGCATATCGCCAATCCCTATGACATGACTTTACCGGGGGAAAGCCACTTGTTCCCTGTTTCCAAATATACGTGCTTTCTTTGCAGCCAGAATGCCGCTTTAGCCATATTATGCTTCACTAATCTGCCTGATGAATTCCTCCCAGACCGGGTAGTCGCTGTCCTGCCAGACCGGGGCACGCAGGGCTTCCGCCCGGGCCGCGCTCCAGCCAAGCTGCTTCATCGCATACAGCCCGAAAAAGGCCGTGGCGCGGAAGTTGGCCGCGCAGTGGATCAGGACCTTCCCATCCGGAAGATCGCCCATTGCCCGCTCGAAGGCGCGGAAATCCGCCCCGGTCGGGCTGCCCCATTCGACCGGAATATGTACATAGGCCATGCCCAAAGATGTGACAAGACTGTCCTCCTCTTTCAGGGCATTTTCCGCATGCGCCGGGAGCAGGTTGACCACCACCCGAAAGCCTTCCGCGGCCACACGGCGCAGCTGGTCGGCGGTCGGCTGGCCGCCGGTGGCGATGCGCTCGTCCACCTGGATGAAATTGAAGATCTCGCGCAGGTCCATGTTCAATCTCCGAATGGCAGAAGGAACCAGCGTCCGTAGGCCACGCAAACGGCAAAGGCGAACAGGACCAGGCTGACGAAGACCCCGGGCTTTTCACGCGTGCGGACATGCAGGAGGGTCGAGAGCAACAGGAGCAGCGCAACAGCCAGCGCGACGCCAGGTGTGACCCAGGCCGGCCAGCCGAACAAACCGGGCAGGACCAGTCCGGCGGTCGTGAGTACGAGCAGCAGGCTGACCAGTCCGTGGACCACCCGGGCGGACCGACCCAACTTTCCC
>Ga0233425_10006627_pt1 | contig 17000 bp, 14 predicted proteins | sample Watercolumn_Towu_2_FD_181712 | JGI IMG/M metagenome (GOLD analysis project Ga0233425, IMG submission 181712) | Freshwater microbial communities from Lake Towuti, South Sulawesi, Indonesia - Watercolumn_Towuti2014_140_MG | ecosystem: Environmental > Aquatic > Freshwater > Lake | place... | reverse complement strand
AGAGGCCGGCGGCTGGACGACGTGTCTACCTGGCGGCCACCACCTCCGACACTCATTCTCTGTCCCTTCCATGGCGCCTGAAATTGCCACCACGGAGAGCACGGAGGTCACGGAGAACCCGGACCCCCCGGCCCGAGTTCCCGTCGTCTCTGCGCCCTCTGCGCCTCTGCGTGAGAACTCCTTCGAAGAACGCGCATGCCGGAAGACGCCTGTGCTCCCGTTCTCGACCGTCGTCAAGCGCCGGGTGCGGTAGTCGCAGGTCGCCTCGAAGATCGCCTCTCCCCCGCGGCCCATCGCACTCCGATTCTCACCGCCTGTCCCCCTGATCGGTTCGACGTTGGACCTGCCCGTCTCATGCACGCACCGGCCGGAACGGCAACAACTCGCAGAAGCGCCCCCGGCCCGGCCGCCAACCTTTCGCTATTGCCCTTCCACCCGCGGGCGCATAATCATTGCGCTCATCGCGCGCGAGAGGTCGCCGGGGCGACCCCGGGGCGCGGAGAAAGCCGAGGCGGACATGTCGACGGTGGAACAGTACGGGCGGTTCGACGAGAAGCGGCGCTGTTTCGAGATCCGCCACGAGCCGCCGCGCAAGTGGCGCAACATCCTCTATAACCGGTGGGGCGGCGACGAGTACTACGCCGAGGCCACCCACATCGGCGACGGCATGTCTCGTTTCCGCGACGCCCGCGGCAACACGGTCAACGTCATCGGCTACGACGCCAAGTTCCTCTACATCCGCGACGAGGAGTCCGGCACGGTGTTCAACCCGGCGGGCCTGCCGGTGGCCACCCCGGTCTCGGGCCGCCGCATCCGCATCTACCCGTCGAAGACGGAGATCTCCTCGGTCTGCCGCGGGCTCAGGGTCACCGCGCGCTACATCGTCCCGAAGACGGAGTGCATCGAGGCGTGGACGGCGTTCGTCGAGAACCGGACCGACCGCCCCCGGCGCGTGTCGGTCTTCGCCTATGCCATGTTCCAGCTCAACGGTTCCGACCCCGAGGGCCGCGGCTTCGGCAAAGACAACCACTCCGAGGTCCACCCGGACCTCGGCGGCGTCGTCGTCCTCAACCGCGCCCCGGGCGCGCCGCTGAAGAAGATCAACGGCTTCCTCGTCGCCCTCGGCGGTTTCGCCGGCGCCAACGGCTACCGCGACCACTTCACGCGGGCGGACTACGGCCTCGGCGCCCCGAACATCTGCTTCGGCTGGAACTGCGACAACCGCGGCGACTTCGGCCCGGACTGCGCCGGCATCGTGCAGTGCACGCTCGAACTGCCGCCCCGCGGCACCGGCCGCGCCGACTTCGTCGCGGGCCCCTGCGAGGGCCTCGACGAGGTGCGCGCCATCCGCGCGCGCCTCTCGCCCGAGGCGCTCGACCGGATGGACGCCGAGCAGACGGCCGAGGAGGACCACCGCGCCGCGGCGTTCTCGATCGACCTCGGCCGCGAGAACGCCGATCGCAGCGCCCTGCTCAATATCTTCGTCAAGAAGCAGATGTATTCCTACCTGATCGACAAGGGCGGGGTGCGCGACAACCTGCAGTGCGACAACGGCGTTGTGCTGTTCGACCCCGCGACGGCCCGCGCGAACATCCTGAAGACGCTCACCGTCCATAAGCCGGACGGCAGCAGCCTGCACAGTTGGCGGCCGCTCAACCGACACCACTATTCCGACAAGCCGGCGTGGATGCTGCAGACCGTGCCCTGGTATATCCAGGAGACGGGCGACTTCTCGATCCTCGAAGAGCGCGTGCCCTACTTTGAGTCGGCCGAGACCGGCACGGTGTGGGACCACCTCCTGCGCAGCTACCGGCACCTCAGCACGGACCTCGGCAAGCGCGGCCTGTGCCGCCAGCATTTCGCGGACTGGAACGACCAGCTCGAACCCTCCGAGCAGACGGGCGAACGCGAAAGCGTGATGGTCAGCCAGCAGCTCTGCGCCGGCCTTCTCGAGATGGCCGAACTCGCCCGGCGCACGGGGCAGGCCGACGTCGCGGCGGAGTGCGAGCGTCAGCACGGCGAGATGGCCGCGCGGATCAACGCCACCGCGTGGGACGGGGAGTGGTACCAGCGGACGATCTGCGAGGACGGCTATGCACTGGGTTCAAGCCGGGCGGACCAGGCGCGGATCTTCGTCAACACCCAGAGCTGGGCCGTGATCGGCCGCGTGGCCGACGAGGCCCGGCTGCGGCAGTGCATGGCGTCGGTCGACCGCCATCTCACCAAGCCCGAGGGCATCCCGATCTGCGACCCGCCGTGCACGCGCTTCGATCCCCGCATCGGCCGCTTCACCACCGTGCGCCCCTATCACGTCGAGAACGGCGGCTGCTACAACCACGCGGCCGGCTTCAAGACCGTCGCCGACTGCCTCCTCGGCCGCGCCGAAGAGGCGTGGGACACGGTCGTGAAGGTGATGCCCGACAACCCGGAGAACCCCGTGTCGCGATCGGGCGTCGACCCCTACTCCTTCACGAACTTCTATACCCGTGTGCCGGGCATCGCGGGCCGGGCGGGCTATCCCTGGCGAACGGGCACCGCGGCGTGGTTCACGGTCGCCATCGTCGAGTGGATCCTGGGCGCGCGACGGCACTACGACGGGCTGCAGATCCGGCCGTGCCTGAGCCGCCGGATCCCGCGCGCTCAACTGCGGCGCTCATTCCGGGGTGCGGTCTACGACATCCGCCTCGACAACCGCGCCGGGCGGTGCGTCGGCGCGCAGTCGATCAAGGTCGACGGCGCGCGCGTCGAGGGCGCGGTGCTGCCGCTCTTCCGCGACGGCACCCACCGCGTCGACGTCGTGATCTGAAGGCCGTCCGACCGGAACCGGGGACGTGAAGCCGATGGACCGGACGTTACGAAGGCCGTCACACCCGTCCGCGGCGGAGGCGGGAGAGGGAGCGATGCGATGAACGCTGTCCGCGGAATTCGCCGGTGGATCCTGGCCGCCGCGTGCGCGGCGCCGGCGTGGGCCCAGGCCCCATCGACCACCAACCGCGCCGCCGCCGTCGTGGTCGACGAATGGCAGAGGCGGTTCCGCGACCTGCAGGAACTGCAGCTCCGCCAGCTCCGCCTGGACCTCGAGGCCGAACGCATGCGCGAGCGCCTGCGCCTCCTGCAGGAGGAACGGGCCCTGTGGGAGGCCCGCGAGAAGCAGCTCCAGGCGGAGACGGCATCGGCCCGCGCCACGATCGACGATTCCAGCGCGGGGATCCACGACGCGCCGCGACCCTACATGGTGCTCATACCCAGCCGCCTGCGCGGCGTCGACGGCGCCGAATTGCCCGTCGCCCCCCTCGACATCGTCATCGCTCAGCCAGCCGCCCCCGGAGACGACGACCTCCGCGTGGAACGGGACGGACGCGCCTACGCGCTCGACCGCTCCGCCGTCGCCGGAGAGCGCGAACTCCTGGGCGAGCTCGCCGCCGCCGTGGCCCGGGTCGAACAGGATGGGCTCGCGGCCCGGCAGCGCCTGGGCGCGCTGGAGAACGAGCTGCGGGATCGTTCCGCGGAAGAGGCCAAGTTCAAGGCGGCCGTCGAGGTGCTGACGTCAGGCCGGGTCAGTCATGCGGACGCCGTCGATTTCCGGTCGGCCGACGGCACGCGCACGCTGACGCTCTCGGAGATCCGCGAAGCCCTGCCGCCGCTCGCGGCCGAGATCGAGGCGCTCCGCGGTCGCCTCGCGCTCCAGCAGGGAACGGTCGATACGCTGGAATTCCGGGGGGATGCGCTCCGTCGCCTGCGGGACGACGTCCGCGCGCGATTCGCCGCTCACACGCCCCCGCCCCGGGGCGGTCTCCTCCGGTAGCGGCCGCGCGGACCTCGCGAACCCATTGCGCTCCCCCGCCCTCTCCCGGAGGCCCCGCCGTCAGACCAACGGCCTGAACGGACGGCCTACCGCCGGTAGTCCAGCTCGCCGCGGTACACGTGGACCGCGGGACCGGTGAGCGTGACGTCGCGGAATCCGTCGCCATACGCCCGTCCGCCGACCTCCAGCGTGTCGCCGCTCGCCGGACGCACGAGCGCGGGCAGTCGCACGCGGCCGAGCTTCGCGGCCACGAGGGCCGAGGCCACCATCCCCGTGCCGCACGCGAGCGTCTCGCCTTCGACCCCCCGCTCGTAGGTCCGGACGCGCACGGCGCCGTCGGCCTCCACGTGCACGAAGTTCGCATTCGTGCCGGCGGGCTGGAAATCCCCGTGGTGGCGCACCGCCGCTCCCAGGCGCGCCACGTCGACGGCGGCCAGGTCGCCGACCTCGACGACCGCGTGCGGGACGCCCGTGTTCACAAATCCGTACTCCAGCGGACCGCCCTCCATGCGCAGCGTGCGGCCCATGCGCCAGTCCCTCGGATCCGTCATCCGCAGGCGCACGCGGCCGTCGCCCAGCACCGTCGCGCGCAGGGCGCCCGCCGCCGTCTCGATCCCCATGTCCGCGGGCGCCGCGCCGATCTCGTGCGCGAGCCGCGCGACGCACCGGGCGCCGTTGCCGCACATGTCGGCCTCGCCGCCGTCGGGATTGAAGAAGCGCATGCGGAAGTCGGCCGACGTCGAGGGCTGGATCAGGATAATCCCATCGCAGCCCACGCCCGTGCGGCGAGCCCCCACCGCCGCCATCCACGCGCGGTCCGCCGCGGGGAACGTCCCGCGCCGGTCGTCGACGAGGATGAAATCGTTCCCCGCCCCGTGCATCTTCCAGAAGGGTACCGTCAGGTTCATGTTCCATCCCGCGCGCCGCGGTCGCCAGACGTTACTCCATGCGCCCGGCCGCGCAAGGAGAAACGACCGCCGCCGGATACCTCATCGATAGATGGCCTCGAAGTCGTTCGTGAACGATACGCCGGGGAACCACCGCGCGGGTTCAAACCGCGCCGGATCGACATCCTCGTCGACCTGCACGTTCTCGAAGCGGACGGTCTCGCGATGCGGCCGGCCGTCGATCGCCGCCTCGGTCCGATGCCGGAGCGAAAAGGGCACGCCCGGAATCAGCTCCCGGATCTCCTCGAAATCCGCCCGCGCCGTGCGGACCGTTCGGGCCTCGTCGGCGAACCACTCGATCCGGACCAGGCGTCCCCCGGCGTCGGCGGACAGCACGACATGCGACGAACCGGCGCGGCAGACGACGCGCGCGGCCGCGAAGTCCTCCGCGGGCAGGGGCGTCTCCGTCGCGTCGCGCAGGCGCAGGAGATGCTCCATCGGGGTCGCCGGGATCTTGCGTAGCGAGACGAGCCAGTCGGCATCGAGTTCTCCGACGGGGCAGCCGTAGCCCTTCGGGTCGCCGTCGACGAAGTAGAACATGTTGGTCCCGTCGCACACGTGGCGGCGCGGAAGGGGCGCCACGCCTTCGACGTGCAGGCGGTCGGGGCGCGCCCACCAGACCCGGCTCAGCGTACGGATCTGCCGTTCATCGCTGCCGCTCGTGCGACGGACGTCGCAGCGCACGGTGCGCACCCGCTCGTAGGGTTTCAACAGCCGTTCGACGAATTCGCCGCCGGACGCCGCGCGCGCCGCCGCCAGCGCCGCCGCCAGCGCCGCCGCCGCGAACGCCGGTCCTGGACGCGGGGTCTTCATGCCCTCACTGTAGCAGGCCCCGCGGCGCGTCGATATGAAGAAGCGACGATGCGCCGCGATGCGCGGGTCCTTCCGGGCGCGTTTGACACGCCGCCGCCCTCGTGATAACAGATCGCGCCCGAGTGCCGTTCCGGGGAACGGCTTCCGGTCTTCCGGGTTTTCGATCCGCGGCGACGGCCGCATGGAGCACGCCATGGCCGAGACGATTCTCGAGAGGATCCGAGCCCGCGCGCGCGGGCGGCGCCGGCGCATCGCCCTGACGGAGAGCGACGATCCGCGGAATCTCGAGGCGGCCGCCAAGCTCGCGGCCGCCGGCTATGCCGTGCCGGTCCTCGTGGGCGACGAGGACGCCATCCGCGGGCTGGCGGCGGCCGGCGGCATCCCGTTGAACGGCGTGGAAATCGCCGACGTGCGCCGCTCGCCCCGCCGCGAGGCGTACGTGGAGGCGGTCGTCGAGATCCGCCGCCACAAGGGCCTGACCCCCGAAGCCGCGCGGGAGTGGCTGCTCGACACCTGCGCCTTCGCGGCGGCGATGGTGTGCGCCGGCGACGCCCACGGCTACGTGTCGGGCGGCGGCAACCCGAAGGGCTACAACCACGACACCGCCGCCAAGACCCGACCGGCGCTGCAGCTCTTCCGCACCGCGAAGGGCATCCACATCGCGTCGTCCTACTTCATCATGCAGATGCCGGACCCCAAGTGGGGATATAACGGCGCGCTCTTCTATGCCGACTGCGGCCTGAACATCGACCCCACCGCCGAGCAGTTGGCGGAGATCGCGGTCACCACCGGCCGGACGTTCCAGGCCCTGACCGGCGATGAAGCCCGCGTCGGCCTGATCTCCTGTTCCACGCTGGGCTCCGCACGGCATCCCATCGTGGACAAGGTCGTGCGGGCCGCCGCCCTCGCCCGCGCCCTCGCGCCCGATCTCCGGATCGACGGCGAGTTCCAGTTCGACACCGCCGTCATCCCGTCCGTCGCCGCCAAGAAGGCGCCCGCGTCCGCGATCGCGGGGCGCTGCAACGTCCTCGTCTTCCCGGACCTCAATTGCGGGAACACGATGTACAAGGCGACGGAGCGGCTGGCGGGCGCGGCGGCCATCGGGCCGCTCATGCAGGGCCTCCGGCGGCCGTTCAACGACGTGTCGCGCGGCTGCTCGGCCGACGACATCGTCGACTGCTCCGCGATGGCGGCCATCACGGAGTGGCAGGACTAGTTCATCAGGATCTTCGCGGTCTGGCGGGCGATCATCAGCTCCTCGTTCGTCGCGACGACGAGGACCTTCGGCGAGGCGCCTTCGCGGGTGATGACCGTCTCGTTGGCCCGGTTCCGGGCGGCATCCAGCTCCACGCCCAGGAACGCGAGCTTCGCGCACACGCCGGAACGGATCGCCGCCACGTTCTCGCCGATGCCGCCCGTGAACACCAGCGCGTCGAAGCCGTTCAGCACCGCGGCGTAGGCGCCGACGTACTTGACGAGCCGGTGGACGAACACGTCCAGCGCCAGCTGGGCCGTCTCGTTCCCCTGCTCCACCGCGCGCAGAAGGTCGCGCATGTCGTTGCTGCCGATGCCCGCGAGCCCCTGCAGGCCGCTCTCCTTGTTCAGCATCTTCTCGATGTCCTCGATGCTGTGGCCGGCCCGCGCGAGGAAGAACACCACCCCCGGGTCCAAGTCGCCGCACCGCGTGCCCATCACCAGCCCCTCGAGCGGCGTGAGGCCCATGCTGGTGTCGGCGACGCGGCCGTGATCGACGGCCGTGATGCTGCAGCCATTGCCCAGGTGCGCCGTGACGAGTTTGAGATGCTCGAGGGGCTCGTTCAGGATGCGGGCCGACGCCACGGCGACGTAGTGGTGCGACGTGCCGTGAAAACCGTAGCGGCGGATCTGGTGCTTGGCCGCCAGATCCCGCGGGAGCGCATAGGTGTAGGCCGCCGGCGGCATCGTCTGATGAAACGCCGTGTCGAACACCGCCACCATCGGGGTGTTGGGGAACAGGCTCTCGCACGCCTCGATGCCTTCGTGGTTGGGCGGGTTGTGGATCGGCGCCAGCGGGTAGCAGTCGAGGATCGCCTGTTTGATCTTCGGCGTGATCCGCGCGGCCGCCGAGATCTGCGAGCCGCCGTGGACGACCCGGTGGCCGATGCCCTGGATCTCGGTCAGCGTGCCGATCACGCCGTACCCCTTGTCCACCAGCGCCAGGCAGGCCTCGGAGATGGCCGCCTCGTAGGAATTCGCGCGGATGGCTTTCTCGATCTTCTCCCCGCGGTGGTTCTTGTACCGGAGGGACGCGGCGGGCGACTTGATCCTCTCGATGAGCCCCTTGGCCAGCTCCACTTCCCGCTCGACGTCCTGCAGGCTGAATTTGACCGATGAGCTGCCCGCGTTGATGATCAGAATCTTCATGTCCGGCTCCGTCGCGCCACGCGAAGCCGACATGATACGCTCCCGCGCGCGGAAGAAAAGCGAGAAGCGGCGGAGCGCAACCGGGCGGGGCGCATCGGTGAGTGGTTGCCGTCGAGGTCGGCTCGGGCGCGACATGGGCGGTGCACGCCGGCTCGCTCGGAGAGCTCGCCCTACCTGTCGCCCGGTAGCCATCGGTGGGGCGAGGTCTCCGACCGAGCCGGGGCCATCTCGCGGCCGTATGGCCCGTGGCGCCGGCGCGGTACAGCGAATCGCCGATGCGCCCCAACCGGGCGGGGCGCATTGGGGAGCGGTTGCCGCCACACCACGCGATCGGGTTGTGGCCGCGTGGCGGGCGGACGGCGGAAGCGAAGGAGGACGGAGAAGACAGGATCCGGACGTTCACGTTCATAGCGGAGCGTTACACGTCACGCACACGAGGAGATGGCGGATCGTGTGCGGGTACGTGAACGGGAACAGAAGGCCCAAAGGCGGCGCAGAACCAGCGCCGGCAGGGCACGCTCGCCAGCTCGCGCCCCTGCGGCGCGGCGATCGGGGCCGACGGCCGCACATCCCCCCCGCGGGCGGCGGGTCTACGGCGCGCGGAGCGACCTCAGCCGGGCCATCTCCTGGCGGCGTTCGGCGGCCGTCGCGTAGAGCTGCCGGAACTGGCTTTTCAATTCCTGCATCCGAGCATCGAGCTGCTGATCCAGCTCGAAGGCCTCGCGCGACGAGAGGGCCTGTCCGCCGGCGCCGCGTTCCTTGACCAGCCCCGCCATCTGCTCGCGGCGGCGGGCAATGGCCTCGTCGGCGGCCTTCATCTCGTCCCGGATCGCCGCCTTCTGCTCCTCGCTCGCCGCGCCCAGCAGGCGGCTGTTCAACGCGACTTTCCGGCCCTCGATCTGCCGGATGCTCTCCTCGAGCCCCTTGATCACCTGGTCCTCGACCTGCGCGGCGCGGGATCCCTCGCGGCGCGCCTGGCGCGAGGCGTCGGTCTCGCGCACGTCGCGATCGTCGCCCCGGCGGCCATCGTCCCAGATGACCTGGTAGTCCTTCACGCCGTCGCTCTCCTCGAACGAGTTGGCGACCGACAGGATCTGTTCGATGCGGGTCTCGATCTTCGCGTCGAGCACGTCGGTGCTCTGCCGGACCTCCTCCGGGGTCAGCCGCGACGGGCGGCCGAGATGGTCGGCCCACTGGCTGCGGAGGTTGCGGTAGACATCGATGCTCTTCTTCAGGTCCTTCATGAAGTCCTGCTTCACCTGCGAGACCCGGCTCTTGGAATCGGGGGAGTCCTTGACTGTGGCCAGGTAGTCGGCAAGGCCCTTGATCTGCACCTCGATCGCGGCATCGAGTTCGGCGATCTTCTGCGTGAGTTCCTGGATCCGCTGCTCCGACCGCGCGACCGCCGGGTTGGCCGGCGACTGCGCCAGCAGACCGGCCGCCGGCAGGCACGCCAGCAGCGCCGCCATCGTCTTCGTCAGTCTCGTCGACATGTTGGAGTCCCTCCGCTTCATGTCCCAACCGCGAGCGCATGTTGCCCTCGCGACGCGCATCTGGCAAGGACGTGTTCTCGCCGCGCCGCCGACGACGGCGGGCGCCCCCGGCAGGTTTCGAACCTGCGACCTACGGATTAGAAATCCGTTGCTCTGTCCAACTGAGCTACGGGGGCGGTTCGCGTCCGCCGAGCGCGCAGTGTATGGGGCGGACGCCGAGAAGTCCACCGCGGTTCCGGCAACGCCCTCAGCGGCATCTCAGCCGCGCGAAACCGCGTTTGCCGCAGCGCAGAATCGCGCCGTCGGCCACCGTGACCTCCGCGTTGGCGTCGGCGACTTTCTCCTCGCCCAGACGCACCGCCCCCTGCTGGATCAGCCGCCGCGCCTCGCCGTTGCTGGAGGCCAGGCCCGCGCGGACCAGCAGCGCCACGACGCGCGCGCGCCCCCCCGGACGGTCGTCCGCCGGCAGATCGACGTCGGGGATCTCGTCGGGTAATTCCTTCTTCGCGAACACCCGCTTGAACTCCTCGGAAGCGGCGGCGGCCGCCGCGGCGTCGTGGAAGCGGGACACCAGCCGCCGTCCCAGGTCGTCCTTCACGTCGCGCGGATGTCGCCGGCCCGCCGCGAGGTCGTCGCGCAGGCGGGCCACCTCGTCGGCCGGCGCACCGAGCACCAGCGAGAAGTAGCGCTCCATGAGGGCGTCGGGGATCGACATCGCCTTCCCGAAGATTTCGCGCGGCGGCTCCGCGACGCCGATGTAATTGCCCAGGCTCTTGCTCATCTTGTTGACGCCGTCGAGCCCCTCCAGCAGCGGCAGCGTCATGACCACCTGCGGCGGCTGGCCGAGCGCCCGCTGGAGTTCGCGACCGAGCAGCAGGTTGAACACCTGGTCCGTGCCGCCGAGCTCCACGTCGGCCTTCACCATCACCGAGTCGTAGGCCTGGATCAGCGGGTAGAGGAACTCGACCAGCGAAATCGGCTGGTTGGCGGCGTAGCGCCTGGCGAAATCGTCCCGCGCCAGCATCTGCGCCACCGTGACGTGCGACGAGAGGCGGATCACATCGTCGAAGCGCATCGGGGCGAACCACTCGGAGTTGAACCGCACCTCCGTGCGATCGGGACGCAGGACCTTGAACACCTGGGACTCGTAGGACTTCGCGTTGGCCTTGACCTGCTCCTCGGAGAGCGGCTTGCGCGTCTGCGACCGGCCGGACGGGTCGCCGATCATGCCCGTGAAGTCGCCGATGATGAAGACGACCGTATGGCCGAAGTCCTGGAATTCCCGCAGCTTGTTCAGCCCGACGACGTGGCCGAGGTGGAGGTCGGGCGCGGAGGGATCGGCGCCGTACTTCACCCGCAGCGGGCGCCCTTGACGCAGACGCGCCTCCAGCTCGGCGGCCGACACCAGATCGACCGCCCGCTCCGCGAGCACGGCCGTCTGCCGATCCGCCGGAGACTCGTTCACGTGGTCCATAGCCCCGGTATCCCGCCCCGGGCCCGCCGGACGGATCCGGAGCCCCGCCCGCGGGGCCGGACCCGTCCCGGCGGCCGTTTCCCCGCGCGCCGGCTACTCCGCCGGCTTGCCGGCGGCGCCCTTTCCGGCCTCGCCCTTGCGGGCTTCGCCCGGGTGCCACTCCTCGCGCTTGTCGGCCGCGCCGAACGCCTCGTCGAACGCCGACCCCAAGTCGACCAGCTCGTCGCCCGGCCGCAACCCCTGCAGCATGTCCTCGCTGATCACGAACTGATCGTCGGGCAGCTTGGCCGCCTTGATGCTCAGGCCGATCTTGCGCTCCGACGGATCGATCTTGATGATGCGCGCCTCGACGTCCTGCCCCGGCTGGAGCACATCGCGCACCTTCTGGACCCGGTCGTCGCTGATCTGGCTGATGTGGACCAGGCCGTCGATGCCTTCCTCGATCTCCACGAACGCCCCGAACGAGGCGATCTTCGACACCTTGCCCTTGACCATCTGACCGATCTTGAACTTCGAGGCGATCGCCGACCATGGATCTTCCTGCGCCTGCTTGAGGCCCAGGCTGATGCGCTGGTTCGAGCCGTCGACCTCGAGGACCACGCACTCGACCCCTTCGCCCTTCTTGAGCACTTCCGACGGATGGTTCACCTTGCGCGTCCACGACATGTCGGACACGTGGATCATGCCGTCGACGCCCGCCTCCAGCTCGACGAACGCGCCGTAGCTGGTGAAATTGCGGACCTGGCCCTTCACGCGCGAGCCGATCGGATAGCGGTCGAGGACCGAATCCCACGGGTTCTCCTCGGTCTGCCGGATGCCCAGCGAGATCTTCTGGTCGGACGAGCTGGCGTTGAGCACGACGGCGTCGACGACGTCTCCGACCTTCAACACGTCCGAGGCCTTCGCGACGCGCTTGGTCCATGACATCTCCGACACGTGGACCAGTCCCTCGATGCCGTCCTCGATCTCGACGAACGCGCCGTACGGGACCAGGTTGACCACCTTGCCGCGGATGCGGGCGCCCACCGGGTAGCGGTGCTCGATGCCCTCCCACGGGTTGTCGGTCCGCTGCTTGAGCCCGAGCGAGATCCGCTCCTTGGCCTGGTCGACGTCCAGCACCACGACCTCCACCTCCTGCCCCACGGACAGCATGTCGGAGGGGTGATTGAGCCGGCCCCAGCTCATGTCGGTGATGTGCAGCAGGCCGTCCATGCCGTTGAGGTCGACGAACGCGCCGAAGTCGGTGAGGTTCTTGACGGTGCCGCGGCGGACCTCGCCCGGCTTGATCTCCGCCAGCAGCTTCTGCCGCTGGTCGCGACGCCGGTCCTCGAGCAGTTCCCGGCGGGAAAGCACGACGTTCTGGCGTTCCTTGTTGATCTTGATGATCTTGAATTCGAGCGCCTTGCCGAGGATGTCGTCGGGGTTTCGCACCGGGAGCAGGTCGACCTGCGAGCCCGGCAGGAAGGCGTCGACGCCGATGTCGACGATCATGCCGCCCTTGACCCGGCCCCGGACCTCGCCCTGAACGACGCTCCCCTCGGAGCAGTTCTGGACGACGTTTTCCCATTTGCGCTGGCGTTCGGCCCGCGTCTTGCTCAGCACCACCATGCCGTCGTCGTTCTCGAGGTTCTCAAGAAGGACTTCGAACTGGTCGCCGATCTTGACCTCCGACAGGTCCCTGAATTCGCCGGCCGAAATCAGCCCTTCCGACTTGTAGCCGATATCCACCAGCACTTCATTCGGGCGGATTTCGAGAACGCGCCCCGGCACGATCGACCCTTCCGAGAACGCATGCAGCGTCGCCTCGTACATCTTCGCCATCGGGTCGGCCTCTTCGGTCTTCTTCCGGGCTTCCGCGTCCGCCCTTTTCTTCGTTGCCATTGTTGCCATGTTCACACGGTTTGCGGTTTCGGGCCGGTTTCGACGCCACCTGCTTCCCCCGGGGCGGCCCACTCCCCCCGGGCGAAACGGGGGACGCTAGCACAGCCGGACGCCCGACGGCAATAGCGTTGTGAACCAAGCGGCAAGGTTCAGGGTTCAGGGGGCGGAAGGGGAGCGGGCGCCCCATCTCCGCGCACCCTGTCACGATCCTCGCCGGGCAGACGGTCCATCGCATCCTCGTCTCCTTGTGCGACATCCGATCATGCACCGTCGCCTGCCGGGCTCACGCCATCCGCCTGACCTCGCGCAGCCGGTCCCGCCGATTGGCGTCACCTGGATTCGACCGACGGAAGCGCGGCGTTAGAACGACCGCCCAAGGCTCGGCGTGGGGGGCACAGGGCCCCAAGAAGGGCGCATCTGCGATTCGTTATACCGCGCAGGCGCCACGGGCCATACGGCCGCGAGTTGGCCCCGGCTCGGTCGGAGACCTCGCCCCACCGATGGCTGCCGGGCGACAGGTAGGGCGAGCTCTCCGAGCGAGCCGGCGTGCACAGCCCATGTCGCGCGCGAACCGACCTCGACGGCAACAACTCGCAGATGCGCCCTTCCAAGAAAAAGTACGCAGATTTCAGTTGCATCCGACCGGATTCTGGGGGAATCTGTAACACGTAGGGCAGATCAGGTCTACTGGGGCAAAGGTTTGGTGTATGCCGGTAGGTGTCCGAGAGGATATCTTATGAGCAGGAAACTTGTCGCGGCGGCAGTGGTGGCGCTCCTGACCGCATCGGTCTCGCAGGGTCAGGTGATCATCGATTTGCTTTATACTGGAGCGGTCCATACGACTACGTCCGGAGCCATTTTCGCCCAGGGCACGCTCGGGTCGGGGTCCGGGAATTACGTCGATTTCGTGCGCATAGGCGGAAACGATCCCACGAACGAGGGCTACAACACGAGCGGCCGCCCTGTGCCGTACGACGAAAACACGTCGGGGAGCTTCACCTACGACGTGCAGTTGTTCGAGCTCCCCGTCGCGACGATCGGCGTGAACGGGGTCACCAACAAGTACGTCTACTTCGGCCTCGACGCCAACGAGAAGAACAACGCGACCGACCGATATCTCTCCATTGACAAGATCATGATGTTCGTCTCGCCGACCGGCAGCCTGAACTGCACCATCGCCCAGATGTCTCTCTACGGCGGCGTCAAGGTGTGGGACATGGACATCAACAAGCTGGGCGGTTCGGCCGATCACGTGGTCGTGATGGACTACAACCTGTCGAAAGGCAGCGGGTGGTCCGACATGACCGTCTATGTGCCCGTCACGGCCCTCGCTGGAAGAAACACGAACGACTATATGTATTGGTACTCGTCGTTCGGCGCCTATACGGGCTCGTATTCCAACCAGACGGATTGGACGACGTCGGATGGTCAGGAACAGTGGGCGCTGGATCCGAACGCCTCGGAGTATTTCACCTACGTCCCCGAGCCGGGTTCCGTATCGCTCGTGTTCGCCGGCGGCATCCTGGTCCGTCTGTTGCGCAACCGCCGGACCGCTCGCCGGGGCTGATCGCCCGCCGCCAAGACCGGCTCGCCGGCGGCTCGCCCTCCAGAATACCGAGTCTCATCGGCAGGGGAGGGCCATCGGCCGCGCGAGCCGATAGCGGATGCGCATCCTCTGCGTGACGGATGGCTTATCTCGCGCCTTCCCCGCCCGCTCTTCCGCCGTCGCGCCTCATGGTGTAGACTGGCGCCGACACAAACCGCGGGAGAGTGGCATCCATGGCGCGAATCACGGCGAAGCGTGACCTGAAGGGGCTGAAGGCGCTGGGCTCGGGCGGGCGCGCAATACCGTCGCGCCGCCTGGAGACCTTCCCGAACCGCCACCGCGGCCGGCCTTACGTCGTCACGCTTCGCACGGACGAATTCACCTGCGTCTGCCCGAAGACCGGCCAGCCGGATTTCGCGCGCCTGACCATCCGCTACATCCCCGACCGCGCCATCGTCGAATCCAAGTCGCTCAAGCTCTATCTCTGGTCGTATCGCAACCGCGGCGTCTTTCACGAGCACGTGGCCAACGCGATTCTCGACGACCTCGTGGCCGCGCTGCGCCCGCTCTGGTGCCGCGTCACGGCCGCCTTCGCCGTGCGCGGCGGCATCGCCATCGCCGTCGACGCCCGGTACGGAACGCCCCCGCCGGAGGCGGCCGATGAGTGACGGCCCCGTCGTGGTCCTGCTCAGCGGCGGCATGGATTCCGTCTGCGCGCTCCACGACGCCCGCGCCCGTCCCGGCGGCGTGGCCGCCGCGCTCACGTTCGACTACGGCTCCAAGCACAACGCGCGCGAGATTCCCTTCGCCGCCTGGCACGCCCGCCGGCTCGGCGTCCGCCACGAGGTCGTCGACCTGCCCTTCATCGAGCGGCTGTTCCGGTCGGACCTGCTCCGCTCCGGCGGCGAGATCCCGGACGGCCATTACGAGGACCCCACCATGCGCCGCACGGTGGTCCCCTTCCGCAACGGCATCCTGCTGGCGATCGCCGCCGGCTTCGCCGAAAGCGTCGGCGCCGTCTCGGTCGTCCTCGCCGCGCACGGCGGGGACCACGCGATCTACCCCGACTGTCGCCCGCCGTTCCTGCGGGCCATGGACGAGGCCGTGCAACTCGGCACCTACGCCGGCATCCGCATCGACCGCCCGTTCGCCGGCCTCGACAAGGCGCGCATCGCCGCGCGCGGCGCGGAGTTGGGCGTGGATTTCTCGATGACGTGGTCCTGCTACAAGGGCGGCGAGCGCCATTGCGGCACGTGCGGCACCTGCGTCGAGCGGAAGGAGGCCTTCCGCCGCGCCGGGCGGCGGGACCCGACCGACTACGCGGAGCCCGGCTGACGGGCCCGGGGGGCAGGCGGCGGCACGATGCGCATCGCGGAGATATTCCGGTCGATCCAGGGAGAGGGCCTGCTGGCCGGCGTCCCGTCGGTCTTCATCCGCGTCGCCGGCTGCAACCGCCGTTGCCGTTGGTGCGACACCCCGCGCGCGCGGTCGCCCCGCGCGGGGCGGGAGATGGCACTCGACGAAATCGTCCGCCGCGCGACCGCCTTCGGCGGCCGGCACGTCGTCCTCACGGGCGGCGAGCCCATGGCCGCCCGCGGCATCCGCGCGCTGGCGCGGCGGCTCTCGGAGGCCGGCCGGCACGTGACGATCGAGACCAACGCCACGATCCCGCCGCGCGGCGTGGCCTGCGACCTCGCCTCGCTGAGCCCCAAGCTGCGCCACGCGGGCGGCCCGCCCCCCGACCTCGCCGTCCTGCGCGCGTGGCTGCGCGGCTACGACGGCCAGCTCAAGTTCGTCGTGCGGTCGCCGTGCGACGCGGCGGAGGCGCGGGCGCTGCTGGACGCGCTGGGCGTCGACGTCCCGCCCGAGCGCGTGTTCCTCATGCCCGAGGCGCGCGACCGACGGACGTTGCGGACGCGGGCGGAGGCCGTCCGCCGCGCGTGCCTCGAGACCGGATACCGCTTCGGTCCGCGCCTGCACGTGGAATGGTTCGACCGGCGAAAGGAGCGATGACGCCATGCCGTACCGCATCTGCAAGATCTTCGAGGTCGAGAGCGGGCACCTGCTCTCCAAGCACCCGCTCTACTGCCGCTTCCCGCACGGCCACACGCGAAAGATCGAGATGGTCCTGGAGTCGGATACGCTCGACGAACGGGAGATGGTCTGCGACTTCCAGCGCGTCCGTCACGCGGCGGCGGACTGCATCCGCGCGCTCGACCATGCGTTGTGCATGAACACGGAGGACCCCAACTACGCGGCCCTGAAGAAGGCCTTCGGCGAACGCGTGCTGGACTTCCCCGGCCGCGATCCGACTACGGAGGTCATCGCCCGCCGCGTCTACGACAGCGTGGCGGCGAGCCTTCGGGGGACGCGCGCCGAGGGCGCCGAGGCCCCGCTGCGCCGCGGCGTGAGGCTGGTGTCGGTGCGCGTGTGGGAGACCAGCTCGTCGTGGGCGGAGTACGCGCCGGCGGCGACCGGCGGGAGGACGAGGAGGACTGGAGTGATGGAGTGATGGGGTGTTGGGTTGTTGGGGTGTTGGGTTGTTGGGGTGTTGGGTTGTTGGGGCATTGCGAGTGAGGGAGAGCCGATCCCCGTTCCCCCATACCCCCGTTCTCCCTCCGGGCGCCTGACGGCGCCG
>Ga0233425_10006626_pt1 | contig 17003 bp, 14 predicted proteins | sample Watercolumn_Towu_2_FD_181712 | JGI IMG/M metagenome (GOLD analysis project Ga0233425, IMG submission 181712) | Freshwater microbial communities from Lake Towuti, South Sulawesi, Indonesia - Watercolumn_Towuti2014_140_MG | ecosystem: Environmental > Aquatic > Freshwater > Lake | place... | reverse complement strand
GCGACGGCCTCCGCCCCCTTAAGTTCGGTGTCCACCATGTGCTCGGGCATGCAGAAGCGTTTGGCGAACTCTGGGGTGACCACCCACAGGTATTTGTCGTTCGAGTAGTTGCGCCGGCCCGGACGAGGGCCGCTGTAGTAGCCGTCCGGACAGGACTGCCAACGCTTTTCTTGTTCGTGGTAGGCCTTGGTGTCGGGTTGTTGCGCACAGGCCGATAACACGCTCGACATGAGCCCGATTCCGATCATGACTGCGGAGAATTTCATCTTTTGCCCTTCCCTGTGTCGTCCGGTAATCCGGCTTTACGCGGCTGCCCGGTATCCCGGATCGTTCGCCGTCCATTTCGGACGGGTATGCAGGTCAGAACCGGTAGCCGATGCCGATGCTGGCCAGGGCGATGTCCGCCTGGCTGGTGCCCGTGCTGCCGAGGGTGTCGAAGCGGCTGCCGATGTTCCGGTAGACCTCGTATTCGGCGCGGGCGAACCAGTTGGCGCCGAGATCCCAGTCGAGGCCGAGGCCGTAGGTGGGTTTGACGCCGCTGTCGCCGCGGACGGGATTCCCGCAGATGCCGGCGCCGCCGAAGCAGCGGAATTGCAGGTCGTAGGCCAGCAGTCCGAGCTTGCCGGTGAGGGCAAGCGAGGCGGTGAGTGGCAGCCGGCCAACGGCGGCCAGGCTCCAGCCGTCGGTCTCGACGTAACCGGTGCGCGTCGCGACGATGGGCGCGGTGGAGTTGGCTCTGTAGCTGGATCTGCCCAGATCGACGTAGCCGCCCTCGAGGGCGAGGTGGCGGTTGAAGCGGTAGCCGATCTGCAGCTTGTAGCCGCTGTCGCCGGCGTCGGCGCTGGAAGTGAAGGCGGTGATGCCGAGGTTGGTGATGACGGTATCCGCCTGCGCCTTTCTGTCGCTATCGGTCCGGCCGGCGGCGGCATAGGCGTATAAACCGGTGGTGTCGGCCAGGGCGTTCGTGGCGACGGCGCTGCCGAGGATGAGGGCGAGGACGGTGATCTTCTTTATGATGGTGCTTGCTCCCTGCAGGGTGAGTGGAAAAAAGGCGCTGTTCGCGATAGCGAGCGGTACGCGGTGGTCGTTGAAATCAGGGTTCCCCCCTTTAAAAAGGGGGGAGAGGGGGGATTTCCCCAAGGCTGGCGCGAACTGAATCCGGGTTGAATCCCCCTCGATCCCCCTTTTCCAAAGGGGGAAGTCCACTACATCGGTCATCTCCGCGATATCCATCCTTAACGCGAACAGAGCCTTTCCAAAGGGGGGGCGGGGGGGCTCCAAGGCTGGCGCGAACTGAATCCGGAAAGTAATGCCATCAGCTTCCGAGTTGGCATCCTTCTCCCCACCCCAACCCTCCCCGCAAGCGGGGAGGGGACTGGCTCCTCCCCCGCGAGCGGGGGGGTTGGGAGGGGGAGGCATCTGGCTTTACTTTCGCAAAGGTCAGTAACGCGAACCGAGCCAATAAACCGCGCAGCCGGGACAGCCGGCGAAATCGCGGCTTGTCCTGGTTCTGGGGTGTTCTCCGGCTTGGGGGGTGCGCAGCACGACAAGGAGGCGGGCAGGCGACCAGCGGGCGCTTCCACGCCTGTTGCCGCCATGGGGCGGAGTCGATCCGAACCTTCCTTGCGCATCTTGGGTCTCCCTGACCGCGTCCTGACATGAAGCGTGAAGCCGGGTCAGGTGATTGGTACAAAAATGCTATCCGTTCGTGCCGCCCACGCCAATATGACGAAAGTTATAGACATAGGGACAAGCGGAATGCCGGGTTGGGCGTTCGAAGGGGAGTGGCCTGGCTGCGCGTGGGCGTTCGACCGCCGCACGCAGCCCCGATCCGGCGGGGATCGGCCTCATTCCGCCATGCCTTGGCGGCGAATACCGGCTTTGAAGATGCTATGGTGGGTGCGTGTCGGGAACATTCCCTTGTTTCGGAGTTGCGGCATGAAACTCACCTTCCTCGGCGCCTCGCGCCAGGTCACCGGCTCCTGCTTCCTGGTCGAATCGGACTCGCTCCGTTTCATCGTCGATTGCGGCATGTTCCAGGGCGGACGTGCGGCGGAGGAACTCAACCGGCACTTTCCCCGCTTCGACCCCGAGGACATCGATTTCGTCCTGCTCACCCACGCCCACATCGACCATTCCGGCCTGTTGCCGCGTCTGTGTGCCCTGGGCTATCGGGGCCCCGTGTATTGCACCCGCGCCACCGCCGATCTGCTCGGCGTGCTGTTGCCGGATTCCGCCTTCATCCAGGAGAAGGAGGCGGAGTGGGCCAATTACGCCAGCCGCAAGACGCGCCAGCGGCGCAAGAGCGAACTGGCGCCGCTGTATACCGTGACTCAGGCCAGGGAAGTGCTGAAGCGGCTCAAGGGGGTGGGCTACGACCGCGAAACCGGGCCACATCCCCGCGTGCGCGTGAAGTTCCGCGACGCCGGCCACATCCTCGGTTCCGCGATTCTCGAAGTGTGGCTGGAGGAGGGCGGCAAGACCCGCAAGCTGGTGTTCTCCGGCGACCTGGGCATGCCGGGGCGGCCGGTGCTGAACGACCCCACGCCCATCGAGTCGGCGGACGTGCTGCTGGTGGAGTCGACCTACGGCAACCGGCTGCACAAGACCCTGGCCGAGACGCTGGACGAACTGGCGGCGGCGGTGAACGACACCCTTTCGCGCAAGAAGGGCAACGTGGTCATTCCCGCCTTTGCCGTGGGGCGCACCCAGGAACTGCTGCTGCTGCTCATGGACCTGGTCAGGCAGGGCCGCCTGCCGCGCAATCTGGCCATCTTCGTGGACTCGCCCATGGCCGGCAGCGCCACCGAGATCACCCTGCGCCACAGCGAGCTGATGGACGAGGAATCGCGCGATTTGCTGCGCTGGTTCCGCAGCAGCCCGGACGCGCCCTACCTGCGGGTGACCCAGGACGCGGAGGATTCCATGGCCCTGAACAAGATCCGGCAGGGCGCCATCATCATTTCCGCCTCCGGCATGTGCGACGCCGGACGCATCAAGCACCACCTCAAGTTCAACCTGCCGCGCGCGGAATGCACGGTGATCATCGCCGGCTTCCAGGCCGAGGGGACCCTGGGCCGCCGCCTGGTGGACGGGGCGAAGAGCGTGCGCATCTTCCGCGAGGTCATCCCGGTACGCGCCGATCTCTACACCCTGGGCGGCCTCTCGGCCCACGCCGACCGGGACGCGCTGGTAGCCTGGCTGTCCCGCTTCAGGAATCCGCCCGGGCGGACCTTCGTGGTGCACGGCGAAGCGGAAACGGCCCTGGGTTTCGCCGATCTGCTCCGGGAAGGCATGGGGTGGAAGGTGGAGGTGCCGGAAATGGGCGCGAGTTACGTGCTGGACTGATTTGCTTCCCCCTTTTGCAAAGGGGGAGTGAGGGGGATTTGCAGCAGGTAGGGATGGGGAACGTTGCCCAATCCCCCCTGACCCCCCTTTAGGAAAGGGGGGAATACCTCAGCGTGTGGCGGTGGCCAGCCCGAAATCCTTCGCCAGTTCCCTTGCCGGGAAATGGAAGCGCACCGGGCCGTCTTCCTCGCCGTGCACGAACTGGTGCACGAAGGGATGGGCGGAATCCCGGATTTCCTCCACCGGGCCTTCCGCCACCACCACGCCGTTGTCGATGAAGTAGGCGTAGTCGATGATCTTCAGGGCCTCGGCGATGTCGTAGGTGACCACCACGGAGGTGAGGCCCAGGGCGTCGTTCAGACGCCGGATGATGTTGGCGATGACGTCCAGGGAGATGGGGTCCAGGCCGGCGAAGGGCTCGTCGTACATGATCAGCATGGGGTCCAGAGCGATGGCCCTGGCCAGGGCGACGCGGCGGGACATGCCGCCGGAGAGCTCGCCGGTCATCAGGTCGCGGGCGCCGCGCAGGCCCACCGCATGCAGTTTCATCAGCACCAGGTCGCGGATCATGGCTTCCGGCAGGTCGGTGTGCTCGCGCAGGGGGAAGGCGACGTTGTCGAATACGGAAAGGTCGCTGAACAGGCCGCCGGCCTGGAACATCAGGCCCATCTTGCGGCGCAGGCGATACAGCGCGTCGTTGCCCAGTTCGTGCACGATCTGGCCGGCCACGTTGACATGGCCGGCGGCGGGTAGCGCCTGGCCGCCGATCAGGCGCAGCAGGGTGGTCTTGCCGCAGCCGCTGGCGCCCAGCAGGCCCACGACCTTGCCGCGCGGAATGGCGAGGCTGAGGCCCTTGAGAATCTCCCGCTTGCCGTAGGCATAGCGCAGGTTCTTGATCTCGACCAGGGTTTCGGATGACAACGGTGGCTCCTGAGGGAATGGCGGTGCGGGTGGGGGGATGATGGCGCCGCTCGCCGTTTGGGTAAAGGTGCCGGACACCACGCGGGCACGTTAGCATTCCCCCCTGTCCCGCAAGCCCATTCGCTTTCCATGCCGCTCTTCTCCCGCACTCCCCAGCTTTCCGGCGGCGACCCTGAAGCCAGGCGCCGGGAAATCCGCGCCTATTTCCACGCCACCTTCGACCGCTACGAACAGTTGTTCGAGGTGCTGGCCGGCGACGAGGCGTATTACCGCAAACCCATCCCCCTGCGCCATCCGCTGATCTTCTACTTCGGCCACACTGCCACCTTCTTCATCAACAAGCTGGTGCTGGCCGGGCTGGTCAGCGAGCGCATCAATCCCCGGTTCGAATCCATGTTCGCGGTGGGCGTGGACGAGATGAGCTGGGACGACCTCAACGACACCCATTACGACTGGCCCGCCGTGGACGAGGTGAAGGCCTACCGGGAGCGGGTGCGGGCGGTGGTGGACGGGCTCATCGCGAGCCTGCCGCTCAGCCTGGCCATCGGCTGGGACCACTCCTGGTGGCCCATCCTCATGGGCATCGAGCACGAGCGCATCCACCTGGAGACCTCCTCGGTGCTGATCCGCCAGCACGACCTGAAATACGTGCGGCCTCACCCGGCCTGGACGCCCTCCCGCGTTTCCGGTCCCGCGCCCGCCAACGGGCTGGTGGATATCCCGCCCGGCACGGTCTGCCTGGGCAAGAATTTCGACGATCCCTACTACGGCTGGGACAACGAGTACGGCCGCCATCAGGCAGAAGTCCCCGCCTTCCAGGCCGCCCGCCACCTGGTTTCAAACGGGGAGTACCTGGGCTTCGTGTCGGATGGCGGCTACCGGACAGACGCCTGGTGGGACGAGGAGGGCCGGGCCTGGCGCGACTTCGCGAAGGCCGCCCATCCCACCTTCTGGGTCCGCGCCGGCGACGCCTGGAAGCTGCGCCTGATGTTGGAGATCGTGGACATGCCCTGGGATTGGCCGGTGGAGGTGAACTGCCTGGAAGCCCGCGCCTTCTGCCGCTGGAAGGCGGCGCAAACCGGCCAGGCGGTGCGCCCACCCACCGAGGACGAGTGGTACCGGTTGGCGGAATTCGCCGGTGTCGAGGAAGTGCCGGATGCGGCGCCGGCCAATGCCAACCTGCACCTGGACCACGGCGCCTCCTCCTGCCCGGTCAACCGCTTCGCCCACGGCCCCCTGTTCGACGTGGCGGGCAACGTCTGGCAATGGACCGAGACGCCCATCCATCCCTTCGACGGCTTCCGGGTGCACCCGCTCTACGACGACTTCTCCACGCCCACCTTCGACGGGCGCCACAACCTGATCAAGGGTGGCTCCTGGATCTCCTGCGGCAACGAGGCGCGGCTGGCCGCCCGCTACGCCTTCCGCCGCCATTTCTTCCAGCACGCGGGTTTCCGTTACGTGGCGGGCGAGCCGCCCCGGGCGCCGGTCGCCTCCCATTACGAGACCGACAAGTTGCTTTCGGAATACGCCGAGTTCCACTACGGCGACGAGTACTTCGGTGTGCCCAACTTTTCCAGGTCTCTGGCCGAACTGGCCATCCGGGCCATGGACAGCAGGCCGAAACGCCGCGCCCTGGACCTGGGCTGCGCCGCGGGCCGGGCCAGCTTCGAACTGGCGCGGGCCTTCGACGAAGTGACCGGTATCGACTTCTCCGCCCGCTTCATCGGCCTGGGCGTCCAGATCGCCGAGCAGGGCGTGTTGCGCTATAGCCTGGTGGACGAGGGCGAACTGGTGTCCTACCGGGAACGCCGCCTGGCCGACCTGGGCCTGGAGGCGGCGCGTGGCAGGGTGGCCTTCTTCCAGGGCGATGCCTGCAACCTGAAACCGATTTTCTGCGGCTACGACCTCATCCTGGCGGCGAACCTCATCGACCGCCTCTACAGCCCGGCCAAGTTCCTGGACAGCGTGCACGAACGGATCTGGCCTGGCGGCCTGCTGGTCATCGCCTCGCCCTATACCTGGCTGACCGAGCACACGCCCCGTGAGGAATGGCTGGGTGGCTTCAAGCGGGACGGCGAGAGCGTCACCACCCTGGATGGGCTGAAGGCGCATCTGGGGCGCCATTTCCGGCTGATCCGGGGACCGCTGGCAGTGCCCTTCGTCATCCGGGAAACCCGGCGCAAGTTCCAGCACACCCTGTCGGAGGTGACGATCTGGGAGCGGTCGGGGTGAGGTTCATCCCCATTCAACCCCGGCCTGGGATCGTGGCTTCCCCCTTTGGGAAAGGGGGAGTGAGGGGGATTTACACCGGCTCAATCAATCTGATGTCGCCAAATCCCCCCCGGCCCCCCTTTTTCAAAGGGGGGAGGTGGAATGGGGGAGTCGACCTTGCCCTTTGACTTCGATCGCGTCATCCCCCGCGCCGGCACCGATTCGGTGAAGTGGGATGGCCGCCGGGGCTACTTCGGCATCGAGGACGTGCTGCCCCTGTGGGTCGCCGACATGGATTTCGCCGCGCCGGAGGCGGTGACCCGTGCCTTGACGGAACGTGCCGCCCATCCCGTCTACGGCTACACCCTGTTCCCGGACAGCGTTTACGAAACGCTGATGTCCTGGATGAAGGCCCGCCACGGCTGGGAGATCGAGCGGGACTGGATCCTCATGGCCCCCGGCGTGGTGCCTTCGCTGCATGCCGCGGCCCTGGCCTTCGCCGGGGCGGGGGAGGGCGTCATCGTCCAGCCGCCGGTCTACTTCCCCTTCTTCTCCTCGGTGACCACGCCGGGCCGCCGGCTCATCGAAAACCCGCTGCGGGAGGAAAACGGCCGCTATTGCATGGACTTCGGTCATCTGGAGCCATGTGCCAACCAGCCGGGCGCCCGCCTGTTGCTGCTGTGCTCGCCCCACAACCCGGTGGGGCGGGTGTGGACCGCGGACGAACTGCGGGAAGTGCTGGCCATTGCCCGCCGGCACGGCCTGGTGGTGCTGTCCGACGAAATCCACCACGACCTGGTCTATCCCGGCGAGAGGCACACGCCCCTGGCCCTGCTGGCCGAGGACCCGGCCGAGGTGGTCACCGCCGTGGCGCCCAGCAAGACCTTCAACATTCCCGGACTGGGCCTGTCGGCGCTCATCGTCCCCGACGCCGGGCAGCGGGAGAAGTTGCGCCGGGCTTTCGACCTGCTCCATGTCAGCGGCGCCAACCCCTTCAGCATCGCCGCCTTCGCCGCCGCCTACCGGGAAGGCGGCCCCTGGCTGGATGCGCTGATGCCCTATCTGGCCCGGACCCAGGACGAGGCCATGGCTTACATCGCGCAGTATCTGCCCGCCATCCGCCCGGTGCGGCCCCAGGGCACCTACCTGCTCTGGCTGGACTGCCGGGGCCTGGGCCTGGACGATGCGGCGCTCAAGCGCTTCTTCATCGAGGAAGCCAAGGTGGGTATGAATCCGGGCACGGTATTCGGCACGGGTGGCGGCGGTTTCATGCGGCTCAACCTCGGCGCGCCGCGGGCCGTGGTGATGGAGGCTCTGGGCCGCATTGCCCATGCCTTGTCGCGCCGCGCCTGATATTGATCTTTGCGAAAGTCATGCCACTGCGCTCCCCCTCCCAACCGTCCACGGCCGGCTTTGCACAGCCGGCCGGCTCCAGCGGCGGCGAGACAGGCTCGCCGAATTCCCGCCTACGCCCCCCGCGAGCGGGGGAGGAGGGGTTGCCCGCCAAGAACTCAAACTCGGGTAGAGCAGGTTTACCCCCTCCCCGTTTACGGGGAGGGGTGGGGAGGGCTGCCCTGTCCAGAATGAAGATGACTTTGCTTGAGAGAAAATCAGTAATTCCTTCCCCGCCACTTGAAACCCGGGCTTTCACCCCCAAAACCAACCCGGTTTTTGGAGGGATCACCCGTGTCAGAGGAACAACTGCTGCAACAGAACGCCGCCGGGGCCGATGCGCCTGCCGAGAGTGGCGCCGAGAAGGAAAGCACGCCCAGCCTGGAAGAACTGCTGCGCCAGGCCGAACTCAACGCCCAGGAACACCACGATGCCTGGTTGCGGGCCAAGGCGGAAGCCGAGAACGTGCGCCGCCGCGCCGTCGAGGACGTGGACAAGGCGCGCAAGTTCGCCCTGGAGAAATTCGCCGGCGACCTGCTGGCAGTGAAGGACAGCCTGGAGGCCGCCCTGGCCACCGGCGACAACGCCAGTCTGGACAAGATCAGGGAAGGCGTGGAACTCACCCTGAAACAGCTTGCCAGCGTGTTCGAGAAGAACGCGATCAATGAAATCAATCCGTTGGGCCAGAAATTCGATCCAAATTGCCACCAGGCCATCAGCATGGTGGACGGCGAGGGCGAGCCCAATACCGTGGCCACGGTGTTGCAGAAGGGCTACCTGCTGAACGAGCGGGTGATCCGCCCGGCCCTGGTGATGGTGGTGAAACCGTAGAAACCGTAGGTTGGGCTGACGTCAGGAAGCCCAACAGATCCGGCTCGTTGGGCTTCGCTTCGCTCAGCCCAACCTACGGGATTAGGGATGCCCCCTTGAAACCGGACCCAACAATCCCATATCGCAGGCAAGCCAATTTTTTCTGAGGAAGACACCATCATGGGCAAGATCATCGGCATCGACCTGGGCACCACCAACTCCTGCGTCGCCATCATGGAAGGCGGCAAGACCAAGGTCATCGAAAACGCGGAAGGCGCGCGCACCACGCCGTCCATCGTCGCCTACGCGGAAGACGGCGAAATCCTGTGCGGCGCCCCCGCCAAGCGCCAGTCCGTCACCAACCCCAAGAACACCTTGTACGCCATCAAGCGCCTGATCGGCCGCCGCTTCCAGGAAAAGGAAGTGCAGAAGGACATCGATCTGATGCCCTACAAGATCCTGCAGGCCGACAACGGCGACGCCTGGGTGGAAGTGCGCGGCGACAAGAAGGCGCCGCCGCAGATTTCCGCCGAAGTGCTGCGCAAGATGAAGAAGACCGCCGAGGACTACCTGGGCGAGGACGTCACCGAGGCCGTCATCACCGTGCCCGCCTACTTCAACGACAGCCAGCGCCAGGCCACCAAGGACGCCGGCCGCATCGCCGGCCTGGAAGTGAAGCGCATCATCAACGAGCCCACCGCGGCCGCGCTCGCCTTCGGCATGGACAAACAGGAAGGTGACCGCAAGATCGCGGTGTATGACCTGGGTGGCGGCACCTTCGACATCTCCATCATCGAAATCGCCGAGATCGACGGCGAGCACCAGTTCGAGGTGCTGTCCACCAACGGCGACACCTTCCTGGGCGGCGAGGACTTCGACCAGCGCCTGATCGACTACATCATCGACGAGTTCAAGAAGGAGCAGGGCGTCAACCTGAAGGCCGACGTGCTCGCCCTGCAACGCCTGAAGGAGGCCGCCGAAAAGGCCAAGATCGAGCTGTCTTCTGCCAGCCAGACCGAGATCAACCTGCCCTACATCACCGCCGACGCCTCCGGTCCCAAGCACCTGGTCATGAAGGTCACCCGCGCCAAGTTCGAGAGCCTGGTGGAAGACCTGATCCAGCGCACCATCGAGCCCTGCCGCATCGCCATCAAGGATGCCGGCGTGAAGGTCTCCGACATCGGCGACGTGATCCTGGTGGGCGGCATGACCCGCATGCCCAAGGTGCAGGAACTGGTGAAGGAGTTCTTCGGCAAGGAGCCGCGCAAGGACGTGAACCCGGACGAAGCCGTGGCCGTGGGTGCCGCCATCCAGGGCGGCGTGCTGCAAGGCGAGGTGAAGGACGTGCTGCTGCTGGACGTCACGCCGCTGTCGCTGGGCATCGAGACCCTGGGCCAGGTGATGACCAAGCTCATCCCCAAGAACACCACCATCCCCACCCGCGCCAACCAGGTGTTCTCCACCGCCGACGACAACCAGACCGCCGTGACCATCCACGTGCTGCAGGGCGAGCGGGAAATGGCCTCCGGCAATAAGAGCCTGGGCCAGTTCAACCTGACCGACATCCCGCCGGCGGCGCGCGGCATGCCCCAGATCGAGGTCACCTTCGACATCGACGCCAACGGCATCCTGCACGTCTCCGCCAAGGACAAGGGCACCGGCAAGGAGGCCAAGATCACCATCAAGGCCAACTCCGGCCTGTCCGAGGACGAGATCAAGAAGATGGTGCAGGACGCGGAAGCCAACGCCGCCGAAGACCACAAGGCCTTCGAGCTGGCCACCGCCCGTAACCAGGCCGACTCCATGGTGCACTCGGTGAAGAAGGCCCTGAAGGATTACGGTGACAAGGTCACCGCCGACGAGAAGACCAAGATCGAGGCCGCCATCACCGAGGCCGAAGCCGCCATCAAGGCCGGCGACAAGGCCGACATCGAAGCCAAGACCCAGGCCCTGGCCGAAGCCAGCCACAAGCTGGCCGAGCAGATGTACGCCAAGGAACAGGCGGCGGGCGGGCAACCCGGCGGCGATGCCGGCGCCGCCAGCGGCAAGAAGGACGACGACGTGGTGGACGCCGAGTTCGAGGAAGTGAAGGACAAGTAAGCCATCGCGGCCACGGGCGCGCCCGTGGCGGGACAACAGGCCGGGACATGGGGGCGTACCCCGTTTCCCGGCTTTTTTCTTGGCTGTTGGGGTGCGGGTGGGGTAGGGGGCTGTAGTCGCTTAAAGGGTTGGGAGTTCTACGCGACGGCTGATGCCCCGCATCGTCTCGATCTGCCCGTGCTTTCGACTCTGGAGCGTCTGACGATGGAATCGAACGTCGATGCCAAGACCAAGATGGACTTCGAGTTACCGAAGTCGGACATGGGCGAGAACCCGTTTGAGGTGTTCAAGAAGTTCTATCGCATCTACCTGCCTTGCAGAAGCCAGGTGGCGGCGGAAGCGGGGGTTTGACCCTTCAGGCCCCTTTCCACCGGTTGCCGCGCCAGCAATTGCAGGTGGTAGGCGCCCTCGTAGTGTTCTTGCAGTTCCGCTTCCCGGACGGAGAAGGGCGGGCCGTTGTAGACCTGCTGGTCGTATTCATAGGTCATCAGCAGCTGGGGCGCGGCCTGGGTGATGGCCATGAGATGCGCCGTATAGCGGCTACGCATGGACTCCGGCAAGGCCACCAGCGCGGCGCGGTCGTAGATGGCATCCACCGTTCCCAGTCGTTCGGACGTGAGATCAAAGAGGTCGCCCACCCAGATATCGAGGTCATCCGCGCGGTAGCGGGCCAGGGGACCGTCTGCGGTGATGGTCGGTGTCAGGCCCAGTTCGGCGAACAATTCGCCGATGGCCAGGGGGCTCAGCTCCACGCCCGCGATCCGGTGGCCTTGATCCAGCAGCCAGGCGATGTCCCGGGTCTTGCCGCACAGGGGTACCAGGATGCGGGCGCCCGGGGCGAGACCGAGGGCGCCGAAATGGGCCACCAGCGCGGTGTTTGCCTCGCCCTCGTGAAATCCAATTTCCCTGCGTTCCCATCGTTCATGCCAGAAGTTCGGTTCCATGTCGGTGTCTCTCAGGTTGCTGTCCGTCGGCCCGCCGGGGATCGGTTCCATGTTGATCCAGGCGGGGGGTTGAGTCAGCATAAAAGCTCAAGTCGACTTCAAGTCAAGCGGAGATGGAAATGAGCCCCATGGATATCGCCGAGGTGGCCAAGATCACCGGGTTGTCGTCTTCCACCCTGCGGTTCTATGAGGCGCGGGGGCTCATCCAGTCCGTGGGGCGCAAGGGCCTGCGCCGCCTGTTCCACGCCGACGTGTTGGACCGGTTGGCCCTGATTTCTCTGGGGCGCGGCACCGGGCTCTCCCTGGACGAGATTGGCCGCATGTTTACGCCGGAGGGTCCCGTGATCGACCGGGACCTGCTGCTGGCCAAGGCGGACGAACTGGACCGCAAGATCAAGGAACTGACCACCATGCGCGATGGCCTGCGCCACGCCGCCGTGTGCCGGGCGCCGAGTCATTTCGAATGCCCGAAGTTCCAGCGCCTTTTGACGCTCGCCAAGAAGAACCACTTCCGGCCGACGAGCGATCTGCAACGGGCGCACAAGCAGAAATCCAAGCCGGGGGCCTTAAAAACGACCGACTAGCGCATTGACGGCGGCGGCTCGCGAAAGACCATACCTCATGCGAAAAGGGAGAACGCGAGCGGGTGCGTAACCGGGCACATTTCCGTACATTCGCCCTCTTGATACCAGCGGCGCCGGCCTCATATCCCTCCAACATTGCGCGCGCGCTCCGCGTCCGCTGATCGAATACCTGGCAAACGACCCTGTCCCATGTCCAAACGCGACTACTACGAAGTCCTCGGCGTCTCCAAGAGCGCCTCCGACGACGAGATCAAGAAGGCCTTCAAGAAGCTGGCCATGAAGCATCACCCCGACCGCAACCAGGGTGACAAGGCGGCGGAGGAGAAATTCAAGGAGGCCAAGGAGGCCTACGACGTCCTCTCCGACGGCAACAAGCGGGCTGCCTATGACCAATACGGCCATGCCGGCGTGGACCCCTCCATGGGCGGCGGCGCCGGGGCGGGCAACTTCCGCGACTTCGCCGATGCCTTCTCGGACATCTTCGGCGACGTGTTCGGCGGCGGCCGGGGCGGCCGCTCGCACGTCTACCGCGGCGCCGACCTGCGCTACAACCTGGAGATCAGCCTGGAAGAGGCGGCCCGGGGCACGGAAACCAAGATCCGCGTGCCGGTGCTCACCGAGTGCGAGCATTGCCACGGCAGCGGCGCCAAGCCCGGCACCGAGCCGGTGACCTGTCCCACCTGCGGCGGCCACGGCCAGGTGCGCATGCAGCAGGGCTTCTTCTCCATCCAGCAGGCCTGCCCGCGCTGCCACGGCAGCGGCCGGGTCATCGCCGATCCCTGCACCCATTGCCACGGCGAGGGCCGTATCAAGAAACACAAGACCCTGTCGGTGCGCATCCCCGCCGGCGTCGACGACGGCGACCGCATCCGCCTCTCCGGTGAGGGCGAGGCCGGCATCAACGGCGGTCCGCCCGGCGACCTCTACGTGCAGATCCACCTCAAGGCCCACCCGGTCTTCCAGCGCGACCACGACGACCTGCATTGCGAACTGCCCATCTCCTTCGCCACCGCGGCTTTGGGCGGCGAGATCAACATTCCCACCCTGGACGGCCACGCGGTCATCAAGATTCCTGCCGAAACCCAGTCCGGCAAGGTGTTCCGCCTGCGCGGCAAGGGCATCAAGGGTGTGCGCAGCAACCACCCCGGCGACCTGCATGCCCACGTGGTGGTTGAAACCCCGGTCAACCTGAACGAGCGCCAGAAGGAACTGCTGCGCGAGTTCGACGCCTGCTGTTCCGGCCACGAAGGCAAACACAACCCCCGCGCCAAGGGGTTCATGGACAAGGTGAAGGAGTTCTTCGGGCAGTAGACCGAAGAACTCCGGCCTTGGGGCGAGGCTCACATCGGCAAGGCCGATGTGCAGCGCGAAGCGCGTGCCGAGACCACAATCTCTAGGAGTTCTTCGGGCAGTAGGCCGAAGAACTCCTTCGCCTTGGGGCGGAGGCTGACCCGCGCCAGCGGGCAAGCCGCATCATGGTTGTGCACGCTCAATGCCGAGGCCGTTCCCCCCCTTTGCAAAAGGGGGGCAGGGGGGATTCCCCGACACTGGGCGTATGTGCCGCCCTCTAAGGAATCCCCCTCGATCCCCCTTTTCCAAAGGGGGAAGCCACAGACCCGCGGCCTCATCAAGCAACGCGAATAGAGCTTTCCATTTTTGGCCCCCACGTTTTCCTGATCCCGCTCAAGCCCAGCAAATATCAGCGTCGGCTCATATTCCGACTTCCTTGTTCAAGCATTTTTCACGTGCCTATAATGCCGTTATTGCGTTGCACAAGACGGAGCCGCCATGCTGATCGAAGTGAAAGCCCCCGAACTGTCCGAGTCCGTGCAGAGCGGCTCTTTGCTGGAGTGGCGCAAGCAGGTCGGGGATACGGTGAAGCGCGATGAACCGTTGACCGATCTGGAAACCGACAAGGTCATCCTGGAGATCGCGGCCCCCGTTGCCGGTGTTCTGAAGGAAATCCGCATGCCGGCCGGCAGCGAGGTTAAAGCCGGCGACGTGCTCGCCGTCATCGATGCGGAAGCCGGTGCCGAGGCCAGCCCGGCGGCGCCTGCAGCACCGGTGAAGAAGGCCGAGCCGGCCAAGGCGGCAAAGCCCGAGCCCGTGCCCGAGCCGGTGGCTGCCCCGGCCCCGCCGCCCGCGGCGAAGGCCGAGGCCGCTCCTGTTGCGGCACCCGCGCCCGCACCCGTTCCAACCCAGGGCAAGCCCGCGCCCTGTCCGCCGTGCCCTCCCTGCGATAAACCCTCGGAGCGCGGCGAGCGGCGGGTGCAGATGACCCGCTTGCGTCAGCGCATCGCCGAGCGGCTGAAGGAGGCCCAGAACACCGCAGCCATGTTGACCACCTTCAACGAGATCAACATGCAGCCGGTCATGGACCTGCGTGCCCGCTATCAGGATCGCTTCCAGAAGGAGCACGGCGTCAAGCTGGGCTTCATGTCCTTCTTCACCAAGGCGGTGTGCCAGGCCCTGAAGGTCTTCCCCTTGGTGAACGCCAGCATCGAAGGGCGCGAACTGGTCTACCATGACTATTACGACATCGGCGTCGCCGTCAGTTCCGAGCGCGGCCTGGTGGTGCCCATCCTGCGCAACGCCGACCGCTTGTCCTTCGCGGAAATCGAAAAGCAGATCGCCGATTTCGGCCGCCGCGCCAACAGCCTGGAACTCACTCTCGATGAGATGGAGGGGGGTACCTTCACCATCTCCAACGGTGGCGTGTTCGGTTCCCTGCTTTCCACGCCCATCCTGAATCCGCCCCAGTCCGGGGTGCTGGGCCTGCACAAGATCCAGGACCGGCCCGTGGCCGAGAACGGCCAGGTGGTGATCCGGCCCATGATGTACGTGGCCCTGTCCTACGACCACCGCATCATCGACGGCCGCGAGGCGGTGAGCTTCCTGCGCGCGGTGAAGGACGCGCTGGAGGATCCGGCGCGGCTGCTGCTGGAACTCTGAGTCTTTTCGCGTCGAACCAGCATGGGGCCTCCTCTGGGGGGCACGACAATCGGAGGCGCCATGCTTCCACAGGAATACGACGCCATACCTGCCGAGAAGGGGGGCAGAAAGGCGGAAGCCTCACATCCTCGGCGTGGGATAGCAGAGGTTGCTCGCGTCGAAGGACAGGCTCATCTGTTCGGCATTGGGCAGGACGATGTACTTCACGCCCACGAATTCCGAGCCGTTCTTCCAGAACAGGGCAAACACCGCTTTCTCGCCGTTGCTGACCACATGGGTGTTGGAGTAGACCCGGTTGGGCTGGCCGTGCTGCTGGTTGTAGTTGTTCACGGCGATGATCAGCGATTTCAGGGAAGGCCGCACATCCTGCTCGAAGCCCACCAGCTTGCCCTTGCAGAAGCGGAACTGGTAGCGCCGGGCGATGTTGGGATCGTTGTCATAGGCCAGGATGACATCGTCGGAAGGTTCCACGATGCGGTCGAAATTCCAGTTGGCGATAAGCAGCTGTTTCACCTCGTTCTGCGCCATGCCGCTCTTGAATTCGGCAACCTCGAACGCGGCAGCGGGCGAAACGAAGGCCAGGGCGGCGAGGAGGCAAAGCAGGCGTCGGTGTTGCATGGTGGCGGGGCGAGGGAAGGGACGCGGCATCTTACTGCATCAGACGCTCAGGATTCTTCCCGGTCGGTCCGGGGCAGGCTGAACACCGGCAGGGTCAGATCCCAGGCGATGGCGGCCAGCCTGAGGCCGGCGATGGTCAGCATGCCCAGGCCGGCTGCCAGGGTACGGTCCAGCCAGTATTCCAGGATGAGATAGGCCACCACGCCGGCGATGGCGGCGGAAGCGTACATGCGGCCCCGGCGCAGAATCAGGGGTATCTCGGCGCACAGCACATCCCTGAGCAGGCCGCCCGCGACGCCGGTGGACGCGCCCATGATCACCACCACGATGCCGCCATGTCCCAGGTTCTCCGCGATCTGGGCGCCACTGAGGGTGAACAGGGCGAGGCCCAGGGCATCGGCGTACAGGATCAGCTTGTCGGGCGGGTGGCGGAAACGGGCATAGACGATGGTCGACAGGGCGGCCAGCAGACACATGTGGAGATAGGCCGGGTCGGTGATCCAGAACACGGTCCGGTCCAGCAGCAGGTCGCGCAGGGTACCCCCGCCCAAGGCGGTGACCGTGGCGATGACCGCCACGCCGATCAGGTCCAGGCTTCGCCGTCCGGCGGCCAGGGCGCCGCTGACGGCGAACACCGCCACCCCCAGGAGCTCGATGGCGTGGAGTATGAGGGGAAGGCTGGGGGAAGACGGCGCCAGGGTCAACTCCGGAAGCGGGACACTGTGCTGTGCAGGGCATCCGCTAACTCCCTGAGCTCCTGCACCGTGCGGTCCGATGCCTCGATGGCCTGCTCGGTGCGCACGGCGAAATCGGCGACCCGGTTCAGGTTCTGGGCGATGCTGCCGCTGGCCTGGGATTGCTCCTTGACCGACGAGGTAATCTCGTCGACGCCCTGGCGGGCTCCAACCACGGCGCTGTGGGCCTGTTTGACGATGCTGGAGACCTCGCCGCTGCGTTTTGCGCTTTCCTCGAGGGCACTCTCGCCCTTGCGGATGGTGGATTCCACCTGGCTGGAATTGGCTTCCAGTTCCGCAGTGACTTTGTTGATTTCGTTGGCGTACTGGGCGGTCTTTTCCGCCAGCTTACGCACCTCGTCCGCCACCACGGCGAAGCCGCGACC
>Ga0233425_10006625_pt1 | contig 17005 bp, 13 predicted proteins | sample Watercolumn_Towu_2_FD_181712 | JGI IMG/M metagenome (GOLD analysis project Ga0233425, IMG submission 181712) | Freshwater microbial communities from Lake Towuti, South Sulawesi, Indonesia - Watercolumn_Towuti2014_140_MG | ecosystem: Environmental > Aquatic > Freshwater > Lake | place... | reverse complement strand
GTAGGCCGCGGCGGCGCCGGTGAGGCCACCCACGTTGGCCATCAGGATCTGCTCGCGGCTGGGGCGCAGGAAGTGCCCGACGCAGAAACCGGCGGCCGTGCCGAGGTCGGCGCCCGCCAGCATCACCAGCGCGGCGTCCTCCTCCAGATCCTCCCAGGCGTAGGCATAGGACAGCCCAGCGGCGGTCAGGCCGGCCCCCCAGAACATGCCGGAGCGCGCCGCGGCCGTGGTGGCGGGGTGGGGATCCAGGAACGCGAGGCCGTAGCCGGCGCCGGTGCCCAGCAAGCCGCCGAGCGCCAGGCCGTTCATGAGGCCCGGCCCCTCGTGCTCGTCGAGCCGGTCGCCGAGGACCGCCCCGTGGAAGGCCCCGAGCTGCTGGGCCGTGAGCACGGAATCGACCCTGGCCGGGGTCAGGCCCGGACCGAGCGCCATGAAGACGGTGGAGCCCACGCCCGCGCCCAGGCCCACCAGGGCGGTCCCGAAGTACACACCCTCCCGCTCGCCCAGCGTCTCCTCGGCCGCCAGGGTCGGCCCCAGCAGCACGGTGAAGGTGGCGGGTTCCCAGGCGGCGAAGCGGATCACCGACAGGGCGTCCGAGCGGCCGCCCCGGCGGGGCAGGGAGGCCTCCATCGCACCGGCCGAGAGCGCCACGGGGGTGGAGACCTCCTGGTCCTGGAGCCAGTCCAGCACGTCGGCGGCGGCCCGTGTCTCGCCGGCCTGCTGGAGCTGCTCAGCGAGGTCGAGCACGATCTGGTCCGGGTCGGCGGGCGCGGTGGCTTCGGCGGGTGCGGGTGCGGTGGCGGGGGTGGGCTCCTCGGCCAGGGCCAGCCGGGGGAGCAAAGCGAGGGAGAACAGCAGGAGGTTTCGCATCGGGGCTCCCTCTAGAAACGGCAATCCACGAGGGTCAGGCCCAACCCGGCCTCGCGCTCGACGGGCTGGAGATGGGGCAGCGGCAGGGCCAGGTGGAGATCTCCGGGCTGGCCCGTGAGCAGCGCATGGGAGACGACCGGGGGTTTGTCGCCCAGCCGCGCGCCCAGGGCCGCCCCCGCCACCCCCGCGCCCAGGGAGGACACGGTGACGATCACCACCGCCGTGCGGACGGTGGGATCGGCGTCCGCGACCACGGCCAGGCCCAGCGCCAGCCCGGCGGCCGAGGCGCCCACCAGCCCGCCCAGATCGAACAGCGCCACCTGGGCCGGGCTCAGGTCGAGCAGGCGGGCAGCCAGCACCGCGCCCGCTGCGCCGAGATCCAGCCCGACGAGCAGCGGCACTTCATGGGTGAAGGGTTCTTCCTCGTCCACCAGCAGCACCCCCGCGACCGCCAGGCCCGTGCCCCAGAAGGCGCCGGAGGGCAGGGCCAGGGCTTCGGCGACGCTGGGATCCTGGAAGGCCAACAGGTGGCCGCCGACCGCGCCCAGCCCCGTGCCCGCCAGCACGCCGATGGCCCGCCCGTGGGCGGTCTCGTCATCGGCCAGGTTGCCGATCAGCACACCGTTGGCCCCACCGATCACCTCGCTGGAGAAGATGGTCAGGGCCTGCGGGCCGGTAAGCCCCGGGCCCAGGCCGAGGTAGAGCGCCGCTCCGCCGCCCACGAGCGCCCCCGCGGCGGCCCCCAGGAAGTAGGGGGTGGCGCTGCGCGAGGGATCCCAGGAGAGGTAGGCCAGGTGGGGGCCGGCCAGATAGGACGCCGCGCTGGCCTGCCACATCGCCAGCAGGAAGACCGGGGCAGCGCCGCTGGAGCCGCGCTCCAGGGAGGCGGCGAGGGCCCGGGCCCGGGCCTCCGTAGCGGGATCGGGCTGCTGCGCCAGGACCCACTCCAGCACCCGGCGGGCGCTCCCCTCGGCGCCCTGGCCGGCCAGATCGTCGGCCAGGTCCAGCACGCGGGTGAGGTCCTGGGTCGGTGCCACCGCGACCTCGACGGCCGGTGCGGGCTCGGCGGGTTCGGGCGGCGGCGGCGCCTCCTGCCCCAGGGCGGGGCCGGCGAGGTGGGCGAGCAGCAGCAGGGCAGGCAGCATGGAGGGCTCCAGGCTTCGGCAGGGTGCGCGTCAGGGCAGCGCTATCTCGCAGAATACCCCGTCCTCGGTCTCGCTACAGTCGGTGCAATCGGGCAGGCAATCGCAGCGTGCCTCCCCGTCGCAGCCCGCCGGCGGGTCGGTGCATGCGGGGGGATCGTCCGGGGTGCCGCTGTCCGGCTCCCCGCCGATCACCTCCAGGCAGTACTGCCCCGCTCCGCAGGCGATGCCGTCGCAGGTCGTGAGGGTCGGTTCCTTCTCGGTGCAGCCGAGTGAGGCGATGGCCAGCAGGAGGATCGGAGTGCGGGGGGTCATGGCGCTCCTCGGGGGGTGACGAGCGCTCTCATTGCACGAGTCGTGCCACGGCGAAAGTTGGCGTTGGAGCGTTGGCGCACTCTGCCGTGAGCTCACGGCCATGACACCGCCGCCGCAGCCTGCGCACCACGATCCGCGGCACGAGGCTCCTGAGCGCGCCCTTTCTCGCCGGGGGCGATATCCTGGAGGGGACACCTCCCGCGAGGAGCGCGCATGACGGGCACGATCTCTTTGCTGTTGGCCCTCTGGGGTGGCACTCCCGCACGGGCGGCAGAGGGCGTCTCCGTGACCCTGGTGGAGGAGGCCCACCAATACGGGCTCTCGGACGAGGATGTCAGCGCCGCCATCGGGGGCGCGGACGTGCTGCACCTGGGCGATCCGGACGCCTACCTGCGCTCCATGGCGGACGCCTCCGCCCTGGCGACCAAGGGCATGGGCGTGGACTACGCCTCCAACTTCGAGAAGTTCACGTTTGGCTGGTCCGTCGGCAGCGGTGTGAGCGGCGACGGCGTGCACCTGGGGCGCGGCGGGGGCGAGATCCCGAAGTACGGCTTCAGCCTACAGATGTGCGGGACCGCGGGCCTGAACCTGGGGGTGCTGAGCGGGGGAAAGGGGTTCTTGAGCCACATCGTGCTCTTCGGCCATGGGTTGGCCATGAACACAGGTGGGCAGACGTTCGACGCCGCGCTGACCAACTACGGCGCGCACCTGCAGGTGCGGCTGGTCAAACCCAAGGAGGATGCCGAGTTTGCGTGGGGTGGCCTGGCCATTACCGCCGGCTACGAGCATGCTGCCTACCGGCTCGATCTGGTGCAGGCGATGCCCGTCTCCGCTCCCGCCGGTGGCCTCGAGCTCACCTGGGACGCCACCGGAACCTACGTCCTGCAGGCAGACTCCGACAGCATCCCGGTGGAGCTGTCCACCAACCTGCGGGTGGTCTTCTTGACCGTGTTCGTCGGGGCTGGGATGGACTTCAACACCGGCACCGCGCGGGCAGCCATGGAGCTCACCGGACCTTTGACCGCCGAGGTGGATGGGACCTCCACCAACCTCGGCAGCGCCACCGTCTCGTTCCTGCACGACGGCGTGCCCGGCCCCTCCTTCCCACGGGCATTCGGCGGCGCACAGATCAACCTGTTCGTGGTGAAGCTCTACGGCCAGGTCAACCTCGGCCTCGACGAGGGTTTCGGCGCCCACGCCGGGATGCGGATCGCCCTGTGATGTTGGCGCCACCCACCCTGGAGGAGACCGCCTGTCCCCTCTGTGGGGGCGGAGGGCGGCAGGTCGTGGTCAGCACGCCAGATCCGCTCGCGCTCCAGCCGCGTCTGTTCTCGGTGGTGCGCTGCCAGCGCTGCGGGTTGGCCTACACCCACCCCCGCCCCGACGCGGCGAGCCTCGGCCGCTACTACGCGGACATCTACTCGGGCCGCGGCGGCGACGCGATGAACTCGGCCCAGACCAACCAGGGCATGTGGTACGTCCACGAGGTCCGCTGGAAGCTCCTGCGTCGGCACCTGCGCCTCGGCCCCGAGGATCGCGTGCTCGACGTGGGCTGCGGCTACGGTGCCTTCCTCGCCTTCCTGCACGGCCGCACCCGCTGCCGTATCCACGGGATCGATTCGGACGAAGGCAGCATCCGCGAAAACCTCTGCCGGGATCACGGAGAGCTTCGGGTGGGCGACCTGGAGCGCGCGGACTACCCGGAGGGCCACTTCGCCTTCGCGAGCATGCTGCACAGCCTGGAGCACATGGCCGATCCCGTGGCCAGCCTGCGGCGGCTGCGCCGGCTCGTGCGCCCGGGAGGTCACGTCCTTGTGGAGGTGCCGAACTTCCGCTCGGCGCTGCGCGGACTGTTCGGCCGCTCCTGGTTCCCGTTGATGCTGCCCCAGCATCTGGTCCACTTCGAGCCCGACACGTTGCGCCGAACCCTGGAGCAGGCCGGGCTCGGCAAGGTGGTCGCCCTGCGCGCGACCTGGTGCCCGAGCGAGCTGACCACCAGCGTCGCGCCGCTGCTTGGGCGCCTGGTGGGCGCCACCCCCGCCGCCTCACCCGGACTGCGCGCCCGCCTCGCCGGTCTGGCGCTGATTTTCTTGTTCGTGTTGGTCGATCTCCCCCTCTCGGTCATGCTGGTGCTCCTCGGGCGCTCCGGGTGCCTGGTGGCCCTGGCCGAGGTGACGGGGGAGATCCAGGAACCGGCTCCTACATGGGAGGCTCTATGATCGTCCGCCCCCTGCGCCCCGTGGTCTTGTCCGTGGTGGTCCTGGTCCTGCCAGTCCCGCTGCACGCCGCGACCCTCACCGTTGACGACAGCGGAGGGGCCACCTACACCCGTATCCAGAGCGCGGTGGACGCCGCCCACGACGGCGACACCATCCTCGTGCGCGCCGGCACCTACGCGGAAGCGGTGGAGGTGGACGGACTCAGCCTCACCATCACCGGCGCGGGTTCGAGCTCGGTCCTGGTGCAGGGGGGCAGCGCCAGCAGCGCCCTGACCATCGACGGAGGCGCCTCGATCACCCTCTCGGGCCTGGAGCTCACCGGCTCCCAGCGCGGCCTGACCGTGCGGCAGAGCGTGGTCGTCGCCAGCGACCTGCTCGTCGATGGGAACAGCACTGCGGGCAGCGGGGGTGGGATCGGCGTGTTCGAGGGATCAGACCTGACGCTGACCGACTCCGAGGTGAGCGGCAACGAGGCGGAGACGGTCTATTCCGGCGGAGGTCTGTACGTGGACGCCTCCAGCCTGACGCTGACGCGCTGCGATGTGACGGGCAACGACGCGGACCAGGGGGGGGGACTGTACGCCGAGGGGTCCGACGTAGCACTCGTGGATTCCCTGTTCGACGGCAACACCGCTCGCAGTCACGGCGGCGCTCTGCGCCTGCGCGGCGGCTCCACGCTGACCGCCAGCGGCTCCACGCTCAGCTCCAACAGCTCCGGTGGGCGCGGCGGCGGAGCGGCGTTCGAGGATTCGGATGGCACCTGGAGCGCCTGCACGGTCGGCGACAACGTCTCCTCCTCCGGCGGCGGCGGCCTGTACCTCTCGGGGCAGCTCAGCGGCGGCACGACCTTCGACGGTACGTTGTCCAACAACACCGCCGGCGGCGCTGGGGGAGCGGTGTGGGGCTGGAGCCATGCGCTGACGCTCGGGGGTTCGGTGGTGGACAACGCCATTCCCTCCACCGAGGACGGTGGTGCCATCTACTTCGGCGCCGCGGCCCTCATCCTGGATGGCGCGCAGATCAGCGGGCACCATGCCGCCAGCGGCGGCGCGGTCTACGTCACCGACGCGGGTACGCTGCAGATCACCTCCTCCACCCTGACTGAGAACCTGGCGGACGAGGCCGGGGGGGCGGTCTGGACGGGCACCGGGGCCACGATCCGGGCAGCGTTCCTGGACGACAACGAGGCGGGTGGCGAGGGCGGCGGGGTCTACTCGGATGCGGGCCGCGTGAGCCTCTCCGGCAGCCGTCTGCAGGGCAACGTGGCCATGGGGGCGGGCGGCGGCATGTCGCTGCACGCCGGCACGCTGCTGGTCGGTTCCTCTGGTCTGCGCGACAATGTCGCCGCCCAGGGCGGCGGTATCTGCCTGGCGGGGGGGGGCGCGGCGGGCTTGTCCGCGACGATCAGCTACAGCGCGTTCACGGGAAACACCTCGACCGGGGCGGGCGGAGGGTTGTACCTGGACGCCCTCGCCAGCGCCCAGGTCTATGAGACTGAGCTGTCCGACAACACTTCGGGTGGACGGGGCGGTGGCCTGTACGTCCTGCAGGTGCCGGCCCTGCAGGTCCACGCCCTCGATCTGCACGGAAACGCGGCCCTGGAGGGTGGCGGCCTGTACCTGGCCTCCACGGGGGGTGAGGCCTGGGACCTCGATGTGGCCACCAATGCCGCCGTGGGCAGCGGGGGCGGGGCGGTGCTCGCCACCCCGGCCGCGTCCTTCAGCCTGCGCAACTCGAGGATCTGGGAGAACAGCGCCCCAGAGGGCGGCGGGCTCTTGCTCGCGACCGACCCCGGGGGCCTGCTGACGATCCTCAACGTGGACATCGCGGGAAACGTCGGGGACGGCTTGTGGCTCGAGACGGCCGCGGGCAGCAGCGTGGTCAACACCATCCTGGCCTTCAACACGGGCGTCGGCCTCGGCGGCGACACCGCCGAGCACACCGGGGTGCTCGCCTACGACCTCGTGTGGGGCAACGGCACCGACTGGGGCGGCCTCCTGGCGTCGCGAGAAGGGTTCGACGGCAACCTCGCGGCGGATCCGCGCTACGCCTCCCTCACGCTGGACGGCGACCTCGCGGGAGATTCCTTCCTGCTCACCTCGCTCTCCCCTGCCCGGGACGCCGGAGACCCAGGCCTGACGGATCTCGACGGCTCCCCCTCGGACATGGGCAGCTACGGCGGCCCAGGCGCCGTGGACGGTGACGCCGACGGGGACGGCTTCGCGCGCAGCGCCGGCGACTGCGACGACAGCCAGGCGGAGGTGCATCCGGGCGGCGTCGAGGTCGCCTACGACGGCCTTGACAACGACTGCGATCCGGCCACCCTGGAGGACGATCTCGACACGGACGGCTACGGCCTCGCCACGGACTGCGACGACTCCGACCCCGGCGTCCACCCTGGCGCCGAGGATTCCCCCGGGGACGGGATCGACCAGGACTGCGATGGGGTGGACGGGACCGTCCAGGACACGGGCGACACGGGCGCCGATCCCGACCACGACCACGACGACGACGGGTATGAGACCCCCGAGGACTGCAACGACCTTGAGCCCAGCGTCTACCCCGGCGCACCCGAGCTGTGCGACGATTTCCTGGACAACGACTGCGATGGCTATGTGGACGCCTCGGATGGCGACTGCGGGGAGTGGTCACCGTCTTGCCTCGGCTGCGCGCAGGGCGCCCGCGGGGCGGCGGGCGGGCTCACGCTGCTGCTGGGACTGCTGGCCACCGTTCGACGGAGACCTACCTCCCGATGAACAGCCCGGTCGGATCCACCTGGTGCCTGAGCAGCCTCAGCTCGGTGGCGCTGGGCGGCTCGGTTTCACCGAGGTTGGGCGCCACGCCCAGCTCGAAGCTGGAAGCGTCGAGCACCTGTTGCAGGCTCACACCCGGATGCAGGGACTCGACCCGCATACGGCAGGTCTCTGGGTCGTAGCCCAGCACCGAGAGCTGGGTGACGACCTTGTAGGGCCCGGTCCCGGGGGGGAGGCCCGCGGCCTCGCGGGCGCCGCGGCCGGTGAGGTAGCCAGGGCTGGTGATGAAGTCGAGCTCCTCGACGAATCGGCGAGGATCCTGGGGGGTGATGACCATGGTGCGCCAGGCGTGTGAGGCTAGGTCGTTGGCGCCCCCGGAGCCGGGGAAGCGCACCTTGGGCTTCTCGTAGGTGCCGCCGATGAGGGTGGAGTTCAGGTTGCCATAGGGGTCGATCTGCGCCCCTCCGAGGAAGCACACGTCCACCTGGCCGCGGGCGATGGCGGTCATGGTGTCGGCCATGGAGCCCGACGTGATGCCACGGTGCCAGGTGCGCGAGTCGCCGACCGAGATGGGCAGGGCCTCCAGCCGGGCGCCCGCGCCGCCGGCCTCGAACATGGCCACCAGGTTGGGGGCGTGGGTCCGCTGGGCCAGCATGGTGGCCGCGCAGGGACCGCCGGTGCCGACCACCACGAGGCTGTGATCCTCCAGGAACCGGGAGGCGACGCAGACCATCAGCTCCATGTCGTTGTAGGCGCGGCTCATGGGAGTTCCTCGTGCGCGTCCGCCGCCCCGGAGTCGATCAGCAGCTCGGTGCGCCTGAGCTGCCGGATCCGCTCCATGCCCCCATGCAGCGCCAGGTAGTGCTCGAAGTCAGGCACGCCGAAGATGTTGGCCTCGAGGAAGTCGGCCAGGCGGGTGGGGTCCTGCTCCACGTCGAGCCACTCCGCCAGGTGCTCTTCGTCGCTGTAGTACTCGCCGGGCATGTTGCCGGGGTAGCTGCCGCCGGGGGCCTCCACCACGGCATCGACCATGTAGTAGGGGATGGCGGTGCGGTCGGGCTCGGCGCGGATCTGCTCACTGGGGATCAGGCGCTCGCAGCTCACCACCACGTGCCGGGAGGCGGCGGCCACGTCGAGATCCGCCACGGTGGAACCGTCCATCTGGCAATTGCCGAAGATGTCGGCGCGGTGGACGTGGATCAGGGCCACGTCGGGGGAGAGCGCGGGTACCGCGGCGAAGCGCTTGCCCGTGAAGGGACAGGTCAGCTCGACCGCCGCGCTGCGCACGAAGGTGTCGGTGCCCAGCATGGAGCGCGTAGGCAGGAAGGAGACGCCCATCGCGGCGGCGCGATACCGCCAGAGCAGGGCGGCGTTGGTCCACTCGGTGAAGCGGACCGCCCCGCTCTGGCAGTACCGGCGCGCGTTCGGGGACATCCCGCGCATCTCGAGCCCCACGACGTAGGCCACGTCGCAGCGATCGAAACACCGCCCGGCCGCCAGGATCTGGAAGTCGTGGGTGGCGGTGTGCCCCGAGTACCCGAGCCGGGTGCGGCGCTGGCGGACGATCTCATGGATCAGGGCCGTGGGGATCCGCACACCCCCGAAGCCTCCAGTGGCCAGGTACGCTCCGTCGGGAACGTAGCGCTCGATGGCCTCACGGACGCTGCAGACCTTGGGGAGCAGCCCGTGGGGCTTCTCCCGCAGCACCGCTCGCAGCGCATCCGGATCCGGATCGGTGAACAGGGTTCCCAGTCCGCGCACGTCGCTCATCCGACCTCCAGCCGGGGCCACCGACCTTAGAGCGGCCCACGACGGGGAGCCTCTAACCGAAGGATGCGCGGGGCGAATCAGCCGCGGGTGCTCTTGCGCACCACCACCAGGCCACCGCGCGCGCCGGGGATGCCACCCGCCACGTAGACCAGCCCCTTCTCGGCGTCGATGCGGACGATCTGCAGGTTCTGCACGGTGGTGCGGGCGGCGCCCATGTGACCGGACATGCGCTTGCCCTTGATGACGTGACCCGGGGTGAGGCGCGTGCCGATGGAGCCGCCATGACGGAAAAACTCGTGGGTGCCGTGGCTGCGTTCGAAGCCCTTGAAATGGTGCCGCCGCATGACCCCGGAGAATCCGCGGCCCTTGCTGGTGCCCGTGATGTCCACGTGATCGCCCACCGCGAAGAGGTCGCCGGCCGTCACCACGCCACCCATCGGGTACTTGGCGAGATCCCCCGCCTCGACGCGGATCTCCTGCAGGAAACGCTGCGGCTCGACGCCGGCCTTCGCGAAGTGGCCGCGCTCGGGCTTGGTCAGACGGGCGCTCTTCTGTTCCTCGATGCCGAGCTGGACGGCGCTGTAGCCGTCGGGGCCGTCGGTGGTCTTGACCTGGACGACGACGTTCTCGCCAGTCTCGACGACGGTCACCGCGAGGACATCGCCTTCATCGTCGAAGAGCTGGGTCATGCCGACCTTTCGGCCGAGGAGTCCGAGGTGGGTATTCATGATTTCCTCGCATTGGAAGACGCTGGGAGGCCCAGATCGCCTTCGTACGAATGTGGTTGGAGTAAGGAGCCCCGCGTCCTATCCCTGGGGCCTCGCCCTGTCAATCCAGGACCAGCCCGCTCATGGCGCCAGCGGCGCGAGCTGCTCGACCGGCTGCGCGAACCCAAACGTCCAGCCAAGCCCGGCATCGAACCGCTGGACCAACTCCCCGTCCAGCGTGACCTCGTCCATGATGCCAGCCTGGGAGAAGTCCACGAGCAGGTTCCCGGACGGCAGTGGGTGGGTGCTGCCCAGGAAGAGAACCTTGGAGCACTCGGCGTTCTGGTACTCCCAGGCGCTATCGGCGGTGCCGACGCTCGCGTCGAGGGTCACGATCCGACCGTGGGAGCAGGCGTCCCCATCATGATCGTGTGTCTGGTTGAAGACCGCGAGCTGCGCGCCTGTGCGCTCGACGCTGTGGGGCCAGCTCAGGACCGGGTCGCCGCCCTGGCTATTGTAGGTGCCCCAGTCATTGGAGAGGGACCAGAGCATGTCCCCTGTCGTGCCGTCCACGGAGACGATCGCGTCGAGGTGGCGCAGGACCACCAGATAGGACTCCGTCTCCGGGTCCCAGGTGAGGTAGTTTCCGTGGGACCAATCGACCATGTTGGTGTTCCCGACGGGCGCGGTGACCGTGCCGGGGATCTGCACGGGATCGATGTCGTCGAAGATGCTCCAGACGACCTGGGAGTTGCCGGCGCTGTCGAACTCGATGATGGCGTCGCCGAAGTACTCGCGCTCGTCCGGGCGCCCCTCGTTGACGATCGTGGAGTCGTAGGCGAGCGCAGCGAAACGGTCGGGACCGAGGATGGCGAAGTCGAACTGGGCGGCCTCGTCCGACCAGCGCCAGCGCTCCGTACCATCCCAGGCGATGCTGCGCACCGTGCCATCGCAGTCGGACTCGAAGGTACCCGCGCGATCGATGAACATCACCCCGCCGCCGTCCGGGGCCAGGCGGGCGCGGTGAGGCTGAAACTCTGCCTTGTAGGCCCAGACTACGGTTCCGGTGGCGTCGATGGCGGCGATCCAGCGCCCGCTGGGGTCGTCGTTCAGGAGCGGGACCAGGGTGAAGCCGTCAAAAGCGCGTGCGGCGTCGTGGACCGCGACGTCTACCGTGGGCACCTCGTGGGGCAGCAGGCCGGTGGTGAAGGTCTGCGCCGCGCTGGTCCTGAGACCGGCCCCGGTCTCGGTGCTGATCTGCAGCGTTCCGGTGCTGCCCGGTCGCAAGCCCACGAGGGGGACGGCATGATCGGTGGAGGGCTCGCCGTTCTCCAGCGTGGAGAGCGAGAGATCGCCATCGGCGCCAAAGGCCACCGTACAGGTCGCCGGTTCCGGAGTGCGCCAGGTCACCGTGACCACGCTGGGGATGAGCGTGCTCTGCGTGAAGGCGATGTCCAGGAAGTAATCGTCGGGTTCAGGCGGGTTGGAGTCGTCCACGACCTCGGAGTCGCCGCTGTCCGGGGGCGACGAGTGGCCCGGATCGGGTGGCGTGCACCCGACCGCCAAGGAGAGCATGACGATGGCGGCCGGGTAGGGCCGCGGCGCGGCCTGAAGTGGCATCAGGAACAACAAGGGTGTCTCCTTCTCACTCCTCTGCACGTCCACGGCCGCCAGCGCGCCCAGAGCGGGGCTACAGCCCGGTCCCGGTGAGCTCGATCGCGTAGTCGGGCTCGTTGGCCGCGTCGCTCAAGATGTGCAGGATGTTCTGGTCGAAGGTTGGATACGGCAGATCGAAGGCGACATCTGTGTTGCTGTAGGTGACCCGCACCTGGCTGGTTTCCCAGGGCGCCAGGCTGACGGGGCTGCCACCCCAGTTGACGCTGAAGGTGCCGTTCGGCGCCAAGAGGTCGTTGTGCACGTACACGTCCTGCAGTGTCAGGGTCTCGTCTCCGGAGTTCGTGATACGGACGTTCTGGACGTCGGGACCGAAGATGGTGGTCGAGTAGAACGCCATCGCGTGATCGTCGCTGCCCCCGGTGTCGACCGAGATCATGGGCGCGCAGATGTCGCAGATGTCGTCGGAACGTCCCGTCACGGCGACCTGGAGTTCCTCCTCCCCGGCGCAGTCGGATTGGAAGGTCACCGAGGAGGACAGGGTGCCGATGCCGGTCGGCCGCCAGGTGATGGAGACCTCGCGCGACTCCCCCGGGTCGAACTCCGTCGGCAGGGCGAACTCGAACTCGTAGTCGAGGGTGGCATCCTGGGGCTGGATGTCGAGCAGGAAAAAAGTCTCGGTGCCGATGTTCGACACCGTCAGCGCGCGGCTGTTGATGGAGGAGACATCTACCGTGCCGAAATCGATGGCACTGGGAGAGATGGAGATGTCGGCGCCATCCTGGGAGCCGCTCCCCCGCACTCCGGTGCCCTCCAGCGGCACGGCGATGGTCTCGGCGGCGGAACTGTCGGTGACGATCGCAAGCTGCGCCGTGTACTCGCGCTCCGCGGAGGGGGAGAACATCAGGTCCACCACCACGTCCTGTCCGAGCGAGACCGCCGCGGGCAGTCCCGTGAGGCCGGCGATGACGACCGTGCCGGCCCCTCCCGCGACCGAGGCCTCCGAGACGATCACATCACCCTCGCCCGTGTAGCTGAGGACGACCGAGGCCTCTCCGTGGTCGCCGATCTCCACCTCGCCGAAATCGATGGCTACCGGGTGGACGTGCAGGTCACCGTAGTCCGCCTCGCCCGGGCTGGTATCGTCCAGCCCGACTGGACTGCTGTCGCCCAGGGCCATCTCGAGCCCGATGCAGCCAGTGGCGAGCAGCGGAAGGCAGGCAGACAGCGCCACGCGGGTTCTCCTTTCAGGCGCAAGATAGCGCAGGATCGGGCCCACCACAACGGCGACGGGCGCCCGCAGGCGCCCGCGCGCGGACCTCCTGCGGTCAGAAGGTGTACTTGAGGACACCGGTGATGGAGATGCCCAGATCGAAGCCGATGGCGTAGATCGCATCGACATCGGCCCCTACGGAAAAGTGGGACATCTTGGTGTAGTACTCGAAGGTGGGGCCAAGCAGGACCAGGGGCTTGGGGCCAAAATGGTACTCGGGGGCGGTGTTGTAGCCAGGCAGGGTGAGCACGACCTCCTGCCAGGCCTGCTCCGAGATCAGGAGAGGGGAGAAGAGCACGCCGCCGCCGAGACGCGCTCCGATGCCCAGCCGGCGGGCCGGGTAGCCGGACCACTCGATGGTGGCGACGCCCGAGTAGGTGCGCAGGTCGCCCTGGACGTGGGGGGCGTTCGGATCCTCGGCCTGGATCTCGTAGTGGGTGCCGTTGTGGATGCCCTGGAAGAAAGCGACCTCCCAAGCCATGGAGTTGCGCTCGTTGTCGACGAAGTCCTGGCCGAGGGCGAGCGCCACGGAGGTCCCGGGGCGCACGTAGCCACGGAAATCGAGCAGGTAGATCCAGCCGCCGATGTTGGTCTTGGCGTAGAAGCCGCGGGTGATCTCCTTGACCTCCATGCCCTCGAAGTCGTACGACTTGCCGCGGCTCTTCTTCTCGGAGGACTTCTTGCCACCGAGATCGTCGAGATCGTCGTACTCGTCGTCATCGGCGGCGCTCGCGGTCAGGGGGGCGAGCAGATGGCCGGCGACGAGAGCCAGGGAGAGGAGGCGAAAGACCTTGTGCATGTTCATCTCACGTGAGCAGGGCCAAGGGCGAGCGGGAACGGTGCCTGGAGCGGCGAGATGTTCCCAGGGGGGGAGAAACGCGGGAGCGGCGGCCGACTCCCGCTACTTGACCTCGTCGACCGAGGCGTCCATCTCGTCGTTGAAGTCCGCGCGCAGCTTGATGAGGGGGTTGAACGACCCGCGCTTGCGGTCCAGCAGCAGTGCGCCCTGGGGCTTGACGAGCTCGCCCGCGACATCGACCGCTTCGAAGTCGATCTCCGTCTTGGACTTGTAGACGACGCGGCGCCCGGAGGAGGCGGCGTCTTCATCGTCCTGGGCGAAGGCCGGGCCAGCGGCCAGCGCCAGCGCGATGAGGGTGAGGGGGAAGAGGATCTTGTGGGTCATGGGAACCTCTCGGGGCGGGCGGGTCGGAGGATCTTGATGAGGTCTCGGGACGGGTAGGACGCGCTGAACGTGCTATCGAAGGTCGATTCTGCCTGGAACCTGCGGATCTGACAACCACGATGGTGTCATCGTCCAGTCAAGACGGCGTTCGAACTCGATCGCAGGTCGCGTTGCTTCCGGGGAAAGGGGTGGGATGGGACGTGATTCGTTCAGGGTTCACCCGCGGGGGTATCCTCTGCCGGGACGGGCGGCACCTCGCCGGGCGGAGTCGCCTCGACCGGGACCTCGTCGGCGGGAGCCGGCGCGGGGGCCGCGGGTGCCTCGACGGGCGCGGGTGCATCGGGCGCGGGCGTTTCGGGCGCGGGTGCAGGCGCGGGCGTTTCGGGCGCGGGTGGTGCGGCTTCGGCGCAGGACGGCAGGACGGCCTCGATCTCGGGCTCCACCTGGTCGAAGAAGGACATCATGTCGGTGGCCATGGCGAAGTCGTTCTGTTCGACGACCATCTTGGCCTGCTCGAGCACCGTCGCGCCCATCTCGGCCATGCCGGACTCGATCAGGGCCGGGCAGGAGCCGTACTTGGCCATGTTGGCCTCGAGCTTGGCGGTGCGGGCCTTGAGGAGCTCGAGCTGCTCCTTTTGCTTCTTCTCACGCTCCTTGCGCAGCTCTTCCTGCCGTGCCTTCTCGGCCTCCTTGGCCTCCTGCTCCTGCTGGGACCGCTTGACGCGCTCCATGCGCACATAGACCTCGTGGTCCGGTCCGATCTTGCCGACGTGGGTGTCCACGAAGGCCTGCAGGTACGAGAGGGCCTTCTTGTAGTTCTGGGTGTACTTCTCGTGCAGTGTGGCCGCGTTGAAGTAGGCGAGTTCGTTGTCCGGTGCGAGCTTGATCACCTTGTCGTAGGTCGCGCCAGCGCCATCGAAGTCCTTCAACCCGCGCTGGGAGACGGCCAGCCCGAGCAGCGCGTCGATGTTGCCCGGGTTCTGTGTGATGATGGCCTCGAAGCAGCGTTTCCCCAGCTCGTAGTCGCCGGAGTCCAGCGCCAGCCAGCCGAGGTTCATGTTGGCATCCTGGACGCTCGGCTGCAGCTTGATGGAAGTCTTGAACTGCGCGATGGCGGCGGGTTCGTTGCCGAGCTTCAGGTAGGTGACACCGGTGGCGTTGTAGATGGAGGCGTCGGTGTCGGTCAGGGTCAGCGCCTTCTGCGAGCAGAGCAGGCTCATGTCGTACTGACCCTGCAAGTAGTAGATCCGCGCGAGTGCCGTGTAGGCCGAGATGCTGTCCTTGTTGCGGGCCAGGATCTGTCGCGCCTCGAGGATGGCTTCGTCGTAGCGCCGGGCGACGATCAGGGCGTCCACCAGCCCGGCTCGCACTTCGTTCGCGCCTGGGCTCTCCCTGAGGAAGCCCTGATAGATGTCGATGGCCTCAGTCGTCTTGCCCTGGACGGAAAGGACGCCCGCGAGCGACTGGGCGGCCTGTGTGTACCCCGCGGCGTTGGCGAGCGCTTGTCGGAAGTGTTCCTCGGCCTCGGGCATGCGGCCGAGATGCTCGGCGCACCAGCCCGCGTTGAAGTGGGCCTTGGCAAAGGTCGGATCGCCCATCGTGGCGTTGTAGAAGTACTTGTACGCACCCTCGTAGTCGAAGGTTCCGGAGGTCTCGCCCTGCGCGAGCAGGTCGATGCCCAACCGGAAGTTCTGCTTGGGGTTGCCGTAGTCGACGACCTGAGTCCCAACGTCCTCGGGCGGCTTCTTCTCGCAGCCGATGGTCAACGCCAGCCCGCCCAGGACCAGGAGAGAGAGGAGCTTGTGGTTGTGCATGATCGCCTTCCCTGGTCTAGAAATCGGTCTCGTACTTGGACGAGGTGCGGTGGGTCGTGACATAGCCGGGCTCGAGGACGCCCTCCGCGAGGCCTGGGAAGTCGTCGGGCCGCAGCTCTCCGAGGCGCCGTGTCGCATACGCGGTGTTCTCGTTGTAGAGCGACAGCTCGAAGGACTTGCCCAGGGCGCTGGTGTACGCCTCGACCGCCTTCTCCTGCTGGGGGTAGATCTTGTCCTCGAGGGCCATGACGTACATCTCACGCTGGTCCGCGGTGAGGTAGGACGGAATCCAGGAGTTCTTGAGGGTGTCGGCCATGTTCTCATAGGCCTGGCCGACCCGGACGAGAGCCGCAATACCCCACTCGCCGGCCCCGGTGTTGATGATCTCGGTGTACGTGGCCTCCATGGCCTTGAGCGCCTTGGCTTTCTCGGTGAGCTGCTTCTTGAGGAGATCGTCAGCCTGCTTGCGACCGACCTTCTGCGCGCCGGGGCCGTCCACCTTCATGGCGTCGTACTTGGCATACTCACCCTCGGCCACCTCGAAGAGGATCTGGGCGACGACCTCCACACCCGTGCCGAGGTCGGCGCCGGAGAACTTCTGGACCTCCTTGACCGACTCGGCCCAGTGCTTGTCGAGGGCCGTGGTCTGCTGCATGGCCTTGAGGCACAGGCCGTAGCGCAGCCGGGCGTAGAAGATCTGGGCCAGCGGCATCTTGTCGGCCTTGGCCTCCTTGAAGAACTTCTGGTAGACCTTGGAGGCCTCGGCCCACTGCCCGTTGTCTTCGTAGATCTTGCCGATCTCCAGCTTCACCTCGAAGACGTTGTCGCGGGTCGGGTAGGCCGTGATGTACTTCTCGTAGTCCTTGATGGCGACCTGCCACTCACCCATGGCGCGACGGAAGAGGGCCGCGGAGTACAGGGCGTCGGGCGCGGATGCGTGCTTCTCGTCGAGGCTGAAGAGCTTCTCGTAGAAGTTGGCCGCGTTGGCGAAATCGGCGATGGACTCGTAGTTGAACCCGAGCGATGCGACCTGGTCTTTGTAGAACGCGCTCTTCGGGAAGTTGTCCACCAGCAGGTGGCGGGTCTCCATGGTCTTCTGGAGGTCACCCAACTCGTGGAAGTAGACCGAGGCGTTGTTCAGCGCCAGATCCGCGACCTCGCTCTTGGGGAATTCGTCGTAGAACGCGCGGTACGCCTTGGCCGCGACGGCCTTGTCCTGGCTCTTCTGGTAGGTGACCTCGATGAGCTTGAACGAGGCGCGCTCGTAGATGTTGTAGACCTCCGCCTTGAAGGTCTGGGAACCGAGGCCCTGCTGGTCGTAGAAGGCCTTGGCGATGTCCTTGAG
>Ga0233425_10006624_pt1 | contig 17014 bp, 14 predicted proteins | sample Watercolumn_Towu_2_FD_181712 | JGI IMG/M metagenome (GOLD analysis project Ga0233425, IMG submission 181712) | Freshwater microbial communities from Lake Towuti, South Sulawesi, Indonesia - Watercolumn_Towuti2014_140_MG | ecosystem: Environmental > Aquatic > Freshwater > Lake | place... | reverse complement strand
TTTACAAACCGCGACGAGCGCGAAATAAATCCACATCAACACGCCCGGTTTTGTGCCGAGCATAAACGCGTCGAAAAGTCCGAACGTTTGATGCGCGAGCATCCCGGCGAGCACGCCGACGATCAGCGCGCGCGCGTGCGGTTGCGCGCGATACGCGCGCCCCGCGCCGATCACGAACACGGTGTGCAACGCGGTGTACGCGATCAAACCGGGAATGCCCAGGTCAACCGCGACCTGCAAAAAATTATTGTGTGCGTGCGCGACGACTTCATCCGGCGCGGCGATGAAAAACGGATAGAGCGCGTGCGCGACCGTGTTGTACGTGCCAAGCCCGATGCCGGTGTACGGAAAATCTTGCACCATCATCACGCCGCGCGACCACACTTCGAGCCGACTCGCGAGCGTGCCCGCGCCCGCGTCCATTCGCAAAACGAACGCGCTCATCGCCTCGCCGTACCCGAGCGCGATCCCGGCAATCAACGCGAACGCACCCGCGCCAATCGCCCACGCGACGCGCCATTCGCGCCACACGGCGACCGTGAGCAAGCCGACGAGCGTTCCCAAAATTCCGCCGCGCGATTGTGTGAGCGCGAGTGTGATGAGCGAGAGCGCGAACGCGGATGCAATGACCAACATTCGCAGGGGAGCAGGGGGGCGGGGGGGCAACGGGGATTTCTCCTCTGCTCCCTTGCTCCCCTGCTCCCCTGCGTTTCGTTTTGCAATGATCAGTGCGAACAAAAACGGAATCGTCAACGCGAGCGTGCCACCGACACCGTTGCGCGAAAATCCACCGGCGAGCGAACGCGGAATGTTTTGAATCGCGCGCGGCAGTTGATCGTAAATGAACGACGCGGAAATAATTTTGCTTTGCGCCCAATCGGTACCGAGCAAGCCGGCGAGCGCGATCACTCCGCACGCAATTGCGAGCCAGAATTGCGCGGCATCCAAATCACGCCGCGATGCAATCGCGAAAAAAAACACGACGCTCAACAAAATGCCGGACACTTTGGGCAGACTGAGTGACCAATCCACCGAGACCGCGAGATTGATCGGCAAGAGCGCGAGCAAAACCAGGATCGGCATGTTGAACGCGGTCGGCGCGCAGAGTTGCCGCGTCGTCCACGCGCGCGCGAGCCAGATTAACGCGATCACAATCCACGCGACGAGCGGCACTGTGTCGGAGACGACGAAAAATAAATAGATCGTGGTCAGCGCGGGAATTTCAAATCGCACGAGTCCGCGCGCGAGTGAGTGCATCATCGCGCGTCACCGCGTGTCATTCCGAACGGAGCGAGGAATCTCCTCTGTCGCGCGCGGAGATTCCTCGCTTCGCTCGGAATGACAGGGTTGGTCGGAATGACGGTTGGAATCGTGATTCCAAATCCATTCGACCGCGTGCGCGAGATCGGCGACGACGACGAACCCGGCGTGATTGTTTTCGAGCAAGCGCGTGTGTTGCGCTTGCCCGCGCCCGGTCAACACGAGAATCGGTTGCGCGCCGATAGTTTGCGCGGCGACAATATCTTCGAGCGCGTCGCCGACGACGTACGAACGCGTCGGATCAATTCCGAATTGCTCGACCGCGCGCTGATACATTCCCGTGCGCGGCTTGCGACAATCGCAATCATCTTCCGGCAAGTGCGGACAAAATTGCACCGCATCAATCCGCCCGCCCGCGCGTTCGATTGCGCCGAGCATCCGCGCGTGGATGTCGCGCAGAGTCGCCTCGCTCATTCGCCCGCGCGCAATCGCAGATTGATTCGTCGTTACGACCGCGACGAAATCGCGCGTCGCGATTTGGCGCAGTGCGGTCAACGCGCCGGGCAAAAAAATAAATTCGTCCCACGACTTGACATGATCGGGACGATTCACGTTGATCACACCATCGCGATCCAAAAAAATCGCGCGTCGTTGATTCATTCCGATTTCTCCGCGCGCGCCGCGAGAACCCCGAATGCAATTCCACCCAGGATCGCGAATGTTAAACCCAGGATCGCATTGGCTTTGAGAACGACGGTAGCCGTCAGCCCGAAAAAAGTAAACCAAAAGAGATTGGCGAGCGCCGCGTAGAATTTGAAATTTGAAATTTGAAATTTGAAATTATTCATCGTTTCGTTTTCGGTCGCACGCCTTGAAACAATCGCAACGCGGTCTGCGAAAGAATTTGCAGATCGAGCCAGATCGTCCAGTTGCGAATGTAAAACAGGTCGAGCCGGATTTCGTCTTCGAGCGCTTCAACCTCCGCGCCGGCGACGACCCAGGGACCGGTGATGCCGGGCTTGACGCTCGCGAGCGTGGGCAACCATTCCTGGTATTGCAACGCGCTCGCGCGCGGCACCGGGCGCGGACCGACCATACTCATCTCGCCGCGCAAAACATTGTAGAACTGCGGCAATTTGTCCAAGCCGAGCCGGTAAATGAATTTGCCGAACGCGTGATCGCGCTCCGCGCGCAAATCGCGCGTGCGAAATTTCCAGGTGATAAATTCTTTTTCGTTCAAGCCCAACACCGGGTAGAGATCGAAAATGTTGCCGGGCGAAACGAGTTTCACGAGCAACGCGACAATCGCGATAAGCGGCGTCGCGATCAGCGCGCCGATGAAACCGAACGCGAGATCGAGCGACAGTTTCAACGCCGCGTCCAAACCGGTGATGCGATTTTTTTCGAGCGCGAGGAGCGGCACAAAACCGTCGTACGTGAGCCGGACGCCGGTCGCCATAATTTCGTAAAAGCCGGGCGAGAGTTTGATTTCGATGCCGTTCAACGCGGACGCGCTCTGCGTGATGATGTCGGAAAAACTTTCCCACGCAATCGCGCCTTGCACGACAATCGCTTGCGACGCGCCGGTCGCGCGCGCGACGCGCACGAGCGCGCTCGGACGATCCAACACGCTCAAGTCGCCAAGCACGCGCGAATCGCGCGGCAGAAAATCGTCCACGAAACCGACGACTTGAATGCCGGAGATCGTTGCCGGGTTGAGTTGGCGCGCGATGGCTTTCGCGTGTTCGTTCGCGCCGACGATGATCGCGCGCGCGAGCAATTTGCCGCGCGCGCGCGCGACGCGCACAACGCGCCGAATCGCGAAGCGTGTCGCGCTCACAAAAATCAGCGCGCAAAGCCAGGAGAGCACGAGCCAGCCGCGCGAAATCGCGAGATTCGGTTCGATGAAACTGAGGACGACGAGCATCAACACGCCCAGCGTGCACGCGACGCCAATTTTGCCGTACTCTTGCAAGCCCGCGAGCAAATAGCGCGCGTCGTACAAACGATTGAACGCGAACAAAATAATCCACAGCGGCACCGCGAGCGGAATGATGACCGCGTACCGTTCGGTGATCGGTTCAAGGCGTTCGACGAGCGGAAGCCAATCGAAATTATAGCGCGCGAGAAACGCGGCGTTCAACGCGAAAAAAATCGCGACCGCGTCGCTGATGAGCCAGAGCAGAGTGAGCAAAAAGTATTCGTTCCGTTGCATTTTGAAATTCTAGTCAATAGTGAACTGTTCACTGTTCACTGTTCACTGTTCACCGCCAGTGCGCTTTCGGGAATTCGCAAACCCGCGTTCACCAACACGCGCGCGCCTTCGCTCTCGAAACGAAAATCAATGCGCTTGAGTCCGTTCGCTTCGAGCGCGTGCGTTACCGCGGCTTGATGCGGCGGCTCGCAATAAATCATCAAAAAGCCGCCGCCGCCCGCGCCCGCGACCTTGCCGCCGAGCGCGCCGTTTTGTAACGCGAGTTCGTAACTCGAATCAATCAACACGTTCGAAACGCCGCGCGCAAATTTTTTCTTGTGTTGCCACGCGGCGTCCAACATTTTGCCAAAGCGCGCGAGCTCGCCGCGTTCGAGAATTTCTTTCGCTTCGAACGCCATCGCTTTGACCGCGTGCAACGCGTCGAGCACGCGCGCGTCGTTTTGTTCGGACGATTGTTTTTGCGCGCGCAAAATCGTCGCGGCTTCGCGCGTCGCGCCGGTGAAAAAAAGCAAGATATTTTTTTCGAGCGCGCGCCGCATCTCCGCCGAAACATTCAACGGCTCGACGGTTACACCGTCGCCGGAAAATTGAATCAGGTTGAGGTCGCCGAACGCGGCGGCGTACTGGTCCTGCTTGCCAATCGGCGTGCCGAGTTTTTCGATTTCGATATGGCACGCGAGTTCGGCGATTTGATGTTTCGAAAGATGCAAGCCGCGCGCCGTCGCGACGGCTTTGATGATCGCGACCGCGACCGTGCTGGACGAACCCAGCCCGGTGCCGGGCGGAACTTCGGATGCGAGAAACATGGAAATGCCGCGCGCCAAATTGAAATGATGCAAAATCGCGCGCGGCAAACTCAAATCGCCGTCGAACAAGAGCGGCAAATCGCCCTCGTGCCGGAAGAACGTGCGATAATCGGACGACGTGATTTGAATCGTGTCATCGCCGTTGACGTGAAGAAAAACGTAAAAGTATTTGTCGAGCGTCGTGCTGATGACCGCGCCGCCGTGTTTGAGATAGTACGCCGGCAAGTCGGTGCCGCCGCCGAAAAAACTGATGCGAACCGGAGAACGTGTGATGAGCATAGCAATCAATGTTACACACCGTCATTTCGAGCAAAGTGAGAAATCTTGGCATGCCGGAGATTTCTCGCTTCGCTCGAAATGACATGATGCGCGCGCGATCAAGAGACCGCGAAATTGGTAATCGGTAAATGGTAATTGGGATTTGCTCCCGGTGTTTCGCGCAAGACGCCTTTCGATTTCATTTTACGTTCGGCTTCGGCGTAATAATCGCGCGCGTCGGCTTGCTCGCGCGCCCACGCGACGTACTCGGCGATGATGTCTTCGAATGGAACCTGAGGCGTCCAACCGAGCGCGCTCAATTTCGAAATGTCGGAAATGATGTGCCGCGTGTCGCCGAATCGAAATTCGCCCGGGATGTGCGGCGCGATATCCTTGTCCATTGAGCGCGCGATCAACTCTGCGTACGATTTCACCGTGATCGGGCGACCGCCGCCGACGTTGAACACCTCGTAATTCGCGCGCGCGTCTTCGAGTACCAATACATTCGCGCGCGCGACATCGTGCACCGAAACGTAATCGCGAAATTGCAATCCGTCTTCGTAACAGACCGGCGTGTGATCGGCGAGCAAGCGCGTCGTGAAAATTCGCAGGACGCCGGAGTACGCGTTGCGAAACGATTGGCGCGGACCTTGCACAATCGAGTAGCGCATCCCGACCGATGGAATGTTGTAGCGTTTGCCAAGATTGAGCGCGACCAATTCCTGGGTGTATTTCGAAATCGCGTATTGATTGTGCGGCGTAACGCGCGACTCGTCCGTAAAGACTGGACAAATCACGTTGCCGCACACCGGACAAAGCGGTTCCCATTCGCGTTGCAATAATTGTTCGAGCGAACGTTGTTCGGGATATTGATTGCCGTCTTGCGCGCAAATGTATTTACCTTCGCCGTACGCGGCTTGCGAACTCGCGAACACGATTTTTTGAATCGGCAATTTTTTCTCGACGATGATTTCGTACATCAGCGCGGTGCCGACGGTGTTGACGTGAAAAAACTTTCCAAAGTCGGTGAGGTAATCCTGGTATGCCGCGAGATGAACCACCGCGTCCATTCCCGGCAGAGCGCGTTCCCACGCCGCGCGCTCGCGCACGTCGCCGTGAATGAATTCGACCGCGCGCGGCACGTACTCGGGAATTTTGCCGGGAATATGCACGGGCGGCATCAAGCCGTCGAGAATGCGGACGGTGTGCCCTTTTTGCAAAAGCAGATCAACGGTGTGCGAGCCGATAAAGCCCGCGCCGCCGGTTACTAAAATGTTCATTAGTGATTCTGTCCTGTCAAAACGATCAACGTCGTCTTGAATAAAATGACTGCGTCGAGCCACAGCGACCAACGTTCGATATATTCCAGGTCGAGCCGCAACCACTCGTCAAAATTTTTCGGCTTGCCGCTCACCTGCCACAGCGAAGTCATTCCCGGTTTCACGCGCAGTTTTTGTTTTTGTTCGTCGGTGAATTTTTCAAACTCCGATACGAGCGGTGGACGCGGACCGACCAAACTCATATCGCCCTTCAACACGCTCCACAATTGCGGCAACTCGTCGAGCGAGTGCTTGCGTAAAAAGCGTCCGACCGGCGTGATGCGCGGATCGTTCGCGATTTTGAACACCGGACCTTGCATCTCGTTCAAGTGCATCAACGCGTCTTTGAGTTTTTCCGCATCCACGATCATCGTGCGAAATTTATAACCGGTGAACGGCGCGCCGTCTTTGCCGATCACACGCCACTCGAACAAAATCGGCGCGCCGCTGGTAACGCGAATCGCGAACGCAATCGCGAGCAAGACCGGCGACAGCGCGATCAGCGCGAGCGATGCAAGTAAAAGATCCAAGCCGCGTTTGATCGCTTGTTGCGCGCGCCAGAGCGCGGACGATTCAATTGCCGGAATTTGATTTTCGAAACTCATTCCACTGACTTGTCACAAAATTCGCGATGCGTTCCTTGAAATGCGCCGGGCTGAATTGCAAAGCGTGTTCGCGCATCGCGCCGGGATCGAATCGCGTTGGATCGGTTTGGTTGATTGTTTCGATCAACGCCTCGACCGTTTGCTCGCGAAAGAATGTGCCGGTTACATTTTCGATCACGGTTTCGCGCGCGCCGCCCGCGGCATACGCGATCACCGGTCGCCCGGCGGCGTTCGCTTCGAGCGGCACGATGCCGAAATCTTCGACGCCCGGAAAAATCACGGCGCGACAGCGCGCGTACATCTGCGCGAGTTGTGCGCGCGGCAAGTGGCCCAGAAATTCGACATTCGCTTCCGCGATGTTTCGCAAACGCGCTTCATCCGCGCCCGCGCCGATAATTTTGAGCGGCACACGCAAACGATTGCACGCTTGCACCGCAAGATCAATTCGTTTGTACGGCGCGAGCCGCGAGACGATCAAATAATAATCGTCGCGCGCGTCGCTCGGCGCAAACCAATCCACATTCACCGGCGGATGAATCACGCGCGCATCGCGCCGGTAATTTTTCCAGATGCGCCGCGCGGTGATTTGTGAATTCGCGATGAACGCATCCACGCGTTGCGCGGCGGCGAAATCCCAACCGCGCAATTGATGGACGATCAAGCCGATCAGCCCGCGTTGCCAACGACCGAGTCGTTCCTGCGCGACGTACTCGTGAAACCGCCACGCAAAGCGCGGCGGCGTGTGGCAATAACACACATGCAACGTGTCGGGTCCGGTGATGATGCTTTTTGCGAACGCGGACGCGCTACTGATGACGACATCAAATTCGGCAAGATCGAATTGCTCGAACGCGAGCGGATAGAGCGGCAAAAAAAATTTGTACGTTCGTTTAGTCAAACCCAGTTTTTGCAAAAACGAGGTTCGCACATCCCACGCGCGAAACGAGGCGAACGTCGTCGCCGGCGCAAAGATCGAAGTGTAGAGCGGCGCGGCAGGATACAATTCGTGCAGAGTTTCGACGACGCGCTCTGCGCCGCCGGAATCCACCAGGTAATCGTGAACGAGCGCGACGCGCATCAGCGTTTGCCCTGCGCGATCAAATTTTCAATCTGCGTCATCCGCGCGTCCCAGGAATAGTTTGCCGCGAACTGCGCGCGCTGATCGCCGCGCGCCGGGTCTTCGATGCGCGCGGCGGATAACGCGTTCGCAAATTCGCGTGCGTCGTCCGCAGAATAGAATAAATCGCGAAATTCCGCAAGCGCGGGCAGAGCGGTTGCAATGACTGGTTTGCCCGCGGCGAGGTACTCGAAAAATTTCATCGGTAAGGTTCCACGCGTCGACGCGTTGAGCCGAAACGGAATCAGGCACGCGTCGAATCCTTTGACCCAGCGCGGCAAATCGGCGTACGCGCGTTCGCCGAAAAAGAAAATGTTGGGCACGTCGCGCAAGGGCGCGATGTTCGTGGACGGATCGCCGTGCCCGATCGGCCCGATCAACGCGAACGACCAATCCGGTTTTGCGCGCGCGACCGCAATTAACAAATCGAAATCCACTTTGTACGCGGTGAGATTGCCGATGAATCCGGCAATCGGGCGCGGCACGTCGCGCAGTTCGTCGGCAATCGGCAAACTTGCGTCGCGTGCGCGCGCGAAATGTTCCGCGTCCGCGACGTTCGGCAAATAGTACGTGCGCGGGTTGAGTGCGCGCTTGTCGGCGTACAACGTTTGCGCCGAAGTGAAAACCAGGTCGGCGGCTTGGATCAATCGCGTTTCGCGTGCGCGCACCTCGCGCGCGGGCACATTCGGATTCGCGCTATGCTCGTCAACGCAATGATAGACGACGAGTTTTTCGTTCAAGCGTCCGAGCAAGCCGACGTGCGCGGGCAAAAAAATGTACAGAATCGGGCGCGTTGAATTTTCTGGCAACGCCCGGCGAATTTGCCACGCGAGCAAAAACGTATTGATGCGCCGCGCGATTTCACTGCGATAAAACGGAATGACGAACGGCGACAAAACGGTCAAGCCATCCGCGACGCGGCGCACACCACCGGCGACGCGTTGCAAACGTCGCGCGATTTTTTTTAATTCGCGCGGCGCGGGCGTGCGTCCGCCAATCGTATCCACGAACAGCACGCGATTGTGTCGCGCCAACCGCGCGGCGATGTGATGACAATTGACGCGCGTGCTCCAACTCCATTCCGCGTTTGCAAGGACGATAATCGTTTCGTCGGTTAATTTTCCAATTCCCACAAACGCACCGTTTTGTCTTTGCTTGCCGACGCGAGAATTTTTCCATCTGGCGCGAACGCGACACTGCGCGCCCAATCTTTGTGTCCGCTAAATGTTTTGATCAGTGCACCGCTATTCAAATGATACACGCGCACCGTGCCGCCAAAATCGCCGGTCGCGAGCAACGCGCCGTCCGGCGAAAACGCGACACTCCACACCGCGCCTTGATGATCAGAAAAATTTTGCGCCAGCGCGCCGCTCGCGGTTTGCCACACGCGCGCGCTCTTGTCCCAACTGCCGGTCGCGAGCAACGCGCCGCTCGGCGAAAACGCAATGGACTGGACCGCGCCGGTGTGCGCGGTGATCGCGCGCGCGATCGCGCCGGTCGCGATGTTCCACACCACAACTTTGGTATCACGACTCGCGGTCGCAAGCAACGCGCCATCCGGCGAAATCGCGACACCGAGCACCCAATCGGAATGACCTTTGAATGTTTTGATGAGCGCGCCAGTCGTCGCTTGCCACACGCGCGCTTTGGCGTCCCAGCCGACCGACGCGACGCGCGTGCCATCGAGCGAAAACGCGACACCCTCGACCGCGCCGACGTGTTCGGTCAACGCGCGCGCAAGCGTGCCATCGGCGACCCACCACAAACGCACCGCGCCGTCGCGACTCGCGCTCGCGAGCAACATTCCATCCGGCGCGAACGCGACCGACTCGACCGATGAGCTGTGCCCGCGCAACACACGCGCGCGTGTGCGATCGTGCGCGCGCCACAATTGAATCGCGCCGTCTTCGCAACCGACCGCGAGGTACGCGCCGTCCGGCGAAAACGCGACGCAGTTCACCGGTTGTTCGCAATTCAGCACGAGCCGGTGCGCGCCGAGCTCGGTCGCGCACCGTTTACATTCGGTCGCGCGCGCGGAATTGGTTTCGCCGCATTGCGGACAAACAATCGTCGTCGCGACCGCGCGAATCGCGGCGACGCGTTTTTGCATAAACGTTGAGCCGGGTTTGCTCGCGGGCGCGACCGTCGCGAGCCGCGCTTGCAGTGAATCCGGCGGCGCGACAATCGCCGGCGCGGGTTCGGCGGTGCGCGCACATTCCGGGCATTGCGTCAAATGCCCGGAATAAAAATGCCCGGCGCGACATTGAATCATCGCGCGTTCGGCGGCGTCCAACACACGCGCCCACGCGTCCGGCGTCGGACGTTTGCGCGGCGCACGCTGACCATCCACAAAACACGCGCGCAACAATTCCACAATCGGCGGATGCAAAATCGCGAGCGAGACATCCGGCGGCGGCGCGACCGGCGCGTTCAAATTTTCGGCGAACGGATACCAACCGTTGCGAATTTTATCTGCGATAGTCGGCGGCTCGGCATCGCCGCGCCATTGCGCGCGATAAGGATGACTGCCCTCAAGCAACAACTGAAAAATCAACACCGCGAGCGCGAACGCGTCGTGTTCCGGCAAGCGCACGGTTTTGCGAAACTCGGCGTCTTGTAATTCCGGCGCGGTGTACTCGACCTTGCCAACGGGACACGCGTAAACCAGGTCGCCTGCGCGCACTTGAAACGAATCGGTGTCAATCAATGTCACCAACGCTTGCGGCGTAACCAGGATGTTGCTCTCGCTCAAATCGCCGATGATGTAATCGCGCGCGTGCAACGCGGACAACACAACCGCGAGATTGCGCGCGACGCGATGCAAATACTTGCGCGAAAAACCGGGCAAGGTTTGCGCGCGCAAACGCGGATTGAACACTTGAAGCATCGAGGTCGCGTTTTGAATATGCGGCATCACATAGCCAATGAATTTTCCTTGTGCATTGTAGAGCAAATCCTGGGGCCAAGCAATCGCCGCGTGCCCCGATGCTTTTTCTGGATCCGTCGGCGGGCGTTCGACCATCCAGGTCAATTTTTCGTGATAACCCGGGCGCGGACCGGTGAGAAAAATTTTCGCGACCTGGTTCGGTTGATGGCGGATCGAAAAAATCGCGCCCTCGCCGCCCGCGAAAAGTTGACGTTCCAAGGTGACGCGTTCGCGCGCGCCGGTCAGTGCGTTCACGCGCGATTCTCCACGCGCGCGACCAGCACGAGCGTTTTGTCGTCGTCGGTGCGCGCACAGACGCGCTCCGAATCCAGGAACGCCGCGAGTTCGGCGGATGCATTCGCGTCGCTCGCTTCGGCGGCGAAGGCAAAGAGCGGCTCGAAAAATTTTGGGAACGGTTGATAGCCCGGCAATTGCAACGCGAGTCGCAATAAACCATCCGTCATCACGGCAAGCGCGGCGAGCGGCAAATCGAAAATCGTTACGGCGATTTGCTCCAACGCGTCAGGTATCGAAAGCAAATATACCTCGTTCGCGTACTCGCCGCGTTGCGGCGTCGCCGCGAGAAAGTACGTGCCGTTCAGCGTTTGCGCGACCACCGCGCCATCGCCGAGTTGTGCGACGATCAACCGATCCGCGATCAGGATCGCGCACGTCAACGTCGTCGCGAACGCGCGCACCGGTAATTGCGCGTGCGCGCCGAGTTGATTGATCGCATCGCGCGCCGCGCAGAACGCGTCGCGCATCACCGCGAACCACGCGGCATCATCGGCGGGCGATTGCTCCGTCAACGCCGATTCCAAAAACACGAGCGCGCAATCAATCGCGCCGCGCGCGCCGTCCGCCGCGTGTTCCGCCGATCCCGCGCCATCCGCAATCGCGATCACGAGCGCGCCGTTTGGCAGAACGCGATAGCCGAACGCGTCCTGGCATCCCAAGTCGCGCGCGCGATGCGCCGTGCCGGGCACCGCCGCGCCGATCACGCGCCAAACCGGTGGCGTCATCGTTGCACTTCGCCCCATTGCACCGGCGGCAAGGGTGCTTGCGAACCGGGATGCGATTGCGAAATGACCGACAAACTTTTCGAAAGCCACTGGAACATGCCGCGAAAATCCAAACCCTTGAGTTTGACCGGCGGGCGTTCGGGCGAACAAAAGCGCGCGAGAATTTTAAAGTCGGCTTTGCCCGCGCCGACCGCGTGAATCAACACGCCCTTGCGCGCTTCTTCCTGGCGCGCTTGCGCGGCGGCGGCTTCCCATTCATCCGTCGGCGCGCCGTCCGAAATCAAAAACAACCAGGGTCGAAAATAATCCACGCCATTGTATTTGTAAATATCTTTGCGTTCGCGCAACATAGATAAACCGTGTTGCACGGCTTGACCCAGGGGCGTTTCGCCACGCGCGGTCAGGGTCGGTAAATTAAATTTATCCAACGTTACAAATTCAGTCGTTTGCACCTCGCCGCCGAAGGTAATGAGCGCGACTTCGACGCGCAACGCGGCGAGCGAATCTTTTTTCAACGCGGCGTGAAAATTGTGCAAGCCCGCGTTGAGTTCTTCGATAGGGCGTCCCGCCATCGAACCCGACACATCCAAAATCAACGCGACCGCGCAACGCGGTTCCGGGTTTTCGGCAAATTCAGTCCGTTCCAGTTGACCAGCCATAAGTCTCCTCAATTCGCGCGTGGAGTTTTTTGAACCGCTTCAAAGCATCGAACGAATTGTTGGGTAATCGCTTCCCAGGTGTGCTGTTGGATTGTTGCACACGCGCGTTCACCCAATGCGCGCGTCGCCGCCGGGTTCGCGAGTAATTCGCGCAAGCCGCGCGCGAGCGCGTCCGTTTCCGGTTGCACGAGTAAACCGTTCACACCGGGTTGCATCAAATCAATCACACCTCCTGAGGCGGTCGCGAGCACGGGCTTGCCCGCCGCCATCGCTTCGAGCACGACAATGCCCAACGGTTCCAGCCGTGATGATAACACAAAAAACTCACAACCCCAAAATAGCGCGATGCTCGTCGCGCGGTCGCAAAAGCCCAAAAGTTTAACGCGGTCGCGCAGTTGCAATTCGTCAATCAATTTTTCGAGCGCGCTGCGTTCCGCACCATCGCCCGCGATGAGCAAATGCACGCGCGGAAATTCATTCGCGATCGGCGCGAACGCGCGCACCAACAAATCAAATCCTTTTTTGTGCACCAGTCGCCCCATCGCGAGCAAGTACGGCGCGGGATAGGCGTATGCGCGCGGCGTTGCAAATTCAGCCGGATCGAACCCATCGCCGACGACGCCGACGTACGCGCGCGGCGACGCGAATTTCAAATACGACGCGGCATCACGTTGCACGTACGCCGAGCAAAATAAAATCGCGTCCGCGCGGCTGAACAAACGCGCGAGCATCCAACGTTGCACACGCGAACGGAGCGGAATCCCTTGAATGTCATTCCCGCGCGCGGAGACGACGAGTCGAAAATTCAAAATGTAATGCAACAGCAAAACGTAGAGCGCGTTGATCGTCAAAAAGTGAACGTACACCACATCGGGTTTGAACGCGCGCAGAACGCGCGCCATTCCCACCAGCGTTTGGAGCGCGCGCAGTGGCAACGACCAGAGCGGAATCTTGCCCCAGAGAAAGCGATGCACCGCGACCTGGTTTTCCATTTCGAACGCGCGCGACCTGGCGACCTGGTAACTCACAACCGCAACCGCGTGTCCCATTCGCGCGGCGTTGTGTGCGATGTTTCGCACTGCCGTTTGCACGCCGCCGACAGTTGGCGCGTAATCGCTCGCGACAATCGCGATCCTCATTGCTCCGCCTCGCGCGAAACCAGGATCGGTTTGCCCACTGCACGCCCGCGCCACTTGTCCGCGAGATAAAACGCGAGGACGACGAGGAACACGGGATACGACAACACAATCATTTGGGGCGTGCCGTACACGCCGGCGAGCGCGCGCAAATCGGGCAAACCGTAATTCGTAAAGCCGGTGCGCGTCGAGGCGGCGTAGACGAACGCGACCCACGCGCTCAAACTCCACACCGCGATCAAGCGCGCGCCGCGCGTCCAATTCACGATCAACAAAAAGTGAATGATGATGAGCGAAAGATGCACGGGGTCCATATCCGGCGTCCACAAAATTCCGAGCATCACCGCGAGCGCGATCGTTTCAAAAATGTCAATGCGCTTGAGCCAGAACAGCGCGTACACCGCGATCAGCGCGGCGATGATGATGAGCAACAACGCGGTGCGATCAAATAAACCCATCGCGTTCAACAGCGAACCGAGCGAAATATGCATCGGCGTAACGACGCGCCCGAAACGAAACGCGTACACGAACAACCAATCGGGAAACCAGAACGCGTGCGCGAGCGCGATGACCGCACCAAAAATAATTCCGTGTTTGATGAAATCGCGCCAATCGCGCGAGATGAACAGCAACACCGGCACAAGATAAAATACGCTCAACCATTTGAACGCGGCGATAAGCGCGGTGAGAATGGTGATTCGTAATTCGTAATTCGTAATTCGTAATTCATTATTCGTGATGCGTGACGCGTGATGCGTGAGAAAATAAAAGAGCGCGAAGGTTAGCGTGAGCAAAATTGTTTTGTCTTGCGGAACGAGCGTGAGATTATAAATCGTAAGCGGACCGAGCGCGTAAAAAATTTGAAACGGCAAACGCGCGTGCGAGCGCGCGAGTAGCGCGCCGAGCAACGCGATGTTGAGCGCGTCGAACAATGCGAACAAAATTTGAATTGCGCGCGGGTCGTTCCACACCGCGACCGTCGCAACATAGAGCGCGAGTTCGAGCGGCGCGAGATCGGATCGAAATTCGCCGGACTGTCCGCTCGCCCACACTCCGTACGGATTCGCGCCGGTCAATGCGGCTTGGGCGGGCCAATAATAATTTCGCAGGTCGGCGTGGTTCGTCAAAAAAATAATTTTGGATTCGAGTGGACCCGGAAAAATCAGGAACACGCGTAACGCCAAGCCGAGCAATATCAAAATCCAGGTTGATTTATTCAAAGTCATTCCATCGTGTTCTACAATACCTTCGCCAAAAAACCGTTTTCTCAGTTGAGCTCAGCATCGAATTTGAAGTAAACCACAGAAAACGGGTTTTTCATGAAAGTATTGGTTCTAGCGCGATATTTTTTTAAAGAGGATAAAACTGATCGTATCACCCCCGCCAAAGCGGGCGGCTTGTTGATAGTGCCGGTAAAACCATTCGTGTTGTTCGGGCGTCGCAGTTACAATCGCGACGCCTTGATCTTCCCAGGCGAGATAATAGTCGGGTTGAAACGCGCGAAGATTTCCAAAAAAATCTACCGCGCCCAATCGCTCGTTAATTTCTCTGCCGGCGGGCGATACGAGCGCGACGAAATCTATGATATAGCGATCAGAGAACCACCCGACCGCTCCGATCGGTTCCAATCCGATTTTGGCGTCCGCCGCGGCGTTGCGTTCAAGCCAGCGTCCAGCGGCTTCGAGCGAAGGAATCGCTTTGTCGGCGGCGAGCGGGTTGTCAATGAATCGCGCTTTGAGCGAACCGAACCAGACCAGCGCGATGAGCAATGCCAGCATCACAGAAATTAATTTTCCGTGTTGGGGCAAAAACCGGGGAGGGGAAAAGTGTTGGATAATTTCGATGAGCCATTTAATTCCCGCGCCAAAGATGATGCAGTACGTGGGCCACAAGGGTTGCCAATACCAGCCCGCGCCGAGGCGAACACCTAAAAGCACGAATGCCGCAGAGTACACGCCAAAATAAAATGGAAAGATCAGAAAATCATCGTGGGCGTGCCCGAGATAGATCAGACCGAGTAGAAAAAGAAATGTGGCAACCAATGCCCGGGGTGTATTGATCCCAAATCCAAATTGTTCAACATACAAAACGGCGTTGTCGAAAATTGATACACGACTGGCGGCGGCTTTGCTCAAAATCGAGCTGGGGATCGGAGATCCAAAATACAGCATTGCAAACCAGACCCAGGGAAGCAAGCACAGCCCAAAGACGCTCGCCATTTTGATCGCGTGTCCCCATTCGCGTTTGACTCTCAGCCCTTTGAGCGATTGCCAACCAATGATAACCAAAAAAAAGAGTAGATCATCTGCGCGTGTGATCACCGCGAGCGCCGAAAGCACAGCCGTCAGTGCATAACGTTTCGCGATAAAAGCATAGCCCGCCGCAAAAAGGATCGTCACATTAAATTCAGTTTCCATTCCCGTCGAAGCGCCCCACACCGCGCTCGGTGTAATCGCTAAAAGCATTGCCGATACCACTGCCGCCCATTCACCCAAGCGGCGGCGCGTAATCATGAAAACTAGAATTACATTGATTGTGCTCGCGACACTATTGATTAATTTACTGAGCAGAATGATATCGAAACCGAAAAAATTAAACGGTGCGAGTACCAAGGCAAACAAGGGCGTCGTCGTGCCCAAGACGTGTTCTCCCGGATTGTAGACAAAACCAAGCCCGCGCGCAAGATTGCGCGCGTAACGAAACGTGATATACGCGTCATCGAGCGTGGGATAGCGAAGGGCTAACGAGACGCGGATCGCCAACGCGATCAAAACCACGCCGAGCAGAACCAATACTACCGTCCAATGCGCTGGAATTTTTTTCAACATTCAGATACTGCCTCGATTAATTTTTGCGTAACACACATTTGACCGCGCCCGCGGAAAATTCTTGCAGGAACGGGATGAACGCGAGCGGCGAAATCGCGGCGAGCAAAATAAACAACACGAATGTGCCGAGCGAAAATTCGCGGCGCGCGCGCATGAACCCCTCGCGTAATTTTTTTGCGCGCGGCGGTTGCCGCAACGCCGCAAGCAAGCCGACCGCAAAGCGCATGCCGGGATGCGTGAGAAACGGACGCGCGCGCCAGTACTCGAAACGAAAACCGGCGCGGCGCGCACAGCGGCGAAAATTGAAAACCGTCAAACCGTTCAACGTCGTGTACACGTCGAACGCGTCGCGCGGCGTGAGAATTCCAATCGGTTTGAATTTCATCAACGCGTTCTCGACGACGCGGCGCGGCAGAAGGTGAAACCAGGGAATCAAAATATAATCGTCAATGTGTCCCGACAATGGTCCGTAAAACGGCGGAAAAACGACGAACACGCCGCCACCGGTTTTCAACACGCGCGCACACTCGCGCAGAACGGCTTGCGGATCGCGTACGTGTTCGATCACGCTGTCGAGCAAAATCGTGTCGAACGAATTTGCCGGAAACGGCAAGCGCGCGCCATCGCTCGCGAGAAATCGAATCGCGACATTGCGTTGCCGCGCGGCGCGCGCGCCCAGCGCAAGCGCATCGCCGTCCACATCGAGCGCGGTGATGTGAACGCCCGCGCGCGCGTACGCGATGCCCTTGCCACCGCGCCCCGCGCCGATCTCTAACACGCGCGCACGCGTGAGATCGAAAAAGCGCGCCAAGAATGGAAGCGCGCGGCGCGCCTCCTGGGTTTGATATTCGATGTACGCGTCG
>Ga0233425_10006623_pt1 | contig 17014 bp, 18 predicted proteins | sample Watercolumn_Towu_2_FD_181712 | JGI IMG/M metagenome (GOLD analysis project Ga0233425, IMG submission 181712) | Freshwater microbial communities from Lake Towuti, South Sulawesi, Indonesia - Watercolumn_Towuti2014_140_MG | ecosystem: Environmental > Aquatic > Freshwater > Lake | place... | reverse complement strand
ACGTGCGCTGGGCGAGATGTATGCGCAGCGGGTGCTCGACCCGGGCGACGTCGGCAAGATCGCGGCGATCCTGGAAGACGCCGGAAGCAAGGCCTACACCGAAGCTGCGCTCTCGAAGCTACGGGACGAGGCGGAGAGCGCCCTGGCTGCGGTGGGCCTCGCGCCGGAGCGGGTGGGGGATCTCCGCGAGGCCGCGGAGTTCGCACGAAGCGCATGACCAAGAAGACGCTGCGGGACATCGACGTCAAGGGCAAGCGTGTGCTCGTCCGGGTCGACTACAACGTCCCCATGCGCAAGGGCAGCGACGAGATTACCGACGACGCCCGCATCCGGGCCACGCTTCCCACGATCGGATACCTGCGCGACCGCGGGGCGCGCGTCGTCCTGTGTTCGCACTTTGGCCGCCCCGACGGCAAGGTCGTCGACTCGATGCGCCTTGCGCCTGTCCGGCTCCGGCTTTCGTACCTGCTGGGCGCAGAGGTCCTCGACGCCGGTGGGCCTTCGGGCGACGAGCCGCTCCGCGTGGCGAAGGCGCTCGGCGCCGGACAGGTCGCGCTGCTCGAGAACCTGCGGTTCGACCCCCGCGAAGAGAAGAACGACCCTGGCTTCGCCCGTGAGCTCGCAAGGCTTGGTGACGTATTCGTCAACGACGCCTTCGGGGCCGCCCATCGGGCGCACGCCTCGACCGCCGGCGTAGCCGCGTATCTCCAGGCCGTCGCAGGCCTCCTCATGGCTCGAGAGCTGGAGATGCTCGGGCGGGCGCTCGAGAGCCCCGACCGGCCGGTAGTCGCAGTCGTCGGGGGAGCAAAGGTCTCCGACAAGCTGGCGGTCCTGACGCACCTGTCGGCAAGGGTCGACACGATCCTGATAGGCGGCGGAATGGTCGCCGAGTTCCTGCGGGCGCGCGGGCTCGGCGGCGGCGCTTCTACATCCTCCGAGTCGGATGTGCTTGCAGCGAAGGGACTTCTCGAGCGAACGCCGGGGCGGAGGAAGGCCGAGGTGGTGGTCCCGGCCGATGTCGTCGTTGCCGAGAGGTTCGAGGAGACTGCGCCCCCGAGCGTGGTCGACTCGGCGAAGGTCCCGCCGGGCCGGCTGGTGCTCGATATCGGACCGCAGGCCCGCAATGCGTACGCGGCCACGATCGCCGGTGCGGAGACCATACTCTGGAATGGGCCGATGGGCGTTTTCGAGTGGCCTGCCTTCGCGGCCGGCACGCGGGCAATCGCCGAGGCGATCGCCCGGAACTCGAAGGCGACGTCCGTCGTCGGCGGAGGGTCGACTGCCGAGGCGGTCGCCATGTTCGGGCTCGCCGACCGGATCACCCATGTGTCGACCGGCGGCGGTGCGTCGCTGGAGTTTCTGGAGGGCCGCACGCTGCCCGGCGTCGCGGCGCTCCTCGACAGGTAACGCGGCTTACTGAAGTAACGCCAGGTACGGGAGGAAGCGCATGCCGAAGCCGGTCGTCGCCGGCAACTGGAAGATGAACACGACGCCCGACGAGGCGGGAGAGCTCGCGCGACAGCTGCGCGAGCGGCTTGCGCCGTACGTGAACGTCGAACGAGTCGTATGCCCGCCATTCGTGTCGCTCGGGATCGTCGCTCGCGAGCTCGCCGGCAGCGGGATCCGCGTCGGCGCGCAGAACGTCAGCCAGAACCAGGCGGGCGCGTTCACCGGCGAGGTCTCGGTGGCGATGCTGCGGCCGAGTTGCTCCTACGTGATCGTCGGCCACTCGGAGCGGCGTCAGCTGTTCGGCGAGAGCGACGCCGCCGTGGCCGCCAAGGCGGCGGCCGCGATCGCCGGGGGGCTCAGGGCGATCGTATGTGTCGGCGAGCCGCGCGAAGTAAGAGAGGCGGGCGATGCCGAGGCGCACGTCGGGGCGCAGCTGCGGGCGAGCCTGGCGAGCGTGTCGCCGCCGGAGAGCCTGGTGATCGGGTACGAGCCCGTGTGGGCGATCGGGACAGGAATGGCGGCGACGCCCGAGGCGGCGCAGTCGATGAGCCAGGCGATCCGGAGGGAGCTTGCGACGCAGTACGGGCAGGAAGCCGCCAGCAAGGTGCCGATCGTGTACGGCGGCAGCGTCAACGCGGCGAATATCGCGTCGTTCGCCGGGATGCCGGACGTCGACGGTGCACTGGTCGGCGGCGCCAGCCTCCGGCCCGACGAGTTCGCCCGCATCGTGGAGGCCGTCGCACGCCTGAAGGCCGGCTGACGCGCGTCGTCGCGGTCGTCGGCCCGACCGCGAGCGGCAAGTCCAATGTCGCGGTCGAGATCGCACTGGCCTTCCGTGGCGAGGTCGTCAACGCCGACTCGCGCCTGTTCTGCCGCGGCTTCGACATCGGGACCGCCAAGCCGACGCCCTCCGAGCGCAGGGGAGTTCCCCATCATCTGCTGGACGTCGTCGGTCCGGGCGAGGCGCTCGGCTTGCGCGCATTCCTCGACCAGGCAAGCGCCGTCATAGCAACGGTCGCCTCACGGAGCCGCCTCCCGGTGGTCGCCGGCGGCACCGGCCAGTACGTCTGGAGCCTGCTCGAGGGGTGGGAGGTGGCCAGGGTGCCGCCCGACCCGCAGCTGCGCGCCAGCCTGGAGCGGGAGGCGGGCGAGCAGGGCCCCGCTGCGCTGTTCGAGCGCCTCCGCCGCCTCGACCCTGAGGCCGCGGCCCGCATCGATCCTCGCAACGTACGCCGCATCATCCGCGCGTTCGAAGTCGCCCGGTCGAGCCCGAAATCTGGGGACGGCCCAGCAAGCGGCGAGGCGTTCGCATCCGGCGGCACACGCGGCCCGAAGAAGGCCGCACTACCCCCCTACGACGCCCTCATCATCGGACTGACGATGCCGAGGACGGAACTCTACCGGCGCGTTGATGAGCGCATCGATCGGATGCTCGCCGCGGGCTGGGTGAACGAGGTCGAGCGGCTGCTGGCGTCAGGCGTTCGGCCGGACAGCCCGTGCATGGAGGGGATCGGCTACCCCGGCATCGTCGCCGCGATCAACGGCAAGATCTCCATCGATGAGGCCACACAGCGGGCACGGCACGACACCCGCCGCCTCGTTCGCCACCAGTACGGCTGGTTCCGCCTGCGAGACCCGCGCATCCGCTGGATCGACGCCGCCGACTCCTCGACGCCGGTCGCCGTCCGGGCGATCGAACTGGTGCGTGACTGGCTAGAATGAGCGGCGAGGACCTTTCGGAGTAACGATCTTTGCCATTGCGGTTCGCAAAACTGCACGGGGCCGGGAACGACTACATCGCCATCGACGGCCGCGGGCAGGACCGCGACTGGGGCAAGCTCTCGGAAGCCATGAGCCGGCTCCATTTCGGGATCGGCTCCGACGGCATCGTCGTTGTCTTCCTGTCCGACCGCGCCCAGGTGCGAATGCGAATCTTCAACCCCGACGGCTCCGAGGCCGAGATGAGCGGCAACGGCATCCGCCTCTTCTCGAAGTTCGTGATCGACCGGCGCATCGCCATGCCAGGACCGAACGGCCTGGTCGTCGAAACGATGGCAGGGATCAGGACGGTCGTGCCGACGATGCGCGACGGCAAGATGGTGTCCGCGCGCGTGGCGATGGGAGAGCCGGTGTTCGAGCCGGCCCGGATCCCGGTCAACGCAGCCGCGGCCGGCAACCCCGACCGCATCTTCGACTTCCCGCTCGACGCCGGCGACGTGACCCTTCGCGTGACGTGCCTGTCGATCGGAAACCCCCACGCGGTTGCCTTTCCGGATAGTCCGGTCGCCGACTTCCCGCTGAACGAGATAGGGCCGCTCGTCGAGCGCCATCGGCTGTTTCCCAACCGGATCAACTTCGAGGTCGCAAACGTGCTCGACCGAAGCCATATCCGGGCCCGCATCTTCGAGCGCGGGGCGGGGGAGACCCTTTCGTCCGGCACCGGCACGACCGCTGTAGCCATCGCGGCTCGATGGCACGGGTTCACAGCAGACCAGGTCGAGGTGCTCGTACCGGGCGGTTCGCTCAAGATCGCGTGGCCGGGCAAGGGAGAGGCGTTTCTCGACGGTCCGACCGCGGAGGTGTTCGAAGGCATGTGGCCGGAGTAGTCGAAGGCGGACGATGCAATTCGCAAACCGGATCAAGCAGCTCAAGCCGTACCTGTTCGTCGGCATTTCCCGCACGATCGCGGCGAAGCGGGCGCAGGGCATCGATGTCATATCGTTCGGTATCGGCGACCCCGACATTCCGACCCCCGCGCACGTGCTCGACGCGCTGAAGGCGGCCGCAGATCGCCCGGCCAACCATCGTTACCCGGAATCCGAAGGGCTACCTGAGTTCAGGAAGGCGGTCACCGACTGGTACAAGCGCCGCTTCGGGGTCACGCTCGACCCCGCCACGCAGGCGATCAACCTGATCGGCGCCAAGGAGGGGATCGGCCACGCCGCTCTGTGCTTCATCGACCCGGGGGATGTCGCGCTCGTCCCCGACCCGGCCTATCCGGTCTATGGCGTTGGCACGATGTTCGCTGGTGGCGATGTCTACTCGCTGCCGCTCGAGGAGGAGAACGGCTTCCTTCCCGACCTCGACTCGATACCGGCCCAGATCGCCCGGAAGGCGAGGGTCCTCTGGATCAACTACCCGAACAACCCGACCGGGGCGGCCGCGCCGCTATCGTTCTTCGAGAAGGTCGTCGACTTCGCAAAGGCGAACGACGTCCTCGTGCTCCACGACGCCTGCTACACCGAGGTCACCTACGACGGCTATCGCGCGGCGAGCTTTCTGCAGGTGAAGGGCGCCATCGACGTGGGCATGGAATTCCACTCGCTGTCGAAGACTTTCAACATGACCGGCTGGCGAATGGGCTGCGCGGCCGGCAACGCCGAGATGGTCAACGCCCTGATGCGGGTGAAGTCGAACCTGGACTCGGGCGCGCCACAGGCGATCCAGGAGATGGCGATCGAGGCGCTGAACACGTCCGAATCGTGGATCGCGCAGAACAATGCCATCTATCGCCGCAGGCGTGATCTGGTCGTCGAGGCGCTTCGCGGGCTCGGCCTGTCGCCCAACGAGCCGAAGGCCGGCCTCTACATCTGGGTGCGCGTTCCCGAGGGCTACACGTCGGCCACGTTTGCACAGCTGCTGCTGGACGAGCGGGACATAGTGGTCACTCCCGGCAGCGGCTACGGCGAGCACGGCGAGGGCTACGTCCGCCTGTCCCTGACCATCCCCGACGACCGCCTCGAGCTCGGCCTCGGCAGGCTCGCCGGCTGGACCATCCCTGCCGCGGCGGCGCCCGCCAAGAGGTAGGCTCGCCGCAAGTTGCCACGCCCCCGTCCCGTCTCGACCTACCCGGCCCCCGAGCGCGCCTGCCTGGTCAGCGCAGCCGTGCGCGGGACCGAGGGCGCGATGTCGGTCGAAGACTCCCTGGACGAGCTCGCCCACCTGGCGAGCGCCGCCGGCGCGATCGTGGTCGACCGCGTCTCGCAGCTCCTGCAGAAGCCGTCCCGGACGTACGTCGGGACCGGCAAGCTCGAGGAACTCAGGGACACGGCCCGAGACGACCGGGTCGACGTCGTCATCTTCGACGACGAGCTGCAGCCTTCCCAGCAACGCGCCCTCGAGGACGCGCTCGGCGTCAAGGTGATCGACCGCAGCGGCCTGATCCTCGACGTATTCGCCGCCCGGGCGCGCACGCGTGAGGGCAAGCTGCAGACCGACCTCGCGCAGAGCGAGTACCTGCTCCCAAGGCTGGCCGGCCAGTGGGCGCACCTGGAGAGGCTCGGCGGCGGGATCGGTACCCGGGGCCCGGGTGAGGCGCAGATCGAGACTGACCGAAGGATCGTGCGGTCGAAGATCGCGCGGCTCCGGCGAGAGCTGGAACATGTGCGGGAGCACCGCGCGCGGCAGCGCAGGAACCGCGCTCAGGGCGAGACCCGGATCGTCGACCTCGTCGGGTACACGAACGCGGGGAAGAGCATGCTGTTCAACCGGCTCACGGACTCGGCCGTGATCGCCCGCGACCAGCTGTTCTCGACGCTCGACCCGACGACCCGCAAGGTCTTCCTGCCATCGGGCACGCCGGCCGTGCTGACCGACACCGTCGGCTTCATCCACAAGCTGCCTCCGATCGTAGTCGCCGCCTTTCAGGCCACGCTCGAGGAGCTCCGGGAGGCCGACCTCCTGCTTCACGTAATTGACATAAGTCATCCGCTGGCCGCTCGGCACGCGGCCGTCGTGGAAGGGATCCTCGGCGATCTGGGGCTGACGGACATCCCGCGGATCGCCGTGCTGAACAAGGTCGACCTGGTATCGGACCAGCCGACCGCCGAGGTACCGGCATGGGCCCGCGCCCTCGCCGGTCACCAGACGGCTGTCGCCACGTCTGCGGCGCTGGGGTGGGGCGTCACCAGGCTGCGGCACGTGATCGAAGACGAGCTTCTCGGAGGCGGGCTGGTTGCCGGGGAACCCAGAGCGAGCACGGCATAGGAGCTACCTGCGCTCCGAGCTCGAGGCGGCAGGGACGTACCTGGCGCTGGCGGCGGCCGAGCGCGACCCGGCGAGGGCCGGGCGGCTGAAGGAGATGGCAGCCGCGGAGATGCGGCACGCCCGGTTCTGGGCCGAGAGGCTCGGTATCGACCCGGCCTCGCTCAAGCCAGCTCGGTTGTCGCTACGGGCATCCTTCCTGGGTTTTGCGGCCAAGCTGATGGGCGTCCGCAGGGTCGCCCCGTGGCTCGTACGCGGGGAACGCGAGGGGGCGCGCGAGTACGCACGGGATCCTGCCGCGATGGAGCTTGCCACCGAAGAACGTGGGCACGAGGCCGCGCTGCTGGACCTGGCGGGCGCGGCCGGCCCGGCCGAACGGGCCAGGTTCGAGCAGGGCATGCTCGCGGCCCGCGGCGGGGCGGTCCGGGCGGCGGTGCTCGGGGTCAACGACGGACTCGTATCCAACCTCAGCCTTGTCATGGGTGTGGCTGGCGGATCGGCCGACCCCGGCGTGATCCTGCTGGCCGGGATCGCCGGTCTGATGGCAGGCGCGTTCTCGATGGCCGCCGGCGAATACGTCTCGGTAAGGTCCCAGCGCGACGTGTACGAACGCCTGATCGACATCGAGAGAGCCGAGATCGCGCAGTGGCCCGAGGAGGAGGAAGCCGAGCTACGCGACCACTACGAAGCGAAGGGCCTGTCCCGCGAGGAGGCTTCGGTCGTCGCGAAGAGGCTGATGGCCGACCCGGACAAGGCGCTTGATGCGATGATCCATGAAGAGCTTGGCCTCTCGCCAACCGACCTTGGCTCGCCGTGGGTCGCCGCGATCAGCTCGTTCCTGGCGTTCGTGGTCGGCGCGGTCGTGCCGATCGTCCCGTATCTTTTCGGCGATGGCGCCGGGGCACTTGGCCTCAGCGCCGGCCTGAGTGGGGCGGCGCTGGTGACCGTCGGCGGCGCGCTTTCGCTGCTGACCTCGAAGAGCGTTCTGTGGGGCGCGCTCCGGATGCTGCTCGCCGGCGGCGCGGCGGCGTCGGTTACGTTCGGCATCGGCCGGCTGGTCGGGGTCTCGATCGGCGGCTGACGGCCCCCCAGCTGCGTCAAGTAGATAATCCCCTGAATATTCGCACTATCCCAGTTATGTCAAGAACAGCGAAGCTGGAAGAGCGGGGCAGGCGTACCTCGCGATGCTAAACTCGGCCTTTCAACCGAACGAGGATGAAAGCTTGAAGTCGCCCACTGTCCGTGGCGGCCGGTGCATGGCCGCGACGTTGCTCTCGGTCATCATGGGCGTGGGTCTCGCCGTTACCGTCGGCTGCAGGGCAAGTCCCGCCGCAACGCCGACTCAGGCGCCGATCGTCATCCCGGACCTTTCGGGTCTGGCCGCGAGCGAGGAACCGACACCGACCGCTCTCGCCGCGATTCCTGCCCCGAGCGAAGTCCCGGCCGGCCTCGAGCCGGTTTGGGAGGCCTACACCCTGCTGGTCCGGGAGTACGTCGACCGTGACAAGGTCAACCCTGAAAAGCTCGCTGAGGGTGCCATCAGGGGTATGGTCCAGGCACTCGGCGACCGCCACACGGCTTACATCGCGCCCGAAACGCTGAAGCTCCAGAACTCTGAGCTCGAGGGTGAGTTCCAGGGAATCGGCGCCGAGATCCAGCGCTCGCCCGATGGCACTCGGATCGTCATCGTCGCCCCGATCAAGGGTGCGCCTGCCGAGACCGCCGGACTCAAGCCGGGCGACCTTATTCTCGCGGTCAACGGGGAGGACACGCTCGGCTGGAGCGTGGTCGATGCAGTCACCAAGATCCGGGGCCCCAAGGGGACGTCGGTCATCCTGAAGATCCGACGCCTGAGCTCCGGCGCGGAAGTTGACATAAGCATCGTCCGTGGCGTCATCGAGCAGCCCAGCCTGGCGTTCCGAATGCTCGAAGACGCCCCGTACGGCGTCATCGTGCTCGATCAGTTCACTGCCAAGTCCACGGGCGAGGTCAAGAAGGCGATCACCAGCCTGCGAGGCGAAGGCGCGAAGGGCCTCGTGCTCGACCTGAGGGGCAACCCGGGCGGGTTGCTCAGCACGACGGTCGAGATCGCGAGCGAGTTCCTAGATCGCGGCATTGTCACCTACGAGGTCGACGGGCGCGGCAACCGGCGGGACTGGAACGTGAGGGCCGGAGGATCCGCCAAGGGACTGCCGCTGGTCGTACTGGTCGACGAGGGCAGCGCCAGCGGTAGCGAAGTCCTGGCCGCCTCGCTTCAGCAGAAGTGCGGACACGGCCGGGCGGTGCTGATCGGCCAGAAGACGTTCGGTAAGGGCAGCGTGAACACGCTTCGGCAGCTGAGCAACGGTGGCGGCCTGTATCTGACGTTTGCCCGCTGGTACTCGCCGAACGGTTGCATCATCGAGGGCGCGGGGATCACGCCGGACGTACAGGTCACCCTGCCCCGGGCCGACCGCACGAATCCCAACTTCGAGGACACGCAGATGTCGGCTGCGATCAAGCAGCTGAACTTCCAGACCGGTCTGACCTCGGCCGTCCCGTAGGCGCGCCGCCTCGGTGTCGGAGGACCGGACGCGCACGATCGCCGTCAACCGCCGCGCGCGGCACGATTACGAGGTCCTGGAGACGGTCGAGGCCGGCATCTCCCTTACCGGCAGCGAGATCAAGTCGCTGCGCGCCGGCAAGATACAGATCGCCGAGGCGTACGCGCAGGAGCGAGGCGGCGAAGTCTGGCTGCTTGGCGCACACATCTCGGAGTGGCCGGGCGCCGGCCCGTGGGGCCAGCACGACCCTCGCCGGCCGAAGAAGCTGCTGCTCCGCAAGGAGCAGATCCGCCGGCTGGGATTGCTGGCGGCACAGCAGCGGCTCACGATGGTGCCGCTGCGGCTGTACATAAAGGGCCACGTGGCGAAGGTGGAGATTGCACTCGTCCGCGGGCGACGTCAGTACGACCGGCGAGAGGCGATCAAGAAGCGGGACATCGAACGGGAGATGCGGCAGGCGGCCCGCCGCAGGGCGTGATCGACCGCGGCGGGCGGGGCACCGCTCCAATTACGTGTAAGCGCTGACTTCCTCGGACTCCAGCGCCTCGATGACAAGGCGGTTTGACGTTTTCAGATGCCCATAAGGCGGCTCAGCACGAATTCGACACCCTCGACCTTACGTCTGTTCTCGAGGTCCGGGACTTCGTCCTGCAACCAGCGAGTTATCCGTGAGGGAGTGACGCCAATCAGCCGCGCCAACGCGGCCTGCCCGCCGACATCCTGGCTTACTGCCCGAACCTTCTCCCTGACAGGGACCGGCATCGTTGCTCCCCGCGGCTACCTGCCGGAGAGTTCCAGAACGACCGGCTTCTCCTCCATCGGAGGGAACACCTTCTCGTCGGTGTAGGGGTGACTGTCGGCGACCGCTTCGTTGAGCTCGTAGCCGATCCCGGGTTCGGTCGGGGGGACGATGTAGCCGTCCTGCCACTGGATCGGCTTCTTGAGGAGTTGCGCGTAGAAGCCGCCGAACGTCTCGATGCTTTCCTGGATCAGGAAGTTGGGGCTGCACGTGCCGATCTGGATGTTCGCGGCGGCCTCGATCGGTCCGGTGTACAGGTGCGGCGCCATCTGGGCGTAGTGCGCCTCCGCCATGCCCGCGATCTTCTTCGCCTCGAGGATCCCGCCGACTCTCGCAAGCGCCGGCTGCAGGATCGACGCCGCCTGCTTTTCGAGGACGTCGGCGAACTCGTACTTGCTCATAAGCCGCTCCCCGGTCGCAACCGGGATCGTCGTCGCATGCGCCACCCTGGCCATCTCGTTCCGGTTCTCGGGCGGCGTCGGCTCCTCGATCCAGAGCGGATCGAACTTCTCCAGGCGCTTTGCGAACCTGATGGCGCTCGACGTCGTCATCTCGCCATGCGTCTTCACCAGCAGGTCGCACTTGCTCCCGGCGACTTCGCGGAGGTTCTTCGTCACTCGCTCGGCGTTGTCGAGCGCTTCCAGGGACAGCTGTCTCGGGTCGAATGAGCCCATCGGGGTCACCGGGTCGAACCCGATCGCGGTGAACCCAAGCTTGATGTAGTGATCGGCGCGCTTCGGGGCCAGTTCGGCGTCCCGCTGAAGATTGCCGCTCGGGGTCCTGCCGCCTGTCGGCATCCCTTCGGGGTACAGGTACGTGTACGACCGCAACCTTTCGTTGACCTTACCGCCGAGCAGGTTGTAGACCGGCTGGTCGAGCGCCTTGCCGACGATGTCCCAGCACGCGATTTCGATGGCGCTGATCACGCCGCCCATGGTGAGTTCAGGGTGCTGGGTGTAGGCGCTCGAGTAGATGACCCGCCAGATCGTCTCGATGTCGAACGGGCTCCGGCCGATGACATGCCGCTGAACGACATCCTCGATCAGGAGCCGCACCTTCGAGGGCGCGAACGGGACGCCGTAGGCCTCGCCATAGCCGCCGATCCCGTTATCGGTAATCAGCTTCAGGAACACCCAGCAAGGCCCGCCACGAGATGGTGGGGGATTGGCGACCGCCCACGTCTTGAAGTCCTTAATCTTCATCGGTCGGCTCCTTCACTTTGCGGCGGATTGTAGGGTCTGCCTGCCCGGGGTCTCCCCTGTTCTGGTCGGGCCAGATACAATCGGCGTATGGGGACGCGTGGTCTCGACAGTGAGGTGAAGGCGAGACTGCAGGCCGAGGTGCCACCCACCTCGTAAATCCGGTGGCAACAAAGTAACTGGCGAGCGCGAGCTTGCCCTCGCTGCTTAACAAGTAGCGACGTTCCCTCGGATCCAACCCTGGGGGGTCCGAGAGGGGCGCCGAAATCCCGGGGTGCTGTCAGGCCGATGCCGGTAGGCCGGACCTAAGACTCACTGGCTGGCGCCTCGAGGCGAGTGTCGACGGGTTACTCGAGGCCGCGAGAACACCACCCAGCGGCTACGCCTGTAGACGTCAAAGCAAGAGCCTTACTGGACGGGGAGTTCGACTCTCCCCCGTCTCCACCAGGAACAACAGTCGCCGGACCCCGGACCTTCCGGGGTCTGTTCGCGCCTGACGAACTTCACTCCTAAACCTTCGGCGGCTGCAACGGCCGCGTGGAGGGGCCGGAACTGCGCCTTCGGACGGATACCGACGACCGACCGCGATTCCTTGATGTCCACGTAGACGGCGTCGATGAGAGGTCGCGCCGCTCCGCAATAGTGGCCTTCATCCAGAGCTCAGGCAGGTTCTTTATGAGCCGCGCCGCTTCCCCTGTCGCGTTCATCTCCGGGATCAGCAGGGACTGAAGCTGTAGGTTCAGGCTGTTCTATTCTCGCTCGTAGTCGGCGTCTGAAAGCGACCCGTCGAGATAGACGCGGGTAAGCCTCTTGAGCCGTTCCTGGATCTTCTGCCGGTCCCGCTTGATCCGGGCGACCTCGTCACGCTGGCCCACAAGTTCAAGGACGCATTTTTCACATCTTGACCGCTTACCCGGTCAGAAGGGTCAGGCTGACCAGGGAGCGATGCGGTCTGCGATACTTCGCTCCGGCCGAGGAACAAAAACGCGTGGACAGGACCTTAGCAACTCACCGTAGAAAACCCGCGTGCCCAGTCCGGCAAGGTGCACCTGTGCGATGCCTTTCAGGCTCTGCGACAGGGGATCGGTCGCTTACTCGAACGTCGACTGATAGCGGGCCCTGGCAACCTTCAGCAGGTCGACTGCGGCGAGGGCGTCGCGACCGGTCTGGCCGAGGTGGTTGAAAATCATCGCAGCTTCATCGAACTCGACCGGCATGTACATGCGCGTGAACGCCTTGAGCGCCTGCCTCTGCCGTGCGCCCGCGAGCGACGTCATCAGCCCGTATCCTTCGAGCTGCGATACAGATATAGCCGGTGTGCCAGGCAGGTACATGGCCCTCGGCAGGCCCGAGCCGAAGCTGACTCCCGTGAGCACGTTCTCCTTCTTCGGGTCAAGCTCCCTGTTCGTCCGGCCGAGCCAGCCCTCGGAGATTTACTTCGTCGGCTCGGCCGTATGCCAGATGCCCATCGACAAAGCCGGCACCTCCTAAGACACGGGATTTTCCGGTCAGAACTAGCGGCGGCTGGCGGCCGTACGCCCGGCGCCAACGACCGACCGCCCGTTGCGGCTGGCCCGCGGGACCGACACCGCCTTGCCGATCACGGCGCCCACCACGCGCCGCATCGCCTCGAGCGTGAAGTCGATGTCTTCCGAGTCGACCCCGTAATGCGTAACGAGCCGTAGCGAGGCCTCGCCTGGGTTCATGTAGACGCCCTCACGGTAGAGCCCGGCGGCGATCTCGTTCCCCTTCCTCGAAGGCACGCTGAACCGCACGATGTTCGTCTGAATTGAGGCCGGATCGAGCTGCAGACCGTCGATCTCGGCGAGGCCGTACGCGAGCTTCCTGGCGTTCTCGTGGTCCTCGGCCATGCGATCGATCATCGAGTCGAGCGCAACCAGCCCCGCCGCGGCGATGATCCCGACCTGGCGCATGCCGCCGCCCAAAATCTTCCGCCACCGGTTCGCCTCGTCGATGAAGGCGCGGTCGCCGCAGATCACCGAGCCGATCGGGCACGAGAGGCCCTTCGACAGGCAGAAGGTCACGCTGTCGACGCCCTTCGTCAGTTTCTTCGGATCGCACTTCAGGTACACGGCGGCATTGAACAGCCGGGCGCCGTCGAGGTGGACACGGAGCCCCATGTCCCGTGCGACCGCGACGTGGGCCGCTGTCTGCTCGGGCGTGAGCGCAACCCCGCCGCAGTTGTTGTGGGTGTTCTCGATCGCGAGGAGCCGCACGCGCGCCTTGTGGTAATCACCCTTCGCCGCGGCGGCACGGACATCCGCCTCGGTCAGCGTGCCTTCGGCGTTGTTCGGCACGATCTTCATCATCACGCCGCCCAGGACGGAAGTCCCGCCCGCCTCCGACTGGTAGATGTGCGCCTTGTCGCCGACGACGAAGGCGTCGCCACGAGTGCACTGGGCCAGGACGGACACCAGGTTGCCCTGGGTCCCGGAGGTGACGAAGAGGCCTGCCTCCTTGCCCAGCATGGCGGCCGCCTTCTCCTGCAACCGGTTGGTGGTCGGGTCGTCGCCGTAGACGTCGTCGCCCACCTCGGCTTTCGCCATCGCACGGCGCATCTCGGGCGTTGGGTGCGTGACGGTGTCGCTGCGAAGGTCTACGCGGATCATGGCTGCGGTCTCCAGAAGTGCGTGGCGGGGTACGATACAGACGTGGACCGAGGCCATTCTAAGGGAAGCTCCGCAGCCTTGAGGCAGACGGCGATCGAGTTCGAGGTCGACGGCCAGAAGGTCGACGGCGTGATGTGCGGGCCGAACGAGCAGGCCGGGCGTGGTCCGGCGGCAGTCGTGTGCCACCCGCATCCGCTATTCGGGGGGAGCATGGACTCGCCGGTAGTGATGGCGGTCTGCTACGAGCTCGCACACCTGGGGATTGCCAGCCTGCGCTTCAACTTCCGCCGCCCGGTCGAAGGCTCGCCGGCGGTCGGCGACGGGGCGGCACGCGACGTGGCGACCGCGCTCTCGGTCGTGCGGCAGTGGGACCAGGTCGACCCGAAGAAGTGTTGCATTGCTGGCTACTCCTTCGGCGCAGCCGCCATCCTGCGCGCATGGGGCGAGCTGGCGAACGCAAAGGCGATCGCTCTGATCGCACCGCCCTTGAACGCCCTGCGAAGCTCGCGGATCGGCGACGACCGCAGGCCCCGGCAGATAGTGGTCGGCGAGCGCGACAGACTCGTGAACGCTGACCAGCTAGTAGAAGCTGTCGCGTCGATGAAGCGGCGGCCGGAACTTACCAGGATCGAGGGCGCCGACCACCTGCTGGGCGGCCACGAGTCGAAGGTCGGACGTACGGTCGCCGAGTTCCTGTCGAACTCGCTCGCATGAACGATGAGCCGGACCCGGGTACCGTCGTTGAGCGTCCAGCCGTGAGCATGCGCCCGTGAGCAGGAAGTGGTACTCCGATCCGCTGCTTCTGGCCGTGCTCGTCGCCGTATTCGCGGCCGACCAGCTGACGAAGATGCTCGTCGTGGGAGGGCTGGAGCTCGGCGAGTCGTGGCCGGTCGAAGGGTTCCTGCGGTTAACCCACGCCCGGAACACCGGCACCGCATTCGGACTGTTCCAGAACCAGGCGATGGTGCTCACGATCGTGTCGTTCGCGGCGGTGGCGGCGATCGTCTTCTTCTACCGCAACGCGATTGCTTCCCCGCTGCTCCGCGCCGCCCTGGGCCTCCAGCTCGGCGGCGCCTTTGGCAACCTCCTCGACCGTGTCCGCCTCGGCTACGTGGTCGATTTCGTCGACGTGGGGCCGTGGCCCATCTTCAACATCGCCGACTCCTCGATCGTCTTTGGCATCGCGATCCTCGCCTGGCACTTCTGGTTCCGTCGTGAACAGACCGGAACCGCTGCCCGGCCCCCTGCCGCTGACGGTCAGCCGGCTTCGCCCGAACCGTCGCCATCTAAAAATTCGACGACCGAGCAGGTACCGTCTCGCTCGTCACCCTCCGGCGACCCCCAGGCGTAGCCGTGCCGCTTGACCCGCCCGGGCTCGTCGCCGGGCCGGGCGAGGCCCGGCGTCTCGACACGTTCATCGCCGCTTCCCGGCCGGACTTGAGCCGCGCTGCAGTCCAGCGGCTCATCCGGTCGGGGGCGGTGCGGGTCAACGGCGGCACGACGTTGAAGCCGGCCACACAGGTCGCCGAGGGCGACCGCATCGAGGTCACTCCCGCGGGCGCGACGGTCACCGGCACGGGCTTGCCCGCGGCCTCCGCCCTGCCCGCTTTGGTCATCTCTTGCGAGGACGACTGGCTGATGGTCGTCGACAAGCCAGCCGGCATCTCCGTCCACGCGGGCGCAGGCGGAGGCGGGCCAACCCTGGTGGACATGCTCCTGGCCGAGCGACCTCAGATCGCCGACGTCGGTCCGGACTCCGCCAGGCCAGGCATCGTTCACCGGCTCGACAAGGGGACGTCGGGCCTGCTGGCGGTGGCGAAGTCCCCTGAGGCTTACGACCGGCTGGCGGCGGCGGTTCGGGGTCGGACTCTCCTGCGCCGTTACACGGCGCTCGTATGGGGTAAGGTGACGCCCGAAGGCGGGATAATCGACGCGCCCGTGGGGCGCCGCCCCGGCCGGCGGCAGAGGCAGGCGATCACGATGACCGGGAGGCCATCCCGGACGGGCTACCGTGTTCTGCGGTACCTGCCAACGACGACGCTCGTGTTGTGTACGCTTCAGACGGGCCGCATGCACCAGATCAGGGTCCACATGGCCGGCGCCGGGTTCCCGGTCGTCGGTGATCCCACGTACGGCAGGCCAGGGCTTGGCCTCGACCGACAGTTCCTGCACGCCTCGTATCTGGCGTTCGATCACCCGTTCACCGGAGAGCGGGTCGAAGCGGAGTCGCAGCTTCCGGCAGACCTGCAACGTGCACTCGATGCCGCGGAGGGAGACAGATGACGACGGGCACTCAGACGAAGACTCAGTACGTTTACCGCTTCGACGAGATCGCCGCCCGGCACAAGGGCGAGGAGCGGTGGGCGGAGATCCTGCTTCGCGACGGCCGGAACCGGCTGATCCTGATCTCGGCGCCGCCCGGAACGCCGCCCGACCCGCATCTGCACCCGGACTTCCACGAGTGGTGGGTGCTGATGGGCGGCGAGATCCAGTGGCAGACGGGCGAGTGGGCGCCCTTCACCGCGAAGGAAGGCGACATCGTGATCGCACCGTGCGGCCAGCGCCACGACATCCAGCCGAGGGGGACGGTGCAGACATTCCGGCTCGCCGTTTCCGCCTACAACAGCAATCACGACCTCAAGGGCGTGCCGCCCTCACGCTTGCTCCCCTTGCCGGCCGAATGGGCGCCGCCGAACATGATCCATACCACGCTCGACTACATGCTGAAGCGACACGGGACGCAGAAGGCGTGGGCCGAAGAGGCGATCCTCGACACCCGCAACCGGGCGAACATGATCTACCAGCTCCCCGGCGAGACGAACCGCGCGCACTGGCATCCGGACTTCGACGAGTGGTGGGTCGTCCTGAAGGGCCGGCTCGAATGGAAGATCGGTGACGTAGCGCCGTTCCAGGTGGGCCGTCGGGATATCGTCTTCGCGCCGGCAGGCCTCAAGCACGTGATACGCACGATCGGCAGCGAGCCGTCGGCACGGCTGGCAGTCACGATCCCTGGCCCCAGACACGTCTTCACCGACCCCGCGTGAGCGTAGGGCTGGCCATCCGGCGATGACGAACAACACGCGGTCAGTACGCGTGCGTTTCGCGCCCAGTCCGACCGGCGCCCTGCACGTCGGCACGGTGCGGACCGCCCTGTACGACTGGCTCCTGGCCCGCCAGACGAGCGGCCAGTTCATCCTTCGCATCGAGGACACCGATCAGGAACGCTTCGTGCCGGAGGCGGAGGGGATCATCTTCGACTCCCTGCGCTGGCTGGGCCTCGAATGGGACGAGGGACCGCTGGTCGGTGGGCCGCACGCGCCATACGTGCAATCGCAGCGGCGTGAGCTGTACCAGGCGGCGGCCCGGCGACTGGTCGATGCCGGCGCGGCGTACGAATGCGACTGCTCGCCG
>Ga0233425_10006622_pt1 | contig 17016 bp, 17 predicted proteins | sample Watercolumn_Towu_2_FD_181712 | JGI IMG/M metagenome (GOLD analysis project Ga0233425, IMG submission 181712) | Freshwater microbial communities from Lake Towuti, South Sulawesi, Indonesia - Watercolumn_Towuti2014_140_MG | ecosystem: Environmental > Aquatic > Freshwater > Lake | place... | reverse complement strand
AAAAGTAAACATTTTGGTTATTTGATTTTTTTTATTGGAACCGGTCATGAGAAATTTTCAATTGTATCCCTTTTGCAGATTTATAAATGTGGGCTATGATTGAAGCGACTGCCCTTGCAGCGACCACTTTAAGTTGCTCTTGAGGATTTTGCAAATCAACGGAAACCTCCTGCTATCACCGGAAAATAGGTTTTGGAAACAGAATAACCATCCCACGCCGATAAATTATTGTGATAAAAATCCGAAACTCTTTATTTACATCGATAATTTCAGATTTGCCTGCTACTTCACGCCGCAGAATTCCATCAATACTCCAAAAGTCGATTTCGGATGTAAAAAACCTATGTTCAAACCTTCCGCACCCTTCCTCGGATTTTTGTCGATTAGTTGAACGCCGTTTTGCTCTGCCTGAAAAAGAGCAGTTTTTACGTCAGCCTGGGCAAAAGCAATATGGTGAATTCCTTCACCTTTCTTTTCAATAAACTTTCCAACGGGTCCTTCAGGATCTGTTGACTCAAGCAATTCAATTTTTGTCTGACCGACCATAAAAAAAGCTGTTTTCACTTTTTGATCCGTAACTTCTTCAATGGAATAACATTGCAATCCAAGTACGTTTTCATAAAACCGGACAGCTTCCTCCAGTTTTTTCACTGCGATACCGATGTGTTCAATGTGTGTAGGTTTCATAACAATTCGAAAAATTACAGGAAAGCAAATGTATTCAAATTACTTAAACAACCTGTTTACCTGAAAAAGCAAAGAGGCTCGATAAAAGCCTCTTTGCGATCATCAACAAAAGCCCGAACCCTTACTTTTCGAATTTTACGGGAATTATCATCGTCATTTTAACCGGTTTACCACCATGGGTTCCAGGTTTCCATTTTCCACTTGTCAGCCTGATCACTCGTAAGGCTTCCTGGTCAAGCAATGGATCTACTCCTTTGATAATTTTTATATCGGAAAGCGTGCCATCCGGATTCACGGTAAACTGAATGACGACCGTTCCTGTGATTCCCTTTTCGGCAACCTCTTTGGGATACTTCAGGTTCGATAAAAGGAATGCCTGAAGCACCTGTTCGCCTCCGGTAAATTCAGCCGGTTTTTCGGTATTCACATAAAAAATTTCTTCATCATTTAAAGTGTCGAAGTCAAAATATTCCTGGTTTCCTTCAAGTGTCGTGCGCGATTGCATTGTGCTTCCTTTTTTTAATTGAAGCGAACTTGTATTGTATGCCCCAATGGCATAGTTGCTCACTCCCTCTGGCAGCGGCAGAGGCTGTTTTACAGAAATCCATTGCCCGTTTTCGTTTCGGAACTGCGAATCGATTGCAATAAAGGATGTATAATTGGTAAGCAGATTATATTTCAACCCAAGTTCAGTTATTTCCGCGGCAAGAATTCCTGATGTAGCTGAACCTGCAAAATCATCGAGAAGCCTGATTCTTTCGCGAGCCCAAAGCGACTGCAATGCTGAATTTTCAGCCGACGGAAGGTGCTCTGCAATATCGAGCCTTTGGTTGATTCCGAGAGTTCCCGTGATTCCCTTAAGATCAATGTAACCTGATGGATTACCGCGGTACTTTCCGAAAATGAGGATGGGTCTTTCAGAAAACACATCGGGGATTTTCTGCGGCTCCACATCATACACTTCAAACCCATTGAAATCAATGCTTACATTCGTCAGAACAGGAACACTCACATAATTTCTGAATTTAGTTGCTGAACTTGCTGCCTCTTTCTCAGAAGTTGCAATAAAAGAAAGCCCGTTTCCTGCATGTGCCATTCCTTCGATCAAATACCTGTTTACAGAAGTGCCAATACCGAAGGTGAAGAAATTTGCCCTGTCCAGATTCTGCCTGATCAGTTCGAAGGCTTCTTTCTCAACAGTTACATAGCCATCCGTGGCAATTATGAATGTTTTTGAAAAGGATTCGTTACCCGGCAAAGCCAATGCCCGCTGCAACGCCGGAAGCAATTCTGTTCCGCCTCCGCCCTGTTGTTTGTCAATGAAACTAAGGGCAGCATTGATATTCTGTTTGCTTGCATCGACAGAGGCTGGTGAAAAAATTTCACTTCCACCGGCAAACAGGATTACATTAAATTTATCGGTGACTTTTAAATTCCCGATTAGATCCCTGATCAAGGACTTTGACACAACCAGCGGAAAGCCAAACATGGAGCCGGAAACATCGACGATAAATATATATTCCCTTGGAGGTATGTTTTCAGGCTGAATACTTTTCGGCGGCTGAATCATTGCGAGGAAGAAATTTTCGTCACGCCCATTATACAGTAATAATCCCGAAGCAATCTGGTCACCTTTAAGCTTATATTTCAGGATGAAATCCCTGTTCCCGCCGTAATTCTCATCCTTCCTCAGGTTTAACAGTACCTTGTCTTTTCCTTTAAAACTAATATCTGTATTGTGCGATTCACAAACCACATCACTCACCGGGAGACCTGCATTAAGTTTTAGACTGATATCGAAAGTATAGAGCGGAGATTCCCCTTCCAGGGTATAAGGATTCGATATCCAGTTTTCATTGGCGGTCGCTAAAGCCTCAGGTGTGTTTGAATATCGGGGACCAACAACATATGGATAAACAAATTCATAGGTTCCGTCCTGCGGGATGAGCAATTCGGTGTACCTGAGTTCCACTTTTATTTCATCACCGGGCATGATGTTGGCGACATTCATCTGAAATACATTCGGACGGTGCTGTTCCAGAAGGCTGGCGCTCCTGCCCTGATTTTTTGCCTCCTCATAATCCCGGCGGGCTTCCTCCTTTTTCGCGATTCTGGCTTCTATTGTCCTTTCCCCTATAGTCATTTTCATCCCATAAACCGCTGAACGGGTAGATGCCGGAAAAATATAAATAGCTTCAATTGCGGAATTTCCTGTGTTTTTATACACCTGGGTTACCAGGACATCAGCAATAACACCGGCAATATTAACCCCAACCTCGGTCGATTTGAGAGGCATCTGTTCACTTCCCTGCTTTTCGGAAGGAATAAAAAAATAAGGTGACAACGTTTTGTCCTCGCTCTTTTCACTCTGACAAATTCCGTAAAATGGTATCATCAGCATTAAAATCAAGAATACTGAAAATGAATTTCCAGTAGTTTTTTTTTCCGTTTTCATAACCTGTTGAATTAAGTGTTCAATAATGAGATGATGGCAGCATCAAATTTCCACAACATGTATTTTTTATCTTCAACCTGCAATAAATCCCTGTGGTATAATGTTTGCAACTTTTCAGGAAAACCGAATAGAATGTTTCTTAAACGCATCTTCGGTCAGAATAAAGCAAATGATCTCCGAAAAATCAGCGACGGAGAACTGATCAGGGTTTTTCGATCCAAATCAGACAATGGTTGTATTGAGGAACTTTTTGACCGATACAGCCACCTTGTTTTCGGTGTATGCATGAAATATCTGAAGGACATCGAGGACAGCAAAGATGCAGTAATGCAGATTTTCGAGAACCTTCCGGTTATTTTACAAAGACAAAAGGTTGAGAATTTCAGCAGCTGGCTTTATACTGTATCGAAAAATCACTGCCTGATGATACTCCGGAAATCACACTCTGTCCAGAGCCAAAAAGTGGTTTATTTCGAACAAATTCAGCGTGAAGTTGTGGAATCGCAGGATATCTTTCATCAGCATAACAAAAATGATCTGAATGAAAAACTGCCCTTTCTTCAAAGCGCGATTGAAACCCTGAACGAGGAGCAGCGAAAGTGTATAGAATTAATATATTTACACGATAAATCATATCATGAGGTTTCTTCGCTGACGGGATACACTTTAAAGCAGGTGAAGAGCTACATTCAGAATGGGAAAAGGAATCTCAGAATTTATCTTGAAAGCAAATGAGTTTTAACATAAAAGATAGTGAACTGTTTACCGCGTCCGGTTGCCTGACAATGGAAGCCATGGACCGTTTATTATCCTCTCGGCTTACAGAATCCCAAAAGGCAAAGATCAAGAGTCACCTCGATCAATGCTTATTGTGCTCAGATGCCATGGAAGGTCTGCAACTTGTGATGGACAAGGAAAAACTGAACGCAATTATCGCAGAAATCAATGAGAACCTCAGGAAAAATCTTCTTCTAAGAAAGAGTGTCGAACAACCGGTTATCCGTGCGTTATTTTCCAGGTGGACATACATTGCTGCCGCGGCTTCGGTTTTGTTATTAATTGCCGTGTTCACATATCTGAATTTTAACAAGCCCTTTGAAAAGACTGCTATTTCGGTAGTGGAGCCTGAAATGGTCAAGGATCAGTTCTCCGACGAAAAGCCGATTAAAGATGCTGAAAAAGCGCTTCATAAAAACGAACAAGTTCAATCGAAGGAACCGGAACAACATTCGGCTAAACAGGCAATAATTGAGAATGAAAATTTGCAAAAATCAAATTACGGTTCGGATGAAAAAACAGATAAGAACATGCCGGCTGTTGAAGAACTTAAAACAAGAGATACATTTCTTACCGAGACGTTGGCTGGCAAAGAAATATCTTCGGATTTGGTTAGGCAGGAGAAATCCTCAATAAAAACGTTGGATATTGCAAGCACGCAACCAATCGAGTATTATCTGGGTGCGGTAATCATTGAATCTGAAAATTTACGGGAAACAGTAATTACTAATGATTCTATAAGCAATCCGTCGGAAACTCTTGCGATGAGCGAATTTAATTCTGAACAAAAAAACACGCAGGAATCGCTGAATAAAACAAAGGATAAATCCATCAGACCGAAAAAAAAGGATAAGTCAGTTTCGGCAGTAAGTGATTCGGAAAACAAAACATTGAACCAACAACCAGCGGAAATGTTGGAGACTAACGACGAGGCTCTGATAAAAAAAGCAGATAAAATGCCGGAATTTCCAGGTGGTACTCAGGGCTTGATCCTGTATCTTCAGGAGCATCTACATTATCCTTCGTCGGACAAACTAAGAGGAATTCAGGGTAATCTGTATATTTCGTTTATAATAGAGGAAAACGGTAAAATTTCGTCGGTTGAAATCCTTAAAGGTTTAGGAGGAGAGTGTGATAGCGAAGCAGTCAAAGCTGTTTCGTCCATGCCCGACTGGCAACCCGGAATTGTTGACGGCAAACCAGTCAGGGTCAGATTTACTTTGCCAATTACCTTCCAGTTAAACAAGTAGAATTTCAATGCTTTCGCAATAATTCCCTGGTAGAAAGCAATCCGCACGCAGCTTCAATATCCTGACCACGTGAAGCCCTTAAGGTTGTTCGAATTCCTTTCCGGTTCAGTCCAACCATGAATGATTCGATGGTTTTATCATCGGACGTTTCCAGGTTCGAACCGGGGATTGTATGAAAGCGAATCAGGTTAATCCTGCAACGGATACCGTTCAGGATTCGGGCAAGCTGATTCACATGTCGGGGAGTATCATTGAAATTTCTGAACATGATGTATTCAAAAGATACACGTCGCTGTTTTCCCAGGTCATATTTCCTTATTACATTCAGTACTTCTTCAATCGGGTGGTTATTCTGAACCGGCATCAGCATTCTTCTTTCGTCATCAAAAGGAGAATGCAGACTGACGGCAAGGTGACAATTGCTTTCTTCGATGAACCGTACCATCGACGGAATAATGCCGATTGTCGAAACGGTGATCCTTCTCGGGCTCATTGCAAAACCCCATTCAGAAGTAAGGATTTCAAGGCTTTGCATGACATTCTGAAAATTATCCATGGGTTCGCCCATGCCCATATAAACAATATTGGTTAAACTCTCTTTTTCAGGAAGGCTCCTTACCTGGTTGACAATTTCACCTGCATTCAGATTTCCCATAAATCCCTGGCGTCCGGTCATACAAAATATACAGCCCATTCTGCATCCTACCTGCGAAGATACGCAGAGTGTTGCCCGGATGTCATCGGGAATAAAAGCGGACTCGATATATTTTCCAACTCCTGCCGGGAATAAATATTTTTTTGTTCCGTCAGCTGATTTGCTTACTGATGAAGGCGGATGAACGCCCATTCCAAAATTATCTCCCAGTATTTGCCTGGCTTTTTTCGAAAGGTTCGACATTTCATCAATTGAAACAATATTCTTTTTGTACATCCAATCCATGATTTGTGCAGCCGTAAACCCAGGCAAATCCAAGTCTTTTACTAACCGGGCAATTTGATCAGAAGTTTTACCAAACAAAATTTCCTTCATCTTAAAAATCAATCCTGCAAAATTAATACTTTGACCCTGGTTGTGTCTGGACCAATTATTGAAATGTTCAAGGCGACGATTTATAGTATATTTATCCTCAAAATTGTTGAATATTCATCTTACGGATTAATAGCTATGAAAATAATCGTTGCCATCGATTTTTCCGATATTTCTGATAAAGTTCTTGAAATTGCGGCAGACTTAGCACAAAAGACTCAGGCAAGCCTTTGGCTAATCCATGTTGTTCAACCCGAACCTGATTACATTGGATATGATGTGGGACCAAAGAGTGAACGTCACTTCATAGCGAAGGAATTCCAGAAAAAGCATGTTCTGTTGCAGGATACTGCTGACAGACTGAAAAAGAAAAAATTGGAAGTAACTCCGCTATTGATCCAGGGACCTACGGCTGAAACAATCCTCTTAGAGTCGGAGAAACTCAAGCCGGATATGATTATTACCGGCTCGCACGGGCAGGGAGCAATGACCCATCTTCTTATGGGAAGCGTAAGCAAAGGGATTCTCAAAAAGTCAAAAGTTCCGGTGCTGATTGTGCCCTCAGTGGATTAATCATCAATCGAAAGCCTGGATTCCGGTAATATCCTGCCCGGTAATCAGCAGATGTATGTCATGTGTGCCTTCATAGGTGATTACCGATTCCAGGTTCATGATATGCCTCATGATGGGAAAATCACCGGTAATGCCCATTGCACCAAGAATTTGTCTTGATTCACGCGCTATGTTCAGAGCCATTGCTACATTGTTCCGCTTTGCCATAGATACATGCGCTGCCGTAGCTTTGCCATTGTTTTTCAGCTCACCCAGCCGATAAACGAGTAATTGAGCCTTTGTGATTTCCGTCAGCATTTCCGCCAGCTTCTTTTGGGTGATTTGAAATGAGGCTATCGCTTTTTTGAACTGTTTCCGCTCAAGTGAATATTGAAGAGCCGTATGATAGCAATCCATGGCTGCGCCAACAGCGCCCCAGGCAATACCATACCTGGCTGAGTTCAGGCAGCTCAGGGGTCCTTTCAATCCTGTCACACCAGGTAGTAAATTTTCCACAGGGATTTGTACATTATCGAATACCAATTCGCCGGTCACAGATGCCCTTAAAGACCACTTCCCATGGGTTTCGGGAGCGGAAAATCCTTTCATCCCTTTTTCAGCGATCAGCCCTCTGATGTTACCATTTTCATCTTTTGCCCAAACAACGGCAATATCAGCGATTGATGAATTGGTGATCCACATCTTGGAACCGTTTAGCAGGTAATGATCCCTGTGACGGATAATTTTTGTCTCCATGCTTCCCGGATCGGAGCCATGGTTTGGCTCGGTCAATCCAAAGCAGCCAATGATCTCTCCCTTTGCTAACGAAGGAAGGTATTTTCTCTTTTGTTCATCCGAACCATGTTCAAAAATCGGGAACATGACCAGCGAGGTCTGAACCGAAGCCGCCGACCGGATTGCCGAATCACCTCTTTCGAGTTCGGTCATTATAATACCATAGGAAATATGATCAAGTCCGGCTCCGCCATATTCTGCCGGAATAAACGGACCGAAGGCGCCGATCTCGCCCAGCTCTTTCATCAGATGAATTGGGAAATAATTTTCCTGAGCTGCTTTTTCGATTATTGGTAACACCGATTTATTGACCCAATTCCGGATGGATGACCGGATAATTTTGTGTTCATCGGTCAACAAATCATCGACAAGGTAGTAATCAGTAGGCGTGTATTGATACATTTATAAAGTTTTAAAAAAAATAGGTATCAACCAAACTGCCGACACCTAAAAAGCAAGTGGAGCATAGGGGAGTCGAACCCCTGACCTTTAGACTGCCAGTCTAACGCTCTAGCCAGCTGAGCTAATGCCCCTTTACGAATTGCAAGAGAATGAATTGTGCGCAAAAGTATAAATTAATCATAAATTTACCAGCAAATTAAGTTGGCTTTATGAAACGATTATTTGCTGCCATTAAAATCCATCCTGCAAACGAATTCGTGAGGATATATACAGAACTTCAGAATTCTCTCCATGACAGTAAAATCAAATGGGTAGACGTGAACAACGTTCACCTTACCCTGAAATTTTTTGGTGAGACAGCAGAATCGCAAATACCTGTCATCAACAATGCACTGCACAAGGTTGCATCAGAAAACACAATGATCGAATTAAAACTGATTCATTCAGGGATATTTGGAAGCTCATACAATCCAAGGGTAATATGGTTCGGAATAGACCGGAATCCGGTTCTTGAAAAACTTGCAGATGATGTCCTTGATGCTATGGAAAATATCGGATATGAGCGTGACAGGCAGAACTTTGTTCCTCACCTAACTATTGGTCGGATAAAATATATCAGTGACAGGAAAAAATTTGAGGAAGTCATACAGCGGTACAAGTCTGTGGAAATACAGCAAGAAAAAATTGACTGTTTTCACCTGTATGAGAGCATCCTTCGACCACAGGGTCCGGAATATCGGGTAATAGATTCCTTTTCGCTGGATTAATAAGGATCACTACCTTATCGTTTTGGCAGCAGGCAGCGATCCTGTTACAATCCGTTTATTATTCTTTCTTCGCAGGATTATTCTTCTCATTTTCGCCGCGGAAAAGTTTCCGTGCAATGAAATAATTCAGAAGCAGTGAAATTCCGCCAAAAAGAAAAATCATCGAAAAATATGCTGCTTCAGGGGAATCCAAAAATGGAGAAGTCGTTGCAAGATAACCTCCGATCAGAATCCCAAGAGCAATGCCAATGAGAAGCAATCCATATTTCAGGGAATATTCATTCCTGTTTCGAGGAGCCGAGAAAAAAACCGACGCATCCACTCCTTTTTCGAGCATTGCCATTCTCTCTTTCTTCCTGATGCCAAGGTAAACTATAGCAATGATGCCCCCGAAAATTACCATCAAAACCAATACAGGTGTTAAGTCGTTCATAAGTCATTGTTTTTAAAATTTATAAATTTATATTTTCAAAACTTTGACGCCGGTCTGATGTTGCAGTTACAATTAATATTTAACAATAAAATTCATGTAACCGCTGAGTTGTTCAGTCGTCTAATTTTCAAAATGACAAATCAGAGCGATACTTATTATATCGATCGGGTACTGAATCTTGATATCAATGCCTTTGCAGTATTGGTGGAACGACACCAGGATATGGTATATTCTATAGCTCTGAAGATCCTTGGAAACAGGGAAGATGCTGAAGAATTAGCGCAAGACGTTTTTGTTAAGGCATTCCAGTCGCTTAGAACATTTAAACGGGAAGCAAAATTCTCTACGTGGCTGTACAGGATTGTTTATAATGCTGCCATTTCAAAGGCAAGAAAAAGACATCATAAAATAATGGAATTGGATGACCATGTAATCGAGAATTATTCAACTGACGAAATTAAAGAGGATGTGGATCGTCTAAGCGAGGAGGATCAAAAAAACATGGTCAATTATTTGCTCGGATTTTTAAATCCCGAAGATAGCGCATTGATAGCTTTATATTACTACAACGACATGTCAATTGAAGAAATAGGACAGATCACCGGCTTGACCCAATCGAATGTTAAAGTCAGGTTGCATAGGCTGCGAAGAAGGCTATATACTGAACTGCATTCCATTCTTCAAAAAAACAATAAGGAGATAATTCATGATGAACACGATGGATAAAAACGATGAATTCCTGAGGAATTTTTTTCAGAAAACCGGTCAGCAGGAACTTTCGCCTGGCTTTAGCGAGCGTGTTATGGAAAAGATAAGGTCCGGATTAAAAATGAAGCCTGCTCACTCAGGCATTTTCCACTCTTTCGGTTATCTGCATATTGCGGTTCTTTCAGGATTGGCTGCGTTGGCATACTCAATTTATTATTTCACACAAATTAATGTCGAAGCTACTGCCAGGGAACTTGATCCATTAATAATTCCTGTTCTTAAAAGAATTTTCCTGAGTTTTAAAGAAATGGTCCCGGCATTTAAAATTTCATCTTTTACCATGGTAATATTTTTCGCCGTATTCGGGGTTTTTATTATCGACTTCCTGATTAGCCGATTCAAGACATGGAATAATAAAATATCCGTCCTTTAACTCCTGTTTTGGATTTTTCGAATCTCTTTTGAGCCAAAGCACTGACTAATTCACTAGATCGGCTACATACTGAACAAAAGTCATTAATAGATGTTTTGGTCTTTAGCAGATAAATTTTTTGTACGATGTATCTTTTTTTAAAAAGTCAAGTTTAAATGACAATGTTAATTTACTTGTTAAAAAAAGATTAATTTGTTCAGATACATAAATTATTAATTGCGATTTGGTGTCTTGTAGTTGTAAATTTGCAATACATTTAGTATATAACCATAAAAAGATTTTTACGGATATTCAACCATAAAAAAAACACTTATGAAAATAGTGAAAACCATTTCAATAATTTGTGCAATTACCTTCTCACTGCTTTTGAACGGGCAGAATCAGAAAGCCCTTAAGTTCGACGGTACTGACGACTGGGTTGATTGCGGCAGTGATGCGAGCCTTGACATTAAAGGTCCTATCACTATCGAAGCGTGGGTATATTTGAATGGACCTATCGGTATCTATAAAAGATTCGTGGAAAAAGACTGGAAGCATTCCTATTATTTTGGTGGCAAATATGGAATTAACGGAGCCGCATTCGGAATGGACCCCGATAGCATTCAGGCAAATATCCTTGAAACACCGAATTATTCCCTTCCGGAATACACATGGACACATATTGTCGGATGGTGGGATGGTGCTCTGTTGAAAATTTATATCAATGGAGAGGAAGCAGCAAGCAAACCGTGGGTTAAATCGGTTGTGGGATCATGGCGATCCGTTAAGATTGGAAAGTACTATCAACCGCCGGAGAATTTACTCAATGGAAACCTGGACGAGATCCGAATTTGGAGCGAAGCAAGAACAGTCCAGCAGATCAGGGACAACATGTATCGAGAGCTGCCGAATCCGGCATCCGAACCAAACCTGGTTGCTTATTATCGGATGAATGAAGGTTCCGGGCAAACCATAGAAGATTTGAGTGCAAACAACAATACAGGTTACCTTGGTGGCACAGCAGCTGTTGAACCTTCAGACCCGCTTTGGATTGCATCGACCGCACCCATTCCTTATTACACTGTTACTAACGGAGACTGGAATTCCGATGCAACCTGGGAGAATTACCAATTAGCACCTAATAAAGATTGGGCAAGAGTCGATATCCGTTCAAATGTACACGTTAGCAATGATGTAACAGCTTTGGAAGTCAATGTTAACAAAAGCGGGCAATTGACTGTCGATAACGGTTTTTCAATGAATGTTACAGGTAATTTCAGGGTTAAGTCCACAACCTCTGGAACGGGATCTTTTATTAACTATGGTTCATTCAGCTATGCCAATGCAATCATTGAAAGGTTTTATCCCGGAAACGAATGGCACCTTATCTCGTCGCCCATTACTGATGCTTTATCAGGATTATTTCTTGGACTTTATTTGCAGGAACATAGTGAGGCAATGAATCAATTTTCCGACATTATTCCTGTGGATATTCCACTTAATCCCGGCGAAGGATATGCTATCTGGAATTACGATAACGCGACGGCAGAATTCAACGGAATCCTTAACGAAGGAACTATCAGCAGGGAACTCACACGATCCGGGGCAGGTAATAATTACGGATGGAACCTGATGGGAAATCCCTATTGTTCATCAATAAACTGGGATGCTGCTGGCTGGACAAAAGTCAATGTTGACAATGCTATTTACATACACGTCAATTCAGCTACCTGGGCAATGTACGTTGCCGGTGTAGGGATTAACGGCGGTTCCAAGTATATTGCACCGGGACAAGGATATTTTGTAATGGTATCCGATGACGGTTCTGTCAATGGAACACTTGAGTCTACCGACGCAGTAAGAGCACATTATAACACGCAGTTTTTTAAGAGTGAAGTTTCAGACCTTGTTTTGCTTGAATTAGCTGGTAATGGCTATAACGATGAGACTGCCATTCGTTTTATAGCTGATGCTACTCCTGGTTTTGACGGTGAGTACGATGCCGTAAAATTATATGGCAACGTGGCTGCAGCAGCCCAGATATACAGTCTTTCTTCACAGGCTTTTTCCATTCAGGCTTTGCCTGAAACAGATAAGATCAATCTCGGGTACAAAACCGGTGAAGAAGGCTCGTACACCATTGCCGCCTCCGTCATCAATGATTTACCGTATGTGATCCTGGAAGATACTGAAACCGGGGAAACCAAGGATTTATTAACCGGCAATTACCCTTTCCAAACCAGTTCGGGAACATTCGACAACCGGTTTGTTCTTCATTTCAAACCTCTGGCAACTAGTTTTCCGCTTGCAGAAATTGTAAAGATTTATACTTACGACAGTAAGGTTTATATTTCGGGTATGGGAAACCGGATTGGCAATATTGAAATTTACAATATCGTAGGGCAATTGATTAAATCAGTTCCTGCTCAGACTGCTGTAAACGGTATAGAAATTTCTGAAACAGGAAATTATATTGTCAGGGTGGTTTCCAATTCCAACATTATGACCAGAAAGATATGCATCAGATAATTTATTATTTTTGAAACGATAAAATGAATGATATGAAAAATCAGGTAAAAATAATCGTCATAGCGGCATTAATAGTGGTGGCTCCTTTTGTACTTTCCGCCCAATACTTACCTAACCATCCGAATGGTGGAAACGAACCAACTCCTTCTAATACACCTGTTGGCGGAGGTGCTCCAATAGATGGTGGATTGTCTGTGCTCATTATGTTAGGTGCAGCCTACGGAACAAAAAGATTCTTCCAGCAGCGTAAATGATTTTTATAAATTATCCATGGAAAGGCTATCCGGTTCATGGGTAGCCTTTTTTGTTAATTCGAAGTGAATATTGAATTATTAATTTTGCGAACTTTAAAAATAATCACATGAAAAATGCAGAGAAAAAATCCGATGATTTAACGACACAAGAAACAAAATCCCTTAATTTTCTTGAGGCGATTATTGAGGAGGATATCCGAAACTTTAAACACGGTGGTAAGATCCTAACGCGCTTTCCGCCTGAACCGAACGGTTACCTTCATATCGGACACGCAAAGTCGATTTGCCTTAACTTCGGACTGGCTCAGAAATATAACGGAAAATGCAACCTGAGGTTCGATGATACCAATCCTACCAAAGAAGAAGAGGAATATGTGAATTCGATAATGCAGGACATACGATGGCTGGGTTTCGACTGGGAAGACAGGTTATTTTATGCATCGGATTATTTTGATAAGCTTTACGAGTGGGCTTTGAAGATGATCAGGGAAGGTAAAGCTTATGTGGATGATCAGCCGGCTGAAGTGATCAGCGAGCAAAGAGGTGTACCCACACGTCCGGGTACTGAAAGCCCCTTCAGAAACCGAACTGTAGAGGAAAATCTGGATTTTTTCGAACGGATGAAAAACGGCGAATTTCCGGATGGAACAAAGGTTTTGCGAGCCAAATGCGATATGGCTTCGCCCAATATGCACATGCGCGACCCCGTTATGTACAGGATCATGCACACAAACCACAACAGGACAGGAGACAAATGGTGCATTTATCCTATGTATGATTATGCCCACGGACAGTCGGATTACCTCGAGGGAATTACTCACTCAATCTGTACACTGGAATTTGAAATTCACCGTCCCCTTTATGAATGGTTTCTCGATAACCTGATTGAAACTGAATATCGTCCGCGGCAATATGAATTTGCCCGGCTGAATCTGAGCTACACTGTGATGAGCAAAAGGAAGTTGTTGGAACTGGTGAAGGATGGCTATGTAAAAGGCTGGGATGACCCGCGGATGCCAACCATTTCGGGAATGAGGCGAAGGGGCTATACACCCGAATCGGTACGCAATTTTGCAGAGAGAGTGGGCGTGGCAAAACGCGAAAACGTAATCGATGTGGGATTACTTGAATTTACGGTTCGTGAGCACCTGAACAAGATCGCACCAAGAGTGTTTGCCGTACTGGATCCCGTAAAGGTTGTCATCACCAATTATCCTGAAGGAAAAGTTGAGAACCTTCCTCTTGAAGTCAATCCCGAAGATCCGGGTATGGGAACAAGGAAAGTGCCTTTTGCCAGGGAGATATTAATCGAAAAAGACGATTTTATGATCAATCCACCCGGTAAATATTTCAGACTGGCTCCCGGTAAGGAAGTCAGGTTAAAAGGCGCCTATATCATCCATTGCGATGGAATTAAAAAGAATGAGCAAGGTGAGATTGAAGAGATTTATTGTACGTATGATCCGGAAACTAAAAGCGGCTCAGGCAGCCAGAAAAAAGTCAAGGGAACATTGCATTGGGTATCTGCAGATCATTGTTTTGATGCAGAAATCAGGCTCTACGACAGGTTATTTGTAACGGAATTTCCTGATGAAGTACAAAATGAATGGATGGACTTTAAAGTCAACCTCAATCCTGAATCGTTGAAAGTGATTAATGCGAAACTCGAACCCAGCATAAAAACTGCCAAACACTACGACAAATTTCAATTCCAGCGCCTGGGATATTTTTGTGTGGATCCGGACTCAGCAGATAGTAAGATGATCTTTAACCGTACGGTGAGCCTGAAAGATACCTGGACGAAATTTAAGGATAAACAGGATTAGTGTTGATAATCCTGAATTAAATATTAATTTTGCTGGCAGATGCCCGATGGTGTAACTGGCAACACGTCTGACTCTGGATCAGAAGAGTCCAGGTTCGACCCCTGGTCGGGCAACAGAAATACTGGTTTAATCACCGGGATTTTTTCATCATAACGGATCGCAATTAATTCATAGTTGCCCGACAAGGGGGAGAAGTTTATCCCGCCTTTTTCGGCGGGAACCCCTGGTCGGGCAACAGAAATCCTGGTTTAATCACCGGGATTTTATGGTTTACACTGCTTATTGTTTAAAAAATAATTTCCCGATCAGAGAGACATCTTTTGCTGACTTTGGATGAAATTAGAAATTTGATTTTTGAATTACGATTATAGATTTTTGAATCGAAAAGTGGTTAAGTTATAAACCACGAATCCTCCTGAAGCAGACAGGTGTGCGAATGATTTTTGTTAATACCTTTACCCCGGTAAGAAATAATTACCTGGAAAAACAAATATCATGAAATATCCTGAAATCATTACGGCACTGCCGAAAATCGATATCCCGATTGCCGGAGTTAACGGCTTTCTGCTGCAAGGCAGTGAAAAACAACTTGTGTTTTTCGAGTTCAACATAGAAACCATTATCCCCAAGCACACTCATGGCGCACAGTGGGGCATTGTGGTCGACGGAGAAATCAGGCTAACGATAAGCGGAGTTGAAAAAACCTACCGGCAGGGGGACAGCTATTTTATTCCTTCCGGGGCTGAACATTCAGGTATTACAACCGCCGGGTTTAAAGCAATCGATTTTTTTGACCAGCATGACCGGTACCAGACAAAATGAAATGGAGCAACTATAATTCCGGAGTTATTAGCTCATGCCACCTGTCGAAATTAAGAAGGCTGCTGAGATTAGAGTGGCAAATGGAGATAGCATTGTCAAAAAGATGAAGGGAACAAATCCCGCTATTCGGCGGGATTTGTTCTTTGCGGGCTCCCTGATTCGGATTGTTTTTTCTCGATGTACCGGTCAAAAGCTTCCTCTCCCTCCTCTTTCCAGAAATCCTCGTAATGATGCCATTTGTTGTGCCGGTCGAAAGGCGGACGACATCTGTTCCTGAACTTGGAACCGTAGTACCTGTCGTGATGGCAGCCTTTGGGATGATGACCCCCATGACCAAAGCCGCCAAATATCAGCCGGGCAAGAATGATGATTCCGAAGGCAAGCCAGTAGTCAATTTCGTGCAGTCCGAACAGCGTGGGCATGATCCAGTTCCAGAGCAGCATTACGAAGTAGCCGAAGATAAAGGCAAGGAACACTGCAAGTACAATCCCTCCAAGTATCCAACCCGTCCATCTCAGGAATCCGGGTTTAAAGTACGATTTTTTTTGTGTTGTTTCCATAGTTATGTTCTCCATTATTTAATTTGATTATTTTCCATGAATAATTTCTGAAGCTTCGACAAAGCCCGATGCTTCCGCGATAACAAGGTTCCGATCGGTACTTCCCATTCCTGCGATAGTGACTCGAATGTCTGACCTTCAATCTCGGTTCTGATCAGAATTTCCTGTTGATCGGGATTAAGCAGTCCGATCAGGTCGAACATCGAATCAATCATTCGTTCTCTTTCCGTGTACTCCTCTGGATCCGGCGAGTTATCCTGCAGTTTGCCAAGCAGATGATTTCCGCCATTTTCTTCATCATCAAAGTCACTCAGAATGCGGTGTTTATTTTTACGCTGCCGGTCGATGATTTTGTTCTTCAAAGAACGATATGTATAAGCCAGAAGATTCTCGATCGGCGTATCCAGGTCAACTTTGGTATAAAGATTTAATACAACATCCTGCAGGATATCTTCCGGATCGGTTTCTTCATCACCGCGCCAATACCTCCTCGCGTAAGTAAGCAGGTTGTTGTATTCCACCGTGAAGAAATTCCTGAGTTTCTTTCGTTGCTCCGTCTGGCTGTACATAAAAATATGACGGAGAAAATAGAAATTATTGCATCCAGCCTGAAGAATTGTAAAGAAAAACTGATCTATTGCCGAGACAGATCGTATTTCCCATTAACTTTTAAAGGGTTTGCTGGAAGTTTGAACAAGGAAATAATTAATTCGGAAATCTGCTATTTTATATATTGTTCAATCACCTTGCTGACCGCATC
>Ga0233425_10006620_pt1 | contig 17020 bp, 15 predicted proteins | sample Watercolumn_Towu_2_FD_181712 | JGI IMG/M metagenome (GOLD analysis project Ga0233425, IMG submission 181712) | Freshwater microbial communities from Lake Towuti, South Sulawesi, Indonesia - Watercolumn_Towuti2014_140_MG | ecosystem: Environmental > Aquatic > Freshwater > Lake | place... | reverse complement strand
GACCCCCGCCCAGGAGGCACCCGCAAACTGGTCCGATGACGCGAATGTAGTGCCACTTGGTACTTTTTTGACGACGTAAGCCAATGATAGGGATGGAAATAAAATCTTGGATGTTAAAGATGGGCTAGAATCCTTGGCCAGACTTCCCTACAGCGCTGGGATCTCCCGCATCGTCGACCGCTCCGGCTATAGTCACCGGCGCATCACCCAACTGTTTCGCCACGAGATCGGCGTGCTGCCCAAGTCCTACAGCCGCATTTGCCGGTTTCAGGACATTCTTCGTCTGGCCCACCACAGCCCCGGCATGCCGATGGCCGATATCGCGCTGAATTATGGCTATTACGATCAGGCCCATTTCATTCACGACATTCGGGACTTCTCCGGCTTGTCGCCGGTGGAGCTATTCCGTGGCTGCCGCCAGTTGAACGCGCTGCAGGCAGCGGTTTGCAGCGGGCTTCAACCTGTACCCGATCGCAACCTGGAAACCGGTGGGGACGGAAGACGGCCCACCCCGCGGCGGCGCAGCCACCCACCTGGCGACGTTTGAGGGCCGTGTCCATCCCCCTCGAGGGATCACCGATGAATAGGCTCGCTTCAGTCGCACCCCGTGGCAATTCCAAGTCGGCATTTTGAGCACGGGAATGGGCTACCTGTCGTTCGGCGCCATCGTTTGGCTATGGATGGTGTACAACAGTCTGGTCGACTTGCGCCAACGCGTACGCCAGGCATGGTCGCTGGTCACTATCCAGTTGCAACGCCGTCAGGATCTGATTCCCAACCTGGTACGAATCGTCAAGGGTTATCGCGACTATTAATACGAGCGGCACTTTCAAACTGAATTGGCCGCGCTGCGCAGCGAATTGCTGGCCACGCCGCTCGGCGTTTCGGGACCCGACTGCGAAGCGGTGACGAAATCGGTGGTCTCCATCGCGGAGCGCTACCCGGAACTCCGTGCCAATGCCGAATTCGCCTCCTTGCAGAAGAATCTGATCGACACCGAACAGCGCATCGCCCTGGCCCGCGGCTACTTCAACGACATCGCCACGCATTACAACACGCGGCTGGAGATCGTCCCGGATCGATTCGTGGCCGCTCTGGCGATCATGAAACCGCAGCCACTCATGCTCGCCAACAATTTCGAGCGCGCCCCCTTCTCGCTATCCGAACCGGTTGCGGCATCCCGTGAGAGCCCGCAATGAAGCCTTCGTCTTCGGATTGAGGAAATCGCCGAATCGATCAGCGCGGACTCTCGCCCAGTGACGCCGGCGCCGCCCGATCCCGGGCCCAGCCGCGAATATGATCGACCTGTTCCTTCATGGTCTTCGACAGGGGAACGATGTTGCCGGCGATATGGAACAAGTCGTCCATGGTCACCGGGCGGTCCTGCAGGCGGGCGTTGGTTACCGCAGACACCACGCACTGCTCAACTTCGGCGCCGGTCCAGCCCTTGGTCAGCCGGTTCAGGCGTTCCAGGCCGAAATTCGCGGGATCGACCCCGCGCCGCTGCAGATGGATACGGAAAATCTCCACCCGCTCCGCGTCCTGCGGCAAGTCCACGAAGAACACTTCGTCGAAGCGGCCCTTGCGGATCATCTCCGCCGGCAGCAGGTCGATGCGATTGGCGGTGGCCGCCACGAACAGGCCACGCGACTTCTCCTGCATCCAGGTCAGGAAAAAGGCGAAGATGCGGCCTTGCTCGCCGGAGGATTCGGCCGAGGTGATGCCCATCTCGATTTCGTCGAACCAGACCACCGCCGGAGCGATTTCCTCCATCATGCGGCAGGCCCGCGCAAACGCCCACTCCGGCTTGCCGTGGTAACCGGAAAAGATCTCCGTCATGTCGATGCGATACAGCGGCAGCTCGAAGCAGGAGGCAATGGCCTTGACCGAGAGACTCTTGCCGCATCCGGAAACCCCCATCACCAGCACCCCTTTCGGCACCAGCTCGGCGTCGATGGTGTCGCGCAGCTGAAACAGCCGGCGCCGCTCCGTCAGCCACTGCTTCATGATCTCCAGCCCGCCGACGCTGCCGATCTCGGTATTTTCGGCAACGTACTGCACGGTACCGGAGCGGCTGACCAGCAAACGCTTCTCCTCGTACAGGGTGGGCAGCGACTCCAGTCCCAAGGAGCGCCCCCCCGCCAGCGCGCGGCGCAGGGCGAATCGCGCCTCGTCCAGGGTCAGGCCCTGCAGGGCGCGGCTCAGCTGACCCAGGCTGGCATCGTCGGTGGCCACGGTGGCGCCGGCGGCGGCCAGAGCCGCTGCCTGCTCCAGCAGAAAGCCCCGCAATTCGGCCAGATCCGGCACGCTCAGCTCGAGGTAGGCGACGATGCGGCCGAGTTCCGGGGGTATGTACTTGACCGGGGAAGAAATGACCAGGAACTTGCCGCGATCGATGCAGAGATCGTAGAGATCGCGCAACCGCCGGACGACGTAGGCGGCATCGCGCAAGGCCTCGTGGAAATCCTTCAGCAGGAACAGGCCCGGCTCGTGGTGCGCGGCGACGAAATCCAAAGCCGCCTTCGGATCGGCCGACCCCGGCACGGACTGGGCACCCCCGCTGGCCTTCATGCCCTCGGTGAGGCTCCACACCCACAGTTGCGGCGGCCGCTCGAAAGCGTGGCGGGCGGCTTCCTGGAGTAGGCCGCCCACGCGGTTTTCCTCGGTGGTCAGGATGTACAACAGCGGCCTGCCGGAAGCCAGAATCTCCCCGATCTGCCTGCTGGATCTGCTCTGCGCACTGGCGCTAGCCTGGGTTGCGTTCATTGCCGTGGTCATCGACTCTGTTACGGTTTTCGATCAGACGGGAGATTTCCCCGGTCGCGCTCGTGCGCCGGCTTCAGCGCAGGCGGAACCGGCCCTCTCCGAACAGCTTGCCGGTGCCATAAGGTGCCGACCGCCAATACTGTGGCGGCGCCTGCACCCGGGCTCCCAGCCTGGCCGCCGCATGCCACGGCCAGCGCGGATCGTAGAGCATTCCGCGCCCCACCGCCACCAGGTCGGCCTGACCGGAAATGATGACGGCCTCGGCTTGCTCCGCTTCCGTGATCAGGCCGACACCGATGGTGGGCAGGCCGGTTTCCCTGCGAATGCGCTCCGCCAGGGGAAGCTGGAAGCCCGGCGCCAGCGGGATCTTCTGGGCCGGCGACAAGCCGCCGCTGGACACGTGAAGGAAAGAACAGCCCCGTTGCCGCAGTGCAGTGGCAAAAACGATGCTCTGGTCCAGGTCCCAGCCGCCGTCGATCCAGTCGGTTGCGGAGATCCGGACCCCCACCGGCACCGCTCCGGCCACCGCCGCCTGCACCGCCTCGAACACCGCCAAGGGAAATCGGACGCGGTTGGCCAGCTCGCCACCGTGTTGATCCTGGCGCCGATTGGACAGCGGCGACAGGAATTGGTGAAGCAGATAGCCGTGGGCGGCGTGGATTTCAACCGCATCCAGCCCGATCCGCACGGCCCGCCGGGCCGCCGCCGCAAAAGCCTCCACCACGCGCCGCAGGCCCTCATCATCGAGCTCCAGCGGCACCGCATCGTCCGCTGTGAACGGCAAGGCCGACGGCGCCACCGGCAGCCATCCCCCCTCCTCCACCGGCAAGCTCTGTCCGCCTTCCCAGGGCACCCGCGTGGCCGCCTTGCGCCCGGCATGGGCCAACTGGATCCCGATCGCCATGGGGGAATAGCGGCGGACGGAATCCAAGACCCTCTGCAGCGCCCGTTCCGTGCCATCGGACCACAAACCGAGGTCGCCGGGGGAGATGCGGCCTTGCGGTTCGATCGCGGTGGCCTCAATGATCAGCAAGCCGGCACCGGACGCCGCCATCTGACCGAGGTGGATGAGATGCCAATCGCCGGCCTCGCCGACGTTGGCGGAATACTGGCACATCGGCGGAATCACGATCCGGTTCGGCAGAGCCAGGTCACCGATCTGGAAAGCCGAGAACAACGGGCTCACGTTCCCCTCCCCTGCCGTGCACACTTGCGGAGCCGCTAGAGCCCGAGTGCGCTCAGGCCCGGATGATCGTCGGGGCGGCGCCCCAGCGGCCAGTGGAACTTCCGCTCACTCGCCGCGATGGGCAAATCGTTGATGCTGGCGAAACGTCGCCGCATCAGGCCGTCGTCGTCGAACTCCCAGTTCTCGTTGCCGTAGGAGCGGAACCAGTTGCCGGAATCGTCGTGCCATTCATAGGCGAAACGCACCGCGATACGGCTTCCGGTGAATGCCCACAGTTCCTTGATGAGGCGGTAGTCCAATTCCCGCGCCCACTTGCGGGTCAGGAACTCGACGATCTGGTCGCGGCCGCGCGGAAACTCGGCCCGGTTGCGCCATTGGCTGTCGGCGGTATAGACCAGGGCGACCCGCGCCGGGTCGCGGCTGTTCCACCCGTCCTCCGCCATGCGCACCTTTTGCTCGGCGGTTTCCTGGCTGAAGGGCGGAAACGGTGGACGTGCTTCGCTGGATGCGTTCATGATTGGGAACCCGGCAGTGGAGCGGATGAAAGGAGCGGGAGATCCGGGCGTTCGCTTCGCGCCTCGCCTGGGAGCCGATGAAGCAACGCCGAAACCGCCGCGGAAGTAGCACGAAGGGAACGATCCTATTAGGTTGTTCTACCTATATGCCAGTGCCAGTCACTCCGCTATTTTCCCGTTGTTGTGCGGAGAGGCCAGCGGGCCAAAAACCTTGTATCATGCCTGGAGATCCCGATGGCGATCGCTCCTGTGGTCTATCTCGTCGACGATGACGAAGCGGTGCGCGACGCAGTGGGTACCTTTCTGCGGCAGGCCGGCTTCAACGTCCAGACCTACGAATCCGGACCGGCCTTCCTGCAAGACGTCAGCCGTCACGATGCCGGCTGCATCCTGCTCGACCTCTCCATGCCGGAGATGAGTGGGCTCGAGGTGCAGCAGGAGCTGATCCGGACCCAGCAGGAAGTTCCCATCATTTTTCTCACCGGATTCGGCACCGTGCGGGACTCGGTTTCCGCCCTCAAGAACGGCGCCTTCGATTTCCTCGAGAAACCCTGTTCCCGCGAATCGCTGGTGGAGTGCGTGCGACTGGCCCTGGCTCAGGCGGATTCGCTGCGGGCGACGGACCCAGGGTCAGGGTATACCGACAGCGAACGCCATTTCGCCAGCCTGACGCGCCGCGAGCGCCAGATCATGGCCTTGATCGCGAAAGGGATGTCGAGCAAGCAGATCGGCAGGCTGCTGGACATCAGCCCGCGCACCGTCGACGCCCATCGTGGCCGGCTGATGATGAAGATGCAGGTATCCTCGCTGGCGGAACTCGGCGCGGTGTCTGCGCGGCTGATGGATTTTCCGGAGTTCCGCTCGTAGCAGCCGACCGGCGCCGTGGAGCAGCGGCTCAGCCGCCTACCGGCGAGGTACCGCCCACCGTCAGCCCGTCGACCCGCAGCGTGGGCTGACCGACGCCGACCGGCACGCTCTGGCCGTCCTTGCCGCAACTGCCGACGCCGCTGTCCAGTTCGAGGTCGTTACCCACCATGGTGACCCGGGTCAGCACGTCGGGACCGTTTCCCACCAGGGTCGCTCCCTTGACCGGCCGGGTGATGCGCCCGTTCTCGATCAGATAGGCTTCGCTGGCGGAGAACACGAACTTGCCGGAAGTGATGTCGACCTGGCCGCCTCCGAAGTTCCTGGCGTAGAGCCCGTTCTGGACCGACGCGAGGATCTCGGCCGGATCGTGCGCCCCGGCCAGCATGTAAGTATTGGTCATGCGCGGCATCGGCAGGTGCGCGTAGGATTCGCGGCGGCCGTTGCCGGTGGGGCTCATCCCCATCAGGCGGGCGTTGAGCCGGTCCTGCATGTAGCCCTTGAGGATGCCGTTTTCGATCAGCACGGTGCGCTGGCTCGGAGTCCCCTCGTCGTCGATGGTCAGGGAGCCGCGCCGCTCCGGCAGGGTGCCGTCGTCCACCACGGTGCACAGCGGCGACGCCACCCGTTCGCCGAGGCGGCCGCTGAAGGCCGACGTGCCTTTGCGGTTGAAGTCGCCTTCCAGGCCGTGGCCCACCGCCTCATGGAGCAGCACGCCGGGCCAGCCGGGGCCGAGCACCACGGTCATGCTGCCGGCCGGCGCCGCCACTGCCTCCAGATTCACCAGGGCCTGCCGCACCGCCTCCCGGGCAAAGGCGAGTCCCCGTTCCTGTTCCAGGAAATAGCGGTAATCCTTGCGGCCGCCGCCGCCGTAACTGCCCTGCTCGCGGCGCCCTTGGTGCTGCACGATGACGGAGACGTTGAGGCGCACCAGCGGCCGGATGTCGGCGTGCAGCGAGCCGTCCTGGCCGGCCACCATGATCACGTCGTGGGCGCCCACCAGGCTCACGATCACCTGCTCGACCCGCGGGTCGAGCCGGCGCGCCTCCTGGTCGATGCGCCGCAACAGCTCGATCTTTTCCGTCTCCGCCAGGGATAGCAGCGGGTCGCGGTCGCTGTAGAGGCTGACCGGGGCACTACCGCCGGTCACCGCGATCTGCGCCTCGTTGCCGTGGGCAGCAATGGAACGGGCGTTGGCCGCGGCTTCCAGCAGGGTGTCCAGGGCGATCTCGTCGCTATAGGCGAAGCCCTGTTTTTCGCCGGACACCGCCCGCACCCCCATGCCCTGTTCGATGTTGTGACTGGCCTCCTTGCAGATGCCGTCCTCCAGCACCCAGGATTCGTAGCGGCTGCTCTGCAGATAGATGTCCGCCGCGTCGACGGCGCTGCCGGACAATCGGGCCAGGACCCGGTCGAGGTTGCTCCCACTGAGGCCCGCCGGTGCCAGCAGGGTCTGTTCGGCGATGGCGAAGGATTCTTGACTCATGACGGCTTCGATCCCCCTGCGGCTCAGCGGCAGCGCAGGCGGCGATGGGTGAGCACCGGAAACGAGGTTCGCACCTTGCGCAGCCGTTCCGGATCGATCTCGGAAACCACCACTCCGGCTCCGGTGGCGAGACTGCCGAGCACCTTGCCCCAGGGGTCGACGATCATGCTGTGGCCGTAGGTTTCCCGGCCATTGACGTGGAACCCGCCCTGGTTCGAAGCCACCGTGTAGCACAGATTCTCCACCGAACGCGCCCGCACCAGAACGTCCCAGTGATCCGCCCCGGTGCGGGCGGTGAAGGCCGAGGGCACCGCCAGCAGATCCATGCCGGAATCCGCCATCTGCCGGAACAGTTCGGGAAACCGGAGATCGTAGCAGATCGCCACCCCCATGCGGCCGAAGGGGGTATCGAGCACCAGGGAATTGTCGCCCGGATCGATGGTATTGGACTCGAAATATTTCTCCTCGGTACCGGGCACGTTGACGTCGAACAGATGGATCTTGTCGTAGCGGCCGACCCGCTTGCCGCCGGCGTCGAACACCAGGCAGCCGGCCCAAACCTTGCCTTCCCGGGCGCGGATCGGGATCGTCCCCCCCACCAGCCAGACCTTGTACTTCTCCGCGGTACGGGCGAGAAAGTCCTGGATCGGACCGCCGCCGTCGCCCTCTGCCACCTCCAGCTTGTCGCTCTCGTCGAGCCCCATCATGGCAAAATTTTCCGGCAACACCACCAGCGCGGCGCCTTGGGTCGCGGCCTTTTCGACCAAGCGGCCGGCTTCGATCAAATTGGCGCTTACATTGGGGCTGGACGCCATTTGAATCGCCGCCACTTTGGTTTTATTCATGGTTCGCTTTCCTCGTTTTCCGGGTCGAAGCCCGACAGGAGTTTCACATCTGACCACATCCGATTGATCAATTCCAAGGGCATATTACCTTCGATCCTTTCGACGGCCGGATTATCCCAGCTGCCGCGGACCCGGTAGGTGGTGCTGGCCAGATTGACCGTCTCGTTTCCCATCAGGCGCTGGGCAAAGTTGTAGGCCATGCCGACCGCGGCCCCCCCCATCAGGGCGCCGGCCACGGGGATGCTGGCAAGGGCATGGGGAATGACCACCACCGTCTCGTCCAAATCCTTGGTAACCAGGCCGACCCGGCCGGTGATGAAGATCCGGGCGGCGGCGGCGTCGATCAGGAAGGCCTCGCTCCGGGCCTGGCCGTCGTTCAGCCGGAATGCACCCTCCATGCCGTCGTAGGCCATGCCCTTGCCGAACAGGTCGCTGAAATCCAGCATTAGCAAGCGGCGTAAAGTTCCTAAGTTTAACATGCCCAGTGCCCGCCCCAGGCCGGGATCCACATTGAGCACGCTGCCGCGGCCGAGATTGAGCCGCAGGTCGCCCCGCATCCGGTCCCAGCCGGCCTCCTGGGGGGCGCCGGGCCAGGCCAGGGCGAAACGCATCTTGCTGGGGCTGTCCCGGATCTCGCGGGCATAGCCGAAATCCGCCAGCAGGCTGCCCAGATCATCGGTGACCAGGGTACCGTGCAAACGGGTCTCCTGCGCTTCCCCGGTCCGCGTCCAGCTGCCCGCGAGTTTGAGGGTATCCCGCGCCCGGCGCAGGCTGAGCGCGGCGAGTTTCAGTCCGTCTTTCCGCGGTTCGGTCTGCAGTTCCAGCGAGCCAAGGTCGACCCCATGCCAGACCAGCTTGCGGCTCTTGCCCTGCACGGCGGGCAGCTTGGCGGGATCGGCTTCGCTCGGCGCCTCCGCGTCGGCCAGCATCTCCTTGGGCAGCACCAGCTGCTCCAGGTCGAAGCCCAGGGCAGCGGGGCCCGTCTTCCCGGGCTGGTAGCGGAAACGGCCACTGCCCCATGGCACGGAGCCCTCCCCCTCCCAGCCTTCTCCGGTGCGCTCCAGCCGCAGTCCAACCTGCCCGAGGTCGCGCCCGTTCCAGGACAGGGCCGCCACCTTCAGGTTGAGGGAGGCCAGGCTCGCACCGTCACCGGTTCCGCCCTGCGACTGCCACAACCGGTACCATTCCGAGGCGTCCAGCGCCGGAAGCGCCAGCGCGGCACTCAGCCCTCCCCCTTCCGGCGGTGGCGGGGCTTCCTGGCCCAGGCTCAGGCGGCCGCGGCGGAACCCGAATCCCTGGGCCGGCTCCGCCAGCCAGAGCTCGGCCGCCAGATCGCGATAATTCAGCTTCAGCGGCGTCGGCTTGCCGGCCTGGAGTTCCAGTTCCGCCCGCAGCGGGACGCGGTCGCCGGCGCTCTTGCCGAGCGGAGCCGGCAGCTTGATCTCCACCCCCCCCAGTTCACTGGCGAGTTCCGCCCGGAACGGCTCATCCGCCGCATCCATGGCCTTGGGAATGGTCAACCGCAACCGGTAGTCGGTCTCCCCGCCGAAATGATCCCACGCCGGTGACGGCCAGCGGCTCCTCAGCGCGCCGATGCGGGCCAGGCCGGCGGCCTGGACCACGATGTCGCGATCGTCTCCACGCAGGTCCAGCGTCACCGGCGCACCCAGGAACTGCCCGCGGATGTCGTGGCCGTCGAGCCCGACCGCGGTGAAATGGAGGTCGCCACCGATCCCTTCCAGCGCCTGGCCGAGCTGGCGGAAGCGGAGGCTGGCGGCGCTCAGGCTGGCGCTGCCGTCCACCTGGGGAAGGCCCAGGCCCGCCACCAGCGGCAGGCACAAGCCGAGGGCGATGCGGCTGGCGCCGGCGCTTTCCGCGAATTTCTCCAGGCGGTGGGGAATATCGGCGAGCGGCGAGGCGGCGAGAAAACCCAGGGCCTGCGGCACCTCCGCCAGCACCTCGCCGTTTACCGTGAGCCAGGGCTCCCGCTCCAGATCGGCGACCTCCGCCCGCGCCCACTGGATCTGCCCGCCGCCGATGGTGCCGCGGTCGGCGACGATGGTCATGGCGGGTCCGGCAAACACCAGCCGGGCGCCGACCCCTTTCAAGGGCGGCCATTGCGGCTGGTAGTCCAGATCGACGTCGTGGCAGTCCACCAGGACCTCGAACGCCCCTTCGCCGGCGCGGAAGGGAAACTCGGTCAGCACCCCCGACAACACCATGCGCACCGAGTCGGCCCGGCCGACGGAAAGCGCCCGCTCTAGCCAGGCCGAGGTCACCGGGATGACACCATAGGGCAGGAAATGCTTGAGCGCCGCCACCTGCGCCGGTCCCGTCCGCAACTGCAGGTCGATGCTGGGCGGCGCCTGCCCTGGCAGCAGCAGGTCGAAGCGGCCGCCCAGGTCGATGCCGTGCGACTGCAGGTCCAGATCGCTGACCGCCAGGCGCCAGCCGCTGCCGAGGGGGCTCCATTGCAGGCGGGCCTGCAGCCGGTCCAGCGGCACCGGCTCGCGGAAGATCGACGGAACCTCCGCCGCTCCTTGCGCGACGGACAGTTGCAGTGCGCCGCCGCGGTTGCTGCCGGCAACCCGGCCTGCCGCTGCGGAAATGCCCGGCGCCCCGCTGCGGGGGGCAAAACCGATCCCCTGAAACTCCGCCGCCACCGCCCAGCCGCCGCCGGTGCCGGACCAGTAGCCCCGCACCTCCCGCAGTTCGCCGCGGGGCGCCAGTTCCTGCAGCGCCTGCCGCCAGTTCTGCGACAGCGGCGCCAGACCATCGGCCACCACCCGCACGTCGCCGATGTCCAGGTAGTCGGCCACCAGCGCCACTGCCGGCCCGCCGGCAGCCACCGCGAAGTTCATCGGCCGCGGCGGCCGGCCATGGACGGCCAGGCTCAGGTCGCGGCCGCGGATGCGCCAGCCGTCCTCCTGCCGTTCCCAGTCCAGCCAGCCGGACAGGCCGGCGATGGCTAGTTGGCGGCTCTCCCCGTCCGCGAGCGCCGAGCGCACCGCCGCTTCGGTCCAATCCAGCCGGGCGACGGCGCGCTGCGGCCTGCCCTGTTCCCAGTCGAGCCACAACTGGACGTCGGCACGGCCCGACAGGGGCTGCACCGGGACTTCGAGGAATTCCGCCAGGCCTGCCAAGGTCAGTCCGGCCCCCGCCACATAGGTCCGGCCGTGCCAGGCGCTTCCCGCCGGGTCGCCACGGAGGTCGGCCGCCATCGTCAGCTCGCGGCCAATGCCGGCGGCCGGCGCCAGTCTGACCCGCAGCCGGTGTCGGTCACCGGCGTTATACAGATCGAGGCTGGCCCGGCCCAGCGCCAGGAGGCCGGGTCGGGAAGCGCCCTTGAGCTGCACCTGCAAGTCCCGCAAGTACAAATGACCGGTGGCGAGCAGCCAGTCGGGACGGCTCCCGCCTCCCTCCAGGCCGACCACGGACCAGCCGCCCCCGGCTTCCTGCTGCAGGGTCACCGCGCCCTGCGAAAGACCGACCCCGGCCAGGACCGGCGCGCCACCCATGAGCGAGCGCCAGGGGTCCAGTTCCAGCGTCAGGCGGCCGAAGTGGAGCGGCGGCCCGGCTTTGGCGGCGACGGTGATCTCCTTCAGCACCAGTTGCGGATAAAATCCCGCCACACTGGCCGCCAGTTCGCCGATGGTCACCGGCTGCCCCAGCGCCTCGCTGGCGAGACGCTGCAATTCCTGGCGGTAATCCGCCGCCTTCGGCACCAGCACGAAGCGGACGGTCGCCGACCCCGCCGCCAGCGTCACCAGCAGCGCCAGACCCAGAAAAACGGCGAACCGGCTCAGATGGACAGGGAGTTTCACGGCGGACTACAGCAGCACGACGTCGTACTGCTCCTGATTGTACTGGGCCTCCGCCCGGAACTTGATGCTCACGCCGAGAAAGGACTCCAGCTCCGACAGCATGTCGGCCTCCTCGTCCAACAGCCTCTCCACCACTTCGTTGGAGGCCAGCACCATCAGTTCCTGCACGTTGTACTGGCGCACCTCGCGGATGATCTCGCGGAAGATCTCCAGACACACGGTCTCCGGGGTCTTCAGCACACCGCGGCCGCCGCAGCAGGGACAGGGCTGGCACAGGACGTGTTCCAGGCTTTCCCGCGTCCTCTTTCGCGTCATCTCCACCAGCCCCAGGCTCGACACCTCGCTGATGCAGTTCTTGGCGTGGTCCTTTTCCAGGCACTTCTGCAGCGCATGCAGCACCTGCTGCTTGTGCTCCTGGTCCTGCATGTCGATGAAATCGATGATGATGATGCCCCCCAGGTTGCGCAGCCGGAGCTGGCGGGCAATGGCCTGGGCGGCCTCCAGATTGGTCTTGAAGATGGTCTCTTCCAAATTGCGGCCGCCGACGTAGGCGCCGGTGTTGACGTCCACCGTGGTCATCGCCTCGGTCTGGTCGAAGATCAGATAGCCGCCGGACTTGAGCACCACCTTGCGCTCCAGGGCCTTGCGGATTTCGTCCTCGACCCCGTAGAGGTCGAACAGCGGCCGTTCGCCGCCGTAATGCTCGATCAGGGGCAGGGTCTCGGGAACGAATTCCTTGGCGAACTTGTGGAGGCGGGCGAAAGTCTCGCGGGAATCCACCCGGATCTTCTCCACCCGGCCCCGCTGCAGATCGCGCAGGACCCGCATGCTGAGGGGCAAGTCCTCGTGCAGCAGGGTGCGGACCTTGGCGGTGCGGGTGCGCTGGGCGATGGAGTTCCACAGCTTTTGCAGAAACAGCATGTCGGCCCGCAGCGCCGCCTCCTCGACCCCTTCCGCGGCGGTGCGCACGATGAAGCCGCCGGCGCTGTGCTCCTTCTGGAAGTTCTCGACGACGATGCGGAGCCGGCTGCGTTCATCCTCCGACTCGATGCGCTGGGACACCCCGTTTACCTTCGACAGGGGCATGTAGACCTGATACACCGAGGGAATCGAGATTTCCGTGGTGAGCCGCGCCCCCTTGGCGCCGATCGGGTCCTTGACCACCTGCACCACCAGATCCTGGCCCTCGCGAAAGACCTCCTCGATCAGACCGGCCGGAGATTTTTCCCGGTCGCTGGCGTTGAGGTCGTAGACATGGAGGAAGGCGGCCCGCTCCAGGCCAACGTCCACGAACACCGCCTGCATCCCCGGCAACACCCGCGACACCCGCCCCTTGTAGATGTTGCCCACCAGCCCGCGGCGGCGCGCGCGTTCGATCAGGACTTCCTGCAGCACCCCGTTCTCGACGATGGCGACCCGGGTCTCCGGCAGGGTGACGTTGATCAGGATCTCGTCGCTCATCGGCTACCTGGCTCCGCAATCACCGAGACTCCCGCCGCCTGCAGCAACGCTGCCGTCTCCTGCAGGGGCAGCCCCATGACGCCGGAATAACTGCCGCACAGCCGGGTGACGAACACCGCTCCCAGGCCCTGGATGGCATAGCCGCCGGCCTTGTCCGCCGGTTCCCCGCTGCACCAGTAGGCATCGATCTCGGCCCCGGCGAGGGGCCGGAACTCCACCGTGGTGACACTGAGGGCGGTCTGCAGCGACTCGCCGCGGCACACCGCAACCGCGCTCAGCACCCGATGCTCGCGCCCGGACAGACGCCGCGCCATGTCCTGGAAATGGCCGAAATCCCGTGGCTTGCCGAAGACCTCCCCATCCAGCACCACCTCGGTGTCGGCGGCGACGATGCAGCATTCCGGCCCGGCCTCCCAGCACACCGCCCGCGCCTTGTCCACCGCCACCCGCACCACGTAGTCCTCGGCCGTCTCCCCCGCTGCCACCGCCTCCGTCACCGAGGCCGCGACCACCTCGAAGCGAAGGCCGATCTGGGCCAGCAATTCGCGCCGGCGCGGCGAGGCGGAAGCAAGAACGATCCGGGGTTGCACGGGGCGGGGGTCAACGGTGGTAAGGGTGGTTCTGCAGCAGGCTCCACGCCCGGTACAACTGTTCCGCCACCACCAGCCGCACCAGCGGATGGGGCAAGGTCAGGGCGGACAAACGCCAGCGCTCGTGGGCGCGCTCCAGGCAGGTACCGGAGAGACCGTCAGGACCACCCACCAGCAGCGCCAGGTTGCGGCCCAGCGCCAGCCAGCGCCGCAGGCAATCCGCCAGTTCCGGCGTGGTCCATTCCCGTCCGGACAGATCGAGGGCCACCACCTGGTCGCCAGCACCGAGCGCCGCCTGGATTCGTCGGCCCTCCTCCATCACCGCGCGGCCGATGTCGGCATTCTTGCCACGCCGGCCCGGCTCGATCTCGCGCAATGCCAGCGCGCACTCCCGCGGCAGCCGCCTGGCGTAGTCGCGAAACCCGGCCTCGACCCATTCCGGCATCCGGGTCCCCACCGCCACCAGCCGGATCAGCATCGAACCGTGCTGCCGCGAGCGGCGCTCAGGCCACGGCCAGCATGGCTTCCAGCGCCCGCCGCGCGGGACCCGCCACCTCCCCCGCCACCTCGATCCGGTTCACCACGCGGCCGGCCGCGAGGTTTTCCAGCACCCAGGCCAGATGCTGCGGATCGGTGCGGAACATGGTGGAACACATGCACAGGGTGGGCGACATGAAATGCACATTCTTGCCCTGGCTTTTGCACTCCTGATGCAGGCGGTTGACCAGATTCAGCTCCGTCGCCACCAGCCAGCGGGTGTTCGGCGGCGCCGCCCGTACGGTGGCCAGGATGTACTCGGTGGAGCCGACGTAATCCGCCTTCTCGCAGACCGCGAACTCCGCCTCCGGATGGGCGATGACCAGGGTGTCCGGGTACTGCGCCTTGAAGCGGTCGATGTGCTCCGGCCGGAACATCTGGTGAACCGAACAGAAGCCCTTCCACAGTAGGATGCGCGCCCGCTCGATCTGCTCTTCGGTCAGCCCCCCCAGAGGCCGCGTGTAATCCCACACCGCCATCTGCTCCAGGGGAATGCCCATGCGGTAACCGGTATTGCGGCCCAGGTGCTGGTCGGGGAAAAACAGAACCTTGTCGCGGCGGGCGAAGCTCCATTCGAGGATCTTGCGGGCGTTCGACGAGGTACAGACGATCCCGCCGTGATTGCCGCAGAAGGCCTTGAGGTCGGCGGCGGAATTGATGTAAGTGACCGGCGTGACCCGCGCCTCCACGTCGAGAATGCCGGCCAGTTCCTGCCAGCCGCGCTCGACGTGGGTCAGGTCCGCCATGTCGGCCATGGAACAGCCGGCGGCCAGGTCCGGCAGGATGGAGATCTGTTCCGGCCGCGACAGGATGTCCGCCACCTCCGCCATGAAGTGCACGCCGCAGAACACGATGTAGCGCGCCTGCGACTGCGCTGCCAGGCGCGACAGCTTCAGCGAGTCGCCGGTGACATCGGCGTGGCGGAATACTTCGTCCCGCTGGTAGTGGTGTCCCAGGATCACGCACTGCCCCCCCAACGCCTTCTTCGCCGCGACGATGCGGGACTCGCAATCCTCGTCGGGCAGCAGGGCGAACTGATCGAGGGCCAGGGCGGAGGCGGACATGACGGTGAGCGCGGGAGGGAATGGAAACGGCTGCGATTCTAGCACAGGCCCCAGCCGGCAAGCCGCACCGGTCCGGGCTCGATATTGCCGCACCCCGGTGAAGCCACTATGATCCCGTCACCCTATTTCGGTCCATTTCTACCGTTTCCGCACCGTCTTCTGACGACCTTGCTTTACTAGTCCCTGTCCACCGCGCCAAGCGGGGTGCGCGCAAGGCGCCGACCCACGCCGAACCAAGCGGAGATTCCCATGGCCACGACCGCGTCCCGCCAAACCTGTTTCGTCGACATGCCCTTTGGACGCAAGACCGATCCGAAGAGCGGCGTCGAGATCGATTTCGACCGCATCTACCAGGAGGGCATCGAACCCGCGGTTACCGCCGCGGGGCTGCAATGCATCCGCGGCGACCGCGAGGATAGCGGCGGCATCATCCTTACCGCCATGTTCGCTCGGCTCCTGATGGCCGAGTTCGTCATCGCCGACCTGACCAGTGCCAATCCCAACGTCTTCTACGAATTGGGGGTGCGCCACGCGGCCCGACCCTACACCACGATCCCGATCTTCGCCACCATCGGCGCCCCGCCCTTCGACGTGGGCATGGTGCGGGCCATCCCCTACGAACTCTCCCAAGGAAAACTGACGGCGGTCGCTGCGCAGAGTTTGCGGCAGGCGCTGATCGCACGCATCCGCGCGGCGCTGGCCAGCCCGGTGGCGCAGGACAGCCCCCTGTTTCAGCTGTTCGACGGTTTTCCGGGCATCACCATGAGCCACGAGCTCACCGACGTCTTTCGCGACCGCGTGGCCTATTCCGAGGACTTCCGCCGCAAGCTGGCGGCTGCCCGCTCCCTCGAACCGGCCGAGGAGGCGCGCCGTGCCCTTCGTGAAATCGAGTCGATCCTGGGCGACATCACCACTGCCGAGCGCGGTGTGGTCATCGACCTGCTGCTTTCCTACCGGGCAGTGGAGGACATGGACGCCATGATCGCGCTGATCGAGCGCATGGCGGGCGAAGTGCGCGACGCGGCGCTGACCCGCCAGCAATGGGCTTTTGCCTTGAACCGGCGCAATCGGCCCGGCGACCGCGACGACGCCATCGCCATCCTGGAGCAGCTGCGCAGGGAGCAGGGCGACAGCGCCGAGACCCTTGGTATCCTGGGCCGCATCTACAAGGACCGCTACCGCGCAGCCGGGCAGCCCGAGGCCGCGGCCTGGCTGGACGAGGCCATTGCCAGTTACACCCGTGGTTTCGAGGTGGAACCGCTCGACTTCTATCCGGGCGTCAACGCCCTGACATTACTATTGCTCAAAGCCGGCGACGAAGCCGAGGGAGAGATCCGCCGCCTGGCGCCGCTGGTGACCTTCGCGGCGGTGCGCCGGGGTGGCGAGAAGTCCAACGATTACTGGACGGTGGCGACCATGCTGGAACTGGCCTGCCTGAACCGGGACGCGGCGATGGCGCAACGCTGCCTGCCGCGGGCGCTGATGCTGGCGCAGAAGGCCGGCGAGCCCTGGATGCTCAAGACCACCGCCGACAACCTGGCGCTCATGGCCGCCCGCTGGAAGCTACTCCCGGAGGCCGCCTTCATCGCCGGCATCGAACAGGCCCTGCGTGCCAAGGCCGGCTGACCGACCCGGCAAGGGGGAGCGAATCGGGCTCACGGGTATGAAAGCGAGCGGTTGCCCTTCATTGCCTGAATTCACCCGTTTTGGCGCGAACGTCCGTTTGCGCGCCACCAAAAAATCGATTGACATGCCTAATTCTACTTTGTCACATTCTCCTTGAGCCTTTTCAGGCTTCGTAGAGCGTGCCGGGCGTGGGATTCTTTGGCCTGCTGTCGGCGCCGATGGCGCCGCTCGATGAGGACGGCGAGTTGTTCGGCGG
>Ga0233425_10006619_pt1 | contig 17022 bp, 13 predicted proteins | sample Watercolumn_Towu_2_FD_181712 | JGI IMG/M metagenome (GOLD analysis project Ga0233425, IMG submission 181712) | Freshwater microbial communities from Lake Towuti, South Sulawesi, Indonesia - Watercolumn_Towuti2014_140_MG | ecosystem: Environmental > Aquatic > Freshwater > Lake | place... | reverse complement strand
CGCCAAAGCCTACAATCTCGACGCCAAGCTCGCCGAAACGGCGGTCCGCAACATGATCGCGGTCGACTATTGGGGCCGCGGCAATTTCGATCTCGACGGCATGAGCAACATGGTGCACGGCCTGCAACTGGTCGGCGGGCTCGAGCCCGGGCCGGTCGATTGGTCGAAGCTGGTCGATCCGAGCTTCCTGCCGAACGACCTGCGCAGCTAGAGGCGTGAGCGACGCCCACGCCGAGCTGCGCGGCGTCAGCCGCGTCTATCCCGCGACGGGCGCCCAGGGCGAGGTTCATGCCCTTGGGCCGGTCGACCTCGCGCTTGCCAAGGGCGAGTTCTTCTCGGTCGTCGGACCCTCGGGCTGCGGCAAGTCGACCTTGCTCGACGTGCTGGCCGGGCTCGCGCGGCCGAGCGCGGGCGAGGCGCGGTTCGAGGGCCGCGACCTCGCCGGCCAGGTGCCGGACGGCGTCGGCGTGGTCTTTCAGGAGGATGCGAGTTTTCCCTGGCTCGACGTCGCGGACAACATCGCTTTCGGCCTGAGGCGCGCCGGCGTCGACGCCGCCGAGATCGCAAGACGCGTTGCCTACGCGCTCGGCTTCATGGGCCTCGGCGACTTCGCCCGCGCTTTTCCGGCTCAGCTTTCCGGCGGCATGCGCCAACGCGTCTGCATCGCCCGTACCCTGGTGCTGCAGCCGCGCTTGATCCTGCTCGACGAGCCCTTCGGCGCGCTCGACGCCCAGACGCGGCTCCTGATGGGCGACGAGCTTCTCCGGCTTTGGCGCGAGACCGGCGCGACCGTGCTGCTGATCACCCATGCGCTCGACGAGGCGACGATGCTGTCGGATCGGATCGGCGCCATGTCGGCCCGGCCCGGACGCTTCATCGAGACGCTCGCGACCGGCTGGGCGCGCGAGCGCGATTCGCGGATCGTCGCCGATCCCGCTTTCGGCAAGGTCACGGCGCGACTCTGGGCGCTTTTGCGCGAAGAATCGATCCGCGCCATCGGCGCCGGACTGCGAAAATGACGCGCCTCGGCTGGCTCCGCCTCGGCGTCGTCGCGGCGCTGATCGGTTTGCTCGAAGCGCTCTGCCGCATGGGCGCGATCGGGCGTCTGACCATGATCCCGCCGAGCGACATGGCCGTCGCGCTCGTCAAGCTGCTGCAGGATCCCAAGATGCTCCGCCACATCGGCGAAACGCTTCGCAACGTCGCGGTCGCGCTCGTACTCGCGCTTGCGTTCGGCTTCGTTGCGGGCGTCGTCATCCGTGCCCTACCGCGCCTCCGTCGCGCGCTCGAGCCCCTGCTCGCAACTTGGTATGCGGTGCCGTTTTTCATGTTCTACCCGCTCTTGATCGTGATCTTCGGGCTCGGCGATCTGCCGGTCATCATGGTCGGCTTTTTGTTCGCGGTTGTCGCGATGATCGTCGCGACGCTCAACGGCCTCGACCGCGTGCCCCGCGTCCTCGGCAAGGTCGCGCGCGTCCATCGACTGAACGGCGCGGCGCGCGCGCTCCTGATCGATCTGCCTTGCGCCGCGCCCTATCTCCTGACCGGCGCGAAGCTCGCGCTCGCCTATTCCTTCATCGGCGTCATCGCCTCGGAATTCATCATGTCGGGCAGCGGCCTCGGCCACGAGATCGCCTTCGCCTACAACAATTTCGACAATCGGACCATGTACGGCCTGATGCTCCTGGTGATCGTTCTGGTCACCGCCGCCAACATGGCGCTGCATGTCTACGAACAGCGCCAGCTTCGCAAGCGGAGCCGCGGCTGATGCGCCGCGTCGGCGACGTCTTGCTTCTGCTCGCGGGCCTCGGCGCCGTCTGGCTCGCCCTCAACGCGCTTGCGGGCTCGGACGCCATCGCCGGCCCCGGCGAGACCTTCCGCCACATGCAGACGATGGCCGCGCGACCGGACTTCGCGCGCCATCTCGCCGAAACCGGCACGGCGTTCCTGCAAGCCTTGGCCTATGCCTGTCTCGGCGGACTCGCGATCGGACTTTGGCTCGGCTTTCACCGCTTGTCGGGCGAGGTCGCCGAGCCGATCTTGGTGGCGCTCTATTCGCTGCCCAAGGTCACGCTCTATCCCGTGGTGCTCCTGATCTTCGGTCTCGGCATGCCGGCCAAGGTCGCTTTCGGCGCCATCCACGGCGTCATTCCGGTCGCGATTTTCGCCATGAACGCCGTGCGCAACATCGATCCGACGTTGCTGCGGACCGCGCGCGCCCTCCGGCTCGATCTACGCCAGACCGTGGCGACGGTGCTCGTGCCGGCGGCGCTCCCGGAAATCGTCTCGGGGCTGCGCATCGGCTTTTCGCTGACGCTTCTCGGCGTGCTGATCGGCGAAATGTTCGCGTCCAAGCGCGGGCTCGGCTTCTTGGTGATCAATGCCGTCGGGCTCAACGACACCCGGACCATCATGGCGGTCGCGGTGATGCTCTTTACCTTCGCCGCGATCGCGAACGCGCTCCTGCTCGCGCTCGATCGGCGGCTGCACCGCCGGGGCGAGACCGCCTAGTTCAGGCGGCGAGACGCGCGATGGCGCGCCGGTAGCCGGCGAGCGCGCGCTCCTCCTCGGGGTGGCGGCCTTCGCGGACCGCGAAGCGCCCGCCGACCATGACGTCGCGAACGTTCTGCCGGGCGCCCGCGAAAACGAAGCTGTCGATCGACGCATCGCCGCTCCGTCCGACCAAGGCCGGCGCCTTCGGATCGAGCACGACCAGATCGGCGCGAAGACCGACCCGAAGCGCGCCGATCTTCTGGCCGAGCGCCGCCGCGCCGCCCGCCGCCGCGCGCGACCAGAGCGCGCGTCCGACCGAAGCGCCGGGCGAGGTTTCGGCGACGTTGCGTTTGCGGAGGATCAGGCGCTGGCCGTATTCGAGCCAGCGGAGTTCCTCGACCGGATCGACCGAGACGTTGCTGTCCGAGCCGACGCCGATCGCGCCGCGGCCGGCCAGAAAGGGCACCAGCCGAAAGAGCCCGTCGCCCAAATTGGCCTCGGTCGTCGGACAAAGCCCGGCAACCGCGCCGGATGCGGCAAGGTCGTGCGTCTCGCTGTCCGACAAATGCGTCGCATGAACCAGGCACCAGCGTTCGTTCACCGCGTGATGCGCGAGCAGCCAGGCAACCGGCCGTTGCCCGCTCCAGGCGAGGCAATCCTCGACCTCCTTGGTCTGCTCGGCGATGTGGATGTGAACGGGCGCGTCCGGCGCGAGTCCCGCAAGCACGGCGCCGAGCGTATCGGGCGTGACCGCCCGGAGCGAATGCGGCGCGGCGCCGATCTCGACCAGCGGCCCGCGATGCGCGGCGCGCAGATCCGCGACCAGGCGCAGATAGGCGTCCGGATCGAGGATGAAACGCCTTTGGCCTTCGGTCGGCGGCTTGGCGCCGAAACCCGAATAACCGTAGAGCACCGGCAAATGCGTGAGCCCGATGCCGGCGGTCTTGGCCGCGGCGACGATCCGATCCGACAACTCGGTCGGCCGCCCGTAGGGCCGGCCCTGCGGGTCGCGATGGACATAGTGAAACTCTGCGACCGCGGTATAGCCGGCCTTGAGCATTTCGACGTAGAGCTCGGTTGCGATCGCCTCGAGATCCTCGGGCGATAGGCGCGCGGCGAAGCCGTACATGGTTTCGCGCCAGGTCCAGAAGCTGTCGTCTTTCGGTCCAGCCCGCTCGGCAAGGCCTGCCATCGCCCGCTGAAAGGCGTGGCTGTGGAGATTGGGCATGCCGGGAAGGACGGGCCCGGCGAGCGTCTCGGCACCCGTCGAGGACGCGTCGGCGTCGATGCGCACGAAGCGTCCGTCGTCGCCGACGACGAAGCGCACGTTCTCGGCCATGCCGTTCGGCAAGAGCGCGGCGGGCGCGAAATACGTCTGCATGGCGAAGAGTCTAGACCGCGGCGACGGCGAATGGTATCGCCTGCATCGATCCGTTCGAGGAGATTGCCGCAACGTGACCGAGGTCTTTCGCTTTCGCGCGGGAACGACGCCGCTGATCGTCAGCATTCCCCATTGCGGGACCGAGATCCCGCCCGAGCTGGCGTCGCGGATGACCGAGGCCGGACGAGGCGTTCCCGATACCGACTGGCATCTCGAACGGCTTTACGATTTCGCCGCGGATCTCGGCGCGAGCGTCCTGAGCGCGCGCCTCAGCCGCTTCGTCATCGATCTCAACCGCGATCCCGAGGGCAAGCCGCTCTATCCGGGCGCGGACAACACCGAGCTTTGTCCGTCCTCGACCTTCGACCGCGAGCCGATTTGGCAAGACGCCGGCGCGCCCGACGCTGCCGAGATCGCCTTGCGGCGCGAGCGCTATTGGCGGCCCTATCACGCCAAGCTTGAAGAGACCCTCGCCGCGGTCAAAGCGCGGCACGGCTTTGCCCTGCTGTTCGACGCCCATTCGATTCGCAGCCGCGTGCCCCGTTTTTTCGAGGGCCGTCTGCCCGACTTCAATCTCGGCACCGGCGACGGCATCACGGCCGATCCGGCTCTGACCGAGAGCCTCAAGGCGATTTGCCGAGCCGCGCCCGGCTTCACGACCGCGCTCAACGGGCGCTTCAAGGGCGGCTTCATCACGCGGCGCTACGGCCGCCCGAGCGAAGGCGTTCAGGCGGTCCAACTCGAAATGGCCCAGATCGTCTACATGGACGAAAGCCCGCCTTGGACCTATCGCGACGTGCTCGCGGCCGAGGTCCGCCCGACGCTTCGCAAGCTGCTCGAGACTTTTGCTGCCTATCGCTTCGAGCGCAGCCGCGCCTCGACATAGGCCGAAACCGCCTCGCGCTGGGCGGGGGTCATGTGCAGCCCCGCCTTGCTTCGCCTCCAAAGCACGCCTCGGCTGCTGGTCGCCCATTCGCGCTCGATCATCCAGTCGATCTCGCGCGCCGTGAGGGTCGCGCCGAAATCCTGGCCGAGATCGGCCGCCGTCGCGACGCCCTCCAGGATTCGGAGCGCGTTCGAGCCGTGGCGGCGCGCAAGCTTGCCGAGCGTGGCGGCCGGCAGGGCGGGATAGCGCCGACGCAGATCGGCGAGGAAGTCGTCGAACTTGCCGACATCGCCGCCCGGCAACGCCACGCTTCCCGTCCAGGCGCCGCGCATGTCCGGGAAATAGCGGTCGAGCTTGCCGAGCGCTTCCTCGGCGAGCCGCCGATAGGTCGTGATCTTGCCGCCATAGACGTCGAGCAGCGGCAGGGCGCCGTCCGCGTCGTCGACCTCGATGACGTAGTCGCGCGTCACCGCCGAGGGGTCGCTCGCGCCGTCGTCGTAGAGCGGCCTAACGCCCGAATAGCGCCAGACGACGTCCGCGGCCGACACGGGCTTGGTCAAGAAGCGGCTCGCGGCTTCGCAAAGATAGGCGGCTTCGTCGTCGCCGCATTCGACCGGCCCGGGCGGGCCGTCGATCTGGATGTCGGTCGTGCCGACGAGCGTGAAGTCATCCTCATAAGGCAGGAGAAAGATCACGCGCCGGTCTTCGTTCTGGAGCAAATAGCCGTGCCCGCCTTCGTAAAGCCTGGGCACCACGATGTGACTGCCCTTGACCAAGCGCACTCCCGGGCCGTCGTTTCGGCCGATCGCCTTGACCAGCACGTCGCGGACCCAGGCGCCCGAGGCGTTGACCAGGCCGCGCGCGGCGATGCGTCGCGGCGCGGCTTCGCCTTCACCCTGAAGCTCGGCGATCCAGCGATCGCCGTCGCGCCGCGCCGAGACGAGCGCGGTCCGGGTCATGACGGTGGCGCCGCGCGCCGCCGCGTCCATGGCATTGAGCACGACGAGGCGCGCGTCGTCGACCCAGCAATCGGAATAGACCAGGCCGCGCGTGAATTCAGGCTTCAAGCCGACACCGAACGGGCTCGCGGCGATGTCGATTGTCTCGGTGCCCGGCAGCGTCAGGCGCCGGCTCAGATGATCGTAGAGAAATAGTCCCGTGCGAACGAGCCAGAAGGGCCTGAGCCAAGGCGCATGCGGGATGGCGATGCGGATCGGCCAGATGATGTGCGGCGCCATGGCGAGCAGCACCTCGCGCTCGGCCAAGGCCTCGCGCACCAAGCGGAACTCGTAGTATTCGAGATAGCGGAGCCCGCCATGGATCATCTTGGTCGAGGCGGACGAGGTCGCATGGGCGAGGTCGCGCATCTCGACCAGCGCGACCTTGAGGCCGCGCCCGGCCGCGTCGCGCGCAATGCCGCAGCCGTTGATCCCGCCGCCGACGACCAGAAGATCGTAGGTCTCGATCTCGTTCATGGGCTCAAGCGTGATAAGGCAAGGTCTGGCCGAGCAGCGCGACGCCCCGCGCGGCGAAGACCTCGGGGATCAGCGCATTGTAGCCGTGCTGGGTGTCCCATTGGCGTCCGGGCGCGGTCTTGATCTTGGCCTTGACCACGAAGCCCGCGTCGGTAAAGCGCTCCAGCCCGGCGATCTCGATCGGCCCTTTCAGGTCGGCAGCGCGCGCCGGATCCTGCCGATAGGCGGCGTCGACCGCGGCGAGCGCCTCGTGGATCTTGCCGACGCTCTGACCGTGACCGAAAGGCATTTCGATCTGCGCGTAGGAGAAGTCGCGCGTCATGTTGGTGATGTGCACGAGGCCCGAGAGCGGAATGGTATGGACGTTGCCCGCGCCGTCGCGCAGGCGCACCGTCTTGAGCGACAGGCTCTCGACCACGCCGATCTTGCCGTTGGCATCGACCGTGTCGCCGATCGAAACCGTGTTCTCGAACAGGATCGAAAAGCCGGCGATCAGGTCCTTGACCAGGTTCTGCGCGCCGAGCCCGACCGCGAGGCCGATCGCGCCCGCGCCCGCCAAGAGCGGCCCGATATTGATGCCGAGCTCGGAAAGCACCGCGAGTCCGGCGAAGACCGCGACCACGATCCGAACCGAGAGATTGACCAGCGGCATGAGGGTGCGTGCGCGGGCGACGCGCACCGCCTCGTTCTTGCGCTCGAGCTTTTCGATGTAGCGTTGGGCGCCGATGGCAAAAGCCTCGAGGCCGGCGACCGCGACACCAACGATGATCGCGACGGTCGCGAGCTTGGCGAGCAGGATGCGCCCGGCGCCCGAGGACACCCAGCCCAGGATGTCGATCTGCCAGGTTTCGAGGAAAGACACGGCCGCGACGATCCAGATCAGCGTGCCGACGATCGCCTTGAGCGCGGGGACATAGCGGTTGGCGCGTTCCTCGAGCAGGGGAAAGCGCGCCTTCATCTCGGCGCCGACCGAAAAGAGCCGCGTGATGCCGCGTTCGGCCAGCATCCTGAGGCCGATGGCCGCGCCGACGATAGCGGCGGTCAGCGCCGTGCCGCGCAGCACGAAAAAGAAGCCGCCCTCGATGTCGAGCGCCCAGACGACGAACAATCCGAAGACATAGAGCACGACCGGGAGATGCCAGAGATCGGCCAGCCGATCGATGACGATGCGGATCGCCCGCGTCCGGTGGTGGCGCTCCTTGGCGCTGCCGCGGATCGCGACCCCGACCGCGACGCGGTTCTGCAGCGCGAGCACGATCACCAGGCCGGCGAACAAGAGGCCGAGCAGGCGCACCGCCGCCGCGTGGCCGCCTCTGGGCAGTCCGAGGGCAAGCGCCGCCTCGAGGAAGAAGCCGCCATAGATCGCGAGCCCGGCGAGGCGCCGGAGCCAGACATAGAGATAGGCCGCGGTCTCGTCGCGGAGCGGCGGGATGCGGAGCGTCGCGGCGAGCGGCGCCAGCGCGACGCGCCCGAGCGCGCCGACCGCGCCCGCGATCCAGCCGGCGTTGATCAGGGCGAACAGCAGGAGGCCGATGCGCTCGCTCGGCGCGACGAACATCAAAGCGAGATAGGACACGCTCGCGAAGGCCACAATCGGCAGAAGATCGAGCAGGAAGAGGACGACGAGCGGCCAGACCTTGCGCCAAGCCGTCGTCGGCTCGGCCGCGACGAAGCGCGCGCGAAAGCGGCCGAGCGCCCAGTCGACGATCCGGTTCGCCGCGATGCCGGCGCCGATTACGATCAGCACGTCGAGCAGCACCCAGCCCCAGAAGGACTGGCCTTCGGCGGTCGATACCTGCGAGGTCGCCCAGTCGCCGACGCGCGTCAGGTCGCGGAACTGGCCGAAGAACATCGACATCGTTCGACCCGTCTCGGCGACGCGGTCGGAAACGACCTTCAGCAGCACGTCCTCGACGATGTCGGGCTCGGCGTCCCTGGCGATTTCGTTCCGGGCGGCGATCAGCTGCTTGAGCTGGGCGACGAGCTTGGCGCGCTCGGCGTCGTTCTCGAGCGTCTTGACCAGCGCCTCGATGTCCGCGGCCGCCGGCGGGCCGGGCGTCTGCGCGGCCGCCGGCCAAGCGACGGCGAACCAGAGCGCGAGGGCGACGAGAATTCTTGCGATTGCGATCATGGCGACGTTCCGCCGTCCGGTGGAACCATGGCCGAAGCCTACACGCTGCGGGCGCGGTTTCAAGGCTCGCCCCGGACGCCTCAGAGCGTGACGCCGCCGTCGACCGCGACGACCTGCCCGGTCATGAACACGGATTCGTCGGAGGCGAGGTAGACCGCCATGTGGGCGATCTCCTCGGGTTCGCCGAGCCGGCCCATGGGTTGACGAGCGATGAAGGCCTTGCGCGCGGCGACCGGATCGTCATAGGCGGCGATGCGTTCGTCGAGCGACGGCGACTGCACCGTCCCGGGCGCGATCGCGTTGCAGCGCACGCCCTTGCCGATGACGTCGGCCGCGACCGCCTTGGTCAGGCCGATGACCGCCGCCTTGCTTGCGCCGTAGGCACAGCGGTTGGCGAGGCCCTTCATCGACGAGGCGACCGAGGCGATGTTGACGATCGTGCCCTTGCCCGCGCCGAGCATCGCCGGCAGGAAGGCCTTGATGGTCACGAACATCGAGCGCGCGTTGAGCGCGAAGGAGCGATCCCAATCGGCTTCCGTCGCCTCCAGGATCGAGCCGTTGGCGACCCACCCCGCGCAATTGAACAGCACGTCGAGCGCGCCCAATTCCTTGGCCATGCGCCGAACCGCTTCGGAATCGAGCACGTCGAGTTTCGCGGTCCGGATTCCCCGGATTGCGGCGAGGTCCTCGAGCTTGGCCTCGTTCACGTCGGTCGCGACGACGCGCGCGCCTTCGCGCGCGAAAGCGAGTGCGGTCGCGCGGCCGATGCCCTGCGCTGCCGCCGTCACGAAGGCCGTCTTTCCCGCCAATCGGGCCATGGTCGTCCCCTCTCTTTTGTGGATTCGGATCAGAGGACCGGCTTGCCGCCCAGATCGTCCTCGATGAAGGCCTTGACGATGTCCTCGACCGAGGCATCGGTCCTGACGCCGATCCGGCGCGCCAACGCCGAATCGGTCGCCTGTGGCCAGGTCTTGACGATCCGGTCGATCACCGGATCGATTTCCATCTTGACCCGCGCGAGCGGCTTGGGTCCGCAAACGCGCCGCATGGCCTCAAGCATCTCCTCGACCGTCGCCGACAGCGAAGGCAGGGTTATCGCCCGGGTCGCGCCGAAGGTCGCGCTCGGCGCCTCGATCGCGGCGACGAAGGCGTCGACCACCCGGCGCGGGCTCATCAGCGGCATGCGCGTCGAGGCCGGCACCGGACAGGTGGTCGCGACGCCGGTCAGCGGCTCGCGGATGATCCCCGAGGCGAAACTCGACGCCGCCTTGTTGGGCTTGCCCGGGCGGACGACGATGGTCGGCAGGCGGACGCTGCGTCCGTCGATGAAGCCCTTGCGGCTGAAGTCGTTGACCAGGAATTCGCCGATCGCCTTCTGGTTGCCGTAGGACGTCTCGGGCGTCAGCGCGGTGTCGTCGGAAACCATCACCGGGATCTTGCCGCCGAAGACCGCGACCGAGGAGGTGAAGAGCAGCCGTGGCTTGGTGCCGAGCGCGCGCGCCGCCTCGAGCACGTTCCGCGTGCCGTCGAGATTGACGCGGTACCCGAGGTCGAAATCGGCCTCGGCGCCGCCGCTGACCACCGCCGCAAGGTGAAAGACCGCCCCGGTCCCAGGCGAAATCAGGGCGCGCAATTGGCCGGCATCGGCGATATCGCCGGCGACCGCGCGCACCGGAACTTTCCCCGCGATCGTCGGTGCGGGCCCCATGTCGAAGAGCACGATCTCGTCGATCGTCTCGTCCTTGCCCGAGTGGCCGACCAGGCGCCCGCGCACCGCCAAATGCCGCGCCAAGCGGCTGCCCAAAAATCCGGCTCCGCCGGTAATGACGACCTTCATGAAATCCTCTGTTCGAAAGAAACGCGCGCAGTATAGACGAGGTCGGATCGACGTCCAGACGCCGTCTATTCGTGGCGCAGTGCCTCGATCGGATCGAGCTGCGAAGCGCGTCGCGCCGGGTAGAAACCGAAAAACACGCCGACCAGAGCGCTGAAGCCGACGGCGACCACGATGGCGAGCGGCTGGATCAGCGTCGGCCAGCCCGCCAGATTGGCGATGCCGACCGCCGCGCCGACGCCGAGCGCGACGCCGATCGCGCCGCCGATCGAGGATAGCGTCGTCGCCTCGATCAGGAATTGCGCGAGTATGTCGCGCGCCCGCGCGCCGACCGCCATGCGCAGACCGATCTCCCTCGTTCGCTCGGTCACGGACACCAGCATGATGTTCATGATGCCGATGCCGCCGACGATCAGCGACACGGCGGCGACCGCGGCGAGCAGCAGGGCCAAGGTCCGAGAGCTCGCATCGCGCGTCTCGGCGATCTCCGAGAGATTGCGGATCCAGAAATCGTCGTCTTGATTCGAAAGCAGGCGATGGCGCTGGCGCAAGATGCCGCGAATCTGCGACTCGGCTTCCTGCATGTCCTCGCCGTCCCGGACCTTGATCAGCATCGAGCCGACCGCGCGGGCGTTGGCCTGACTGGTGCCGAGGACGCGGCGCTTGGCCGTGGTGATCGGGATCATCACCGTGTCGTCCTGATCCGTGCCCTGGGTGCTCTGGCCCTTGTGCGCCAGCACGCCGATGACTTGGAAGGGCACGTTCCGAATGCGGACCTGCTGGCCCACGGGGTCCTGGTCCTCGAACAAGTTGCGGACGACCGTCTCGCCGAGCAGCACGACCTTGCCCGCACCCTCGACTTCCTCGGGATTGAAGCCCCGGCCGTTCTCGACGTCCCATTCGCGGGCGTCGAAAAAGCCGGGCGTCACGCCCAGCACGACGGTCGACCAATTGAGATTGCCCGACACCACCTGAGCCGAGCCGCGGACGATCGGCGCCGCGATGGCGACTCCCGGAACCTCGCGTTCGAGCGCGAGCGCGTCGTCTTCCGTGAGCGTCAGGCGGGCGCCCGTGCCCATGCGCACGCCGCCGGACGTGACCGATCCCGAAACGACGATCATCAGGTTCGAGCCGAGGCTCTGGATCTGCTTCATGACGAGGGCGCGCGCGCCCGCGCCGACCGCGACCATGGCGATGACCGCTGCGACGCCGATGATAATGCCGAGCATGGTGAGCGCCGAGCGTAGCGGATTGGCGCGGAGCGCTTCCAGGGCCGAGCGGAGCGCTTCGAGCGCGTTCATGCGGCCTCCGCATCCGGCAGGGCCGCGCGCAGGACCGCCGCGTCGTCGGGCGCCGGATTGACCTTGTCGCCGACCAGCTTCCCGTCCCTGAAGGAGAGAACGCGCCGCGCGAATTTCGCGACGTCGGGCTCGTGCGTCACGATCACGACCGTCATCCCGCCGCGATTGAGTTCCTGGAACAGCGCCATGATCTCGAGCGAGGTCCGCGAATCGAGCGCGCCCGTGGGTTCGTCCGCCAGGATCAGCACCGGATCGTTGACCAGGGCGCGGGCGATGGCGACGCGCTGCTGCTGGCCGCCCGAAAGCTGACTGGGCCGATGATCCATGCGGTCGGCGAGGCCGACGCGACCGAGCGCGCTCGCGGCCTTGTCGCGGCGCGACTTGGCGCTCAGCCCGGCATACACCATGGGCAGCATGACGTTCCCGAGCGCCGTCGTGCGTTGCAGCAGGTTGAACGATTGAAAGACGAAGCCGATCTTGCGGTTGCGAAGATGCGCGAGTTCGTCGCCGTCGAGCGAACTCGCGTCGATCCCGTCGATCCGGAGCACGCCCGCCGTCGGCGTGTCGAGACAGCCGACCAGGTTCATGAAGGTCGACTTGCCCGAGCCCGACGGCCCCATCACGGCCGCGAACTCGCCGGCGGCGATGTCGAGATTGACGCCGCGCAACGCATGCACGGCGTGACCGCCCAGTTGGTAGGTCTTGGCGAGATCGTGGACTTCGATCAGCGCGGCCATGTCAGAACCCGAGTCGCGGCCCGCCGCTCGTCCCGGAAGCCACCCGCTCGCCGCCGCCGACGATCACGTCCTGACCGGCCTTGAGATCGCCCGAAAGCAGCTCGGTGAACTGGCCGTCGCCGATACCGAGACGGATTTCGACGCCTTTGGGTTTGCCGTCGGCCCCGACGACGAAGACGCGGCCGGTGGTCGCGGCCGCCGTCGTGCCGTCCGCCTGGGCCCGACGAATTTCGGCGTACTTGGTCCGCTGGGTCGGATCGAGCGTGCCGGCGATCCGCTCGGCCGCTTGACTGCGAAGCGACTGAAAGCGCGCGCGGCGCTGCTCCTGGGGCAGATCCTGCGGGATCGCCATGAATTGCCGTCGGCTTTCGTCCAGGATGTCCTTGACCTGCTTTTGCTGCTCCGCGCTGAGCGACAGCGCCTCGGTCAAAGCGGAGAGGATTTGTTCGGGCGATTGCGGGCCTCGCCCGCCGCCGCCGCCCCCGCCGCCGCTCGCCGGCGCCGCGCCGCCGGCCGTCGCCGCGGCCACGCCGGCCGGGCGATAGCGCAGCGCCGCGTTCGGCACCTTGACCGCCTTGTCGCGCTGATCGGAGACGATGCGGAGCGTCGCGGTCATGCCGGGCAGGAGCTTGAGGTCACGGTTGTCGGCCGCGACGACCACGACGTAGGTGACGACGTTCTGGATGACCTGCGGCGCCAGCCTGATCTGTTCGACCGTGCCGCGGAAGGTCAGCGTCGGATGCGCCGAGACCGAAAACGTCGCGGCCTGGCCGACTTGGACCTTGCCGATGTCGGCCTCGTCGATGCTGGCATGGACCTGCATTTCCTTGAGGTCCTGCGCGATGGTGAAGAGGGTCGGGGCCTGGAGCGAGGCCGCGACCGTCTGGCCAAGGTCGACGTTGCGAAGCACGACGACGCCGTCGATCGGCGAACGAATGGTCGCGCGATCGAACTCCACCCGCACCTGCTCGACCGCCGCCTGGCGCTGCTGCACGAGGGCTTCGGCGCTTTTCACCTGGGCCTCGGCGACGCGCAGCGCGGCCTGCGCCGCCGATACCGCCGCCGAAGCCTGGTCCTCTTGCGCCTTGTTGGCACTGACCTGGACGCGCGCAGCGTCGTAAGCGGCCTGCGCGCGGTCCGTCTCGGCGACCGTGGCGGCGCCGCGCTTCACCAGATCCTGCTTGCGCGCATAGTCGCGTTCGGCGTCCTTGAATTGGACGTCCGATCGCGTCGTCTGATGCCGCGCGGCCGCCAGAGCCGCGCGCACGTTCTCGATGTCCGATTTCGTGCGCTCGACGGCCGCGCGCGAAATCGCGAGATTGGCCTTGCTCGCTTCGTGATCGGCTTCCATCTGGCGCAGCCGCGCCTCGATCTGTTCGGAATCGATCTTGGCGATGACCTCGCCGGACTTCACTTGCGAGTTGAAGTCGACCAGGAGTTCGGCGATCTGTCCCGAAGTCTGAGAGCCGACCTGAACCGTGACGACGGCCTGGACGGTGCCGGTCGCGTTCACCGCCGAGACCAAGGCGCCGTCCTCGATCCTGGCGAAGCGATAGGCGGGCGGCGGATCGCCCCGCCCCAAGACGATTGCGGCAAGGACGAGAACGAGAATTCCGGCAGCGCCGGCAGCGACAACGTGTTTTCGGGTCATGATCCTGACTGTCCGAGCGAAGCGAGCATGGCCGCGGCCGCGGCGTCGGCCGGCTTGAGTTCGATCACTTTGCCGAGGGCGCGGCGCACGCCCGCGACATCGCCGCGATCGCGCAGGATCGTAGCATGAGTCATGTGAAAATGCGGCGCGTAGGCGTTGATCGTGATCGCGCGTTCGATGGCGGCGAGCGCCTGGCCCGGCGCACCCGACTGGAAATGCAGGAGCGCCAGGCGATATTGAAGATCGGCGTTGCGCGGCGCGACCGGCGCGATCGCTTCGAAGCCGCGGATCGCGTCCTCGATCCGCCCCTCGTCCATGGCCTTGGCGGCCGCCATCAAACCCTGAAAAGGATCGGCGGGCGGCGGATCGGGCGCTCGCGCGGGCGGTTCGGCCTGGCGCCTTGCGGGCACGGCCTTGCCGGCCGGCGGCGCCGCGTCGAGGAAGGGTCGATAGGCGACCGCGCCCTTGACCGCGCTGCGGATCGCTCCCTCGTCCAGCCCGCCCCACCAATTGAGCTGCGCCGGCAGGATGGCCGAGCGCGCCTGATCCCGCGCCAGCACCGCGACGCCGTTGCCCGAGATGTCGTTGCCGATCACGACGGGCGCCGCGGCGTTCGTTTCGATCGCGACCTTGTTGCCGCGAAACAGTCCGTTCGCGACCTCGACATCGGCCTCCTCGAAGCGCGCGCCCGTGTCGTTGCCGCGAAACGCATTGGCCTCGAGCCGCGGCTGGGAAAGCGGCGAGGCGACGCGCAAGCCAATCAGGTTGCGGGCGAACAGCGAATGCAGGACGCGGGGCGACCCGCCGTCGATGTCGATGCCGGTTTCCGCGCCGCTCACGCGATTGTGGCCGAGCACGGAGACGCGTCCCGGCTGACCGCCGCGAAAAAGAATGCCGAGCCACCGCGCTTCGGGCTCGCCTTCCCAGGCGATGGGCAAGGCTGGCGTGCCTTCGGCCAAAAGCTGGCCTTGGACCACCAAGCGCGCGCCGGGCCGAGGCTGGATCACGGTCCCGGGCTCGATGCGAAGCGTCACGCCGACCGGCACGGCGACGCTGCCTTGCAGGACATACGGCGAGGCCGCCGCGAACCAGGTCGCGTCTTCGGAGATCGTCCCGGCGACCGGCGTCGGCCCCGGCGCGATCAGACGGCCTTCGACGGCCGGCAAGGGGGCCGACAGATTGCCGGCGCGGTCCTTGGCGAAGACCAAATAGTAGCCGACAGGCTGAAGCGGCTCGGCATCGAAGAACTCGGCGACTTCGCTCGTGCCGATGCGGACGAAGCCCGAGAGCGGCGTCGGACTCCGATGGATCTCGTAGCCGGCAAGATCGGGGACGCTCACGCCGGTCCAAGTGAGTTTCAGCCGGCGATCGGCGATACGCAATGCGAGCCCGGCGGGCGCGGGCGGCGGATCGGTGTCGAAAGTGAGGCTCGCGCGCGGGTCGACATAGCTCGCGAGCGTGCCGTCCCTCGCCTTCGCTTCGAAGACCGCCACCTGATCCTCGACCTTGTCGCTCCGGGCGACGCGATGGCTGCCTTCGTAGACGACCTCGCCCTTGGCGCCGCGCTGCGGCGTTTCGCGGAGCGCCACGACCAAGCCGCCGATCTTGGCCTGGACCTCGGCCGTCGTCGTCGCGGCGAGCGCGAATTTCACGTCGTCGCCGATCTTGAGCGGACGTTCGTCGCCGCTGTGGCTTGCCGCGACGATCCGGAGGTCCTTGGCCGCCGCCTTGGCGAAATCGGGCGAGGCCCCAGGCGCCCCGGCCACGCCGACGGCGACGTTCGGCGCCTCGAGCACGATCTGCTCGACGACTTCCTCGAGCACCGCCGCGCGCGCCTTGTCGTCGAGGTCTAGTCCGAGCCCGAGCGCCGTCATGATGAGTTCGTGGGTGGTCGTCGGGATCGCGCCCTTGTGCTGGCGCAGCAGGTACTTCGCCCGCCAAAGCGTTCGCCCGTCGGCCGGTCGGGTCATGGCGACGTCGAGCCCGACCGCGATCTGGCCGTAGACCGCGGCATAGACCATGTCGAAATGCGTGATCGCGCCGGTCACGATGGCATCGGCGCCGAGCGTGCTGGCGATGTCCTTCTGGCGTTCCGCCGGCACGGCCCGGCTCGCGCTCAGGCCCGCCGCCTGGATCGCCGCCTGAACGTCGCCCGGATCGACGATCGGCAGCTTCAGGCCGCCGAAACGGTTGCGAAAGGTCTGCGAGACCTGGTGTTCGACCTTGCGCCGCGCGACCGGGTCGGACTCGCTCCCACCCAGTGCGAAGGGCAGCACGGCGATCTTGCCGACCGGCACGCGCCGGATGTCGTTCGCGGTATAGACCTCGACCCCGCTCGGACGCGTCACCATGACGATGTCGTCGCGGTCGCGCGCCGTCGCGATGCCGGCCGGCGCGGCCGGTTCGCCGGCGCAGGCTGCGACCAGTGGCGCGAGCAGCGCGGCGAGCGCAATTGTCCTGTAAGCTGGCGACATCCGATTCGGTCCGATCATAGGCCCCCCCGGTGCGGCGATTATACCTACCCAGGACGATAACGCGCCAAGCTTCCGTTCTGTTCCTTGCCCTGATGCTCGGCGGGCTCGCCGCCTGCGGCGGCGGCACGCGCTCGCCCCTCGATCCGGTCCCGGACGGCGGGCGCTGCGCCAGGGTCGAAGCTTTCGTCGCCAATACCCTGCCGCCAGGCCAGCCGCCGCCCGCGCCGGCGACGCTCTTTCGCGACCGTTTCGGCACGCCCTATGCCGTCGCGCAGTCCGATGCCGCCGCGCTTTACGCGCTTGGCTACGCCCAAGCGCAGGACCACGGACCCGAACTTGCCTTTCTGGCGCTGCAGGTCGAAGGGCGCCTCGCCGAGGTCTTCGGGCCGGATTGCCTCAAGAGCGATCTGCGCCTGCGCGCCCTCGGGCTCGCCCGTGACGCGAAAGTCGTCGTCGCGCGTCTTTCGCCCGAGATCAAAGACGGCGTGCTGGCGCCTTTCGCCGCGGGCATCGATGCCGGGCTGGCCGCCCTGCCGACGCTCCCGGCTTGGACCCGCTCGGTCGGGCGTTTCGATGCCGACCGCATCGGCGCTTTCACCCTGTTCTACGGCTTCGCGCTCGCGCTCGCCAACGATCCCCATGGTTACGGCGCCTTCGTC
>Ga0233425_10006618_pt1 | contig 17022 bp, 15 predicted proteins | sample Watercolumn_Towu_2_FD_181712 | JGI IMG/M metagenome (GOLD analysis project Ga0233425, IMG submission 181712) | Freshwater microbial communities from Lake Towuti, South Sulawesi, Indonesia - Watercolumn_Towuti2014_140_MG | ecosystem: Environmental > Aquatic > Freshwater > Lake | place... | reverse complement strand
GGCGACCGACCTCGGCGAGGTTCGCAAGGACAGTCGCCTCAAGCTCAGTTCGATCGTCGAGCTCGGCTATCAAGGCATCACGATCAATGTCGGTTCGGGGGAGCGCGCCAAATCGGCGATCGGCGCCAACCCCAAGGTGCGCGAGGCGCTCGAGCTTTCGATCGACCGTAACGCGCTCAACCAGGTCGTGTTCAACGGCGAATTCAAGCCGGGCAACCAGTGGGTCTCGCCCGACAACGCGGCCTATGTGAAGGAGAAGCCGATCCCGACGCGCGACGTCGCCAAGGCCAAGCGCCTCTTGGCCGAGGCCGGCCATCCGGCGCCGGTCGTCCATTTCATGGTGCCGACCACCGGCGAGCAGCAGCAGGTCGCGCAGGTGATCCAAGCGATGGCCAAGGAAGCGGGTTTCGACATCCGCATCCAGGCGACCGAGTTCGCCTCGTCGCTCAACATCGCGGAAAAGGGCGATTTCGAGATGTATCTGCTGGCCTGGTCGGGCCGGACGGACCCGGACGGCAACCTTTTCAACTTCGTCGCCTGCAACGGTCCGAACAACTACTCGAAGTTCTGCAACAAGGACGTCGAGGCGTTGCTCGACAAGTCGCGCCTGACCAACGATCTCGCCCAACGCCGCGCCGCCTGGGGCGAAATCGCCAAGATCACGCTCGATCAGCGCCCGATCGTCTACATCTATCACCGCAAATGGTTCTGGGCCCATACCTCCAAGCTCAGCGGCCTGGTCGAATATCCCGACGGCCTGGTCCGCGTCGTCGGGCTCAAGATGAACTGAAGCGAAAGGGCAGGGCGCGCGGTCGCCGCCGCGCGCCCGATTCCTGCATCATGCTGACTTTTCTTCTCAGACGGGTTGCCGTCATCGTGCCGACGCTGCTTTTCGTCTCTTTCATCATTTTCGGGCTGCAGCAGCTTTTGCCCGGGGATCCCGCGACCGCGATGGCGGGCGAGGAGCGCGATCCCGAAGTCGTCGCGCAGGTGAGGAAGCTCCTCCATTTGGACGAACCGTTGCCGGTGCGCTACGGCTATTGGATCGCGGGCGTCGTCCAGGGCGATCTCGGCCTGTCGCTCCGCATTCAGAAGCCGGTCAGCGAACTCGTGATCGAGAAGCTGCCGGTGACGGCGCAGCTCGCCGCCATGGCCTTCGCCATCGCGCTGATCATCGGCCTGCCCATGGGCGTCTTGTCCGCGGTCAAGAACGGCACCGCCTGGGACTACGGCGCCAACATCGTCGCGCTCTGGGGCCTGTCGACGCCCAATTTCTGGCTCGGCATCATGCTGATCCTGCTGTTTTCGGTGCATCTCGGTTGGCTACCGGCGTCGGGCTACGTCTCGCCGACCGAGGATCTCGCCCAGAATTTCAAGGCCATGATCATGCCGGCCTTCGTGCTCGGCAACGCGATCGCCGCGGTGATGATGCGTCATACGCGAAGCGCCATGCTCCAGGTGCTGTCGTCGGATTACGTCCGGACGGCGCGCGCCAAGGGCCTGCGCGAGCCCAAGGTGATCGGCAAGCACGCCTTTCGCAACGCCTCGATCCCGGTCATCACCTTGGGGGCGCTCGAGCTCGGCCAGCTGCTCTCGGGCGCGGTGCTGACCGAACAGGTCTTCACCATTCCGGGCTTCGGCAAGCTGATCGTCGATGCCGTGTTCAATCGCGACTATGCGGTCGTCCAAGGCGTCGTGCTGGTCACGGCGTCGGCCTATCTCCTGCTGAACCTGATCGCCGACGTGCTCTACGTCGTCGCCAATCCGAGGCTTCGCGCATGAGCGCTTCCGCCGTCGCCGATGCCGCCGGCGCCGAAGCCGCGCCGATCCAAAGCCCGGCGCGACGCGCCCTTCGCCGCCTGATCCGGCGCAAAGGCGCTTTGGTCGGTGGGATTGTGGTGCTCTTGTTCGTCGTCGCCGCGATCTTCGCGCCCTGGATCGCGCCCTACGATCCTACCGCGACCGACTGGGCCGCGGTCCGCAAGGCGCCGTCGGCGGCGCATCTTTTCGGCACCGACGAGATCGGCCGCGACGTGCTGGCGCGCGTGATCTACGGCGCGCGCGCCTCGCTCATGGCGGGCGTGATCTCGGTCGCCATCGCGATGTGCCTGGGCGTGCCGATCGGCCTGATATCCGGTTACGTCGACGGCTGGGTCGACGGGCTGCTCATGCGCCTGACCGACGCCATGCTCGCCTGTCCGTTCCTGATTCTGGCGATCGCGATGGCGGCGTTTCTCGGTCCGAGCCTGACCAACGCCATGATCGCGATCGGCGTGAGCGCGACGCCGATTTTCGTGCGCCTGACGCGCGGCCAGGTCCAGTCGGTCAAGGTCGAGGATTTCGTCGAGGCGGCACGCGCCGTCGGCAATCCGCATCGGCGCATCGCCTTCCGCCACATCCTGCCGAACGTCGTGCCGCCTCTGATCGTCCAGGCGACGCTGACCACGGCGGCGGCGATCATCGCCGAGGCCTCGCTCAGTTTCCTCGGCCTCGGTCAGCAGCCGCCGGCGCCTTCTTGGGGCAGCATGCTCAACGTCGCCAAGAATTTCCTGACCCAGGCGCCCTGGATGGCGGTCTGGCCGGGGCTCTCGATCTTCCTGGTCGTGCTGTCGTTCAATCTTTTGGGGGACGGACTGCGCGACGCGCTCGATCCGAAGCATCGTTGACGAAGAGGGGGAATTCATGGGTTTCAAGGTTCTGATATTCGGCGCGTCCTACGGCTCGCTGCTCGGCGCCAAGATCGCGCTCGCCGGACACGACGTCACGCTCGCCTGCCTGCCTGCCGAGGCTGCGTTGATCAACAAGGACGGCTTGCGCATCCGCCTGCCGGTCAAGGGCATCGACGGTCTGGTCGCGCTGGAACGCCGCCACATGCGCGGCAAGGTGGCCGGCGCCGCGCCCGCCGACCTCGACCCGAAGGGCTTCGACCTGGTCGCGCTCGCCATGCAGGAGCCGCAATACCGCTCGGCCGGCGTGCGGGAACTGCTCGACAAGGTCGCGCTCGCGCGCGTGCCCTGCATGTCGATCATGAACATGCCGCCGCTGCCCTATCTCGCGCGGCTGCCCGGGCTCGACCTCAAGGCGCTCGAGCGCTGCTTCGCCGATCCGACGGTCTGGCGGAATTTCGATCCCACATTCATGACGCTTTGCAGCCCCGATCCGCAGGCCTTTCGCCCGCCCGAGGAACCGAGCAACGTGCTGCAGGTCAGCCTGCCGACGAACTTCAAGTCGGCGCGCTTCGAAAGGGACGAGCACACGGCGCTGCTCGAGCGCCTGCAGGACGACATCGAGGCCGCGCGCATCGACGTCGGCGGCAAACCGGTCGAGCTCCCCGTCAAGCTCAAGGTCCACGACTCGGTCTACGTGCCGCTCGCCAAATGGTGCATGCTCCTGACCGGCAACTACCGCTGCATCGGCAAGGACGGCATGCGGCCGATCAAGGACGCGGTGCATGCCGATGCCGCGGCGTCCCGCGCGGTCTACGACTGGGTCAAGGCGCTATGCCGAAAGATCGGCGCGGCCGAAGCCGATCTCGTGCCCTTCGAGAAATATGCCGCCGCCGCCATGGGTCTCGCCAAGCCCTCTTCGGCGGCGCGGGCGCTTGCCGCCGGCGCGACCCACATCGAACGCGTCGATCTCCTGGTGCAAAGCATCGCCGCGTCCAAGGGACTGAAATCCGCCGAGGTCGATGCGACTGTCGCGCTGGTCGACGGCTGGCTCGCCGCCAACCGCAAGAAGACGGGCTGATCCCTCAGCCGGCGACGGGCAGGCGCTTGCGAAGCTCGGCCTTGTGGATCTTCTCGAGCGTAGAGCGCGGCATCTCGTCGACCACGAAGACCTCGCGCGGGCGCTTGAAGTCGGCGAGCTTGGCCGCGCATTCGGCGCGAATGCGGGCGGGAAGCTCGGCACGCGCCGCGGGCGCCAGGCCGGGCGCCGGAATGACGAAGGCGACCGGCACCTCGTCGAGCATGCGGTGCTTTTGCGCGACCACCGCGCATTCGTGAACGCCCGCGACGAGCATGATGACGCGCTCGATTTCCGAGGCCGCGACGTTCTCGGCGCCGACCTTGAGCATGTCCTTGTCGCGATCGGCGAAGGTGATCATGCCGTCGGCGTCGAAGCTCACCCGATCGCCGGTGACGAACCAGCCGTCGGCGGTGAAGCTGTCGCGCGTCGCCTGGGCGTTGCCGAGATACTCGCTGAACATCTGGATGCCGCGCCAGCCCCAGCATTGCAGATGCCCGATCTCGCCGGGCCGGACGGGCGTCGCCAGATCGTCGCGCAGGACGCGGATGCCGTAGCCCGCGGCGGGGCGCCCGACCGACATCGGCGTGTTGGCGACATGGACGTCGCCGATGATGCCCTGGCTCACGGTCTCGGTCATGCCCCACCAGCCGATGGTCGGCACGCCGAAATGCTTGGCGAAAGGCGGGTCGTTGATCGCCGCGCCCCACATGCGGAAATGGTGCTTGGGCACTTCGTAGGGCATCAGCGCCTTGGCGAAGAAGGGCAGCGTCGAAGCCCAGCTGCAGCGGTTGCGCAGCGCCACGTCCCAGTAGCGCCGCGCCGAGAATTTGGGCTGCAGCACCACCGTTCCACCGACCCACAGCGTCGGCAGGATCGAATAGGTCCGGGCATTGGTGTGAAAGGACGGCATGACGACGTGATGGACGTCGTTCGCATTGAGGTTTTGGTGGATCGCCGAGGTTCGCGCGCCCCAAAGCGCATTGCCCTGGGTCCAAAGCACGCCCTTCGGCCGCGACGTCGTGCCCGAGGTGTATTGGACCGAGCCGGGGCGCCAGGGATCGGGCGCGAGTTTCGGAAGACCCGCGGGATCGGCGTCGATCGAGGAAAACGCGCTTCCGCGGTCCGGTGCGAGCCCTGCGGGCGGCACGCCGCCTTCGACCAAGTGTTCGGTAACGGCGAGCCACGAAAGCCGAGGCCCGGCCTTGGCCAACGTCTCGGCGAGTTCGGGCTGGGTGATCGCTGCCTTGGCGCCGCAATGATCGACGAAATAGGCGAGCTCGTCGCCGGCCGAACGGGTATTGGTCGTGACGACGACGGCGCCGAGCCGTGAGCAAGCGAACCAGAGAAACTCCATCTCCGGAGAATTGTCGAGATGGACGAGCAAGGTGTCGCCGTCGCCGATGCCCCGCCGGCGCAGCCCCGCGGCGACACGCAGGACGCGGGCCCGAAACTCGCCGTAGGTCCAGACCTGCCGTTCGCCCTCGAAAGGCTCCCAGATCAAGAACGGATGATCGCGTCGCGTCTCGGCCCGGAAGTCGAGCAGCCAGTTGACGTCGCGCTCGGCGAAGGGATGAACGAGCAAGCGACGCGCGTCGCCGGGCGCGAAGTGTGAAAGCGCGCCCGCGCTCACGAGCGTCCGCCGTCGACCGACAGAATCTGGCCGCTGATCCAGCCGGCCCGGTCGCTCGCCAGGAACAGCACGGCATAGGCGATGTCCTCGGCCTGGCCGAGACGACGGGTGTGCAAGTTCTGGATCAGGCGCGCCTGGCCCTCCGGGCCGTAGCTCGCCCACTGCCGTTCGGTCGCGGGGTTCGAACGCACGAATCCCGGCGCCACCGAATTGCACGTGATGCCGTAGGGACCGAGGTCCTGGCTCAATTGCTTGGTCAAGCCGACGAGCGCGTGCTTCGCTGCCGTGTAGGCCTGAATGCCGGTGAGGCTCGGCCGCAGGCCCGCGCCCGAGGAAATCGTCACGATCCGGCCATAGGCGCGATCGCGCATGGGCGCGGCCGCGGCTTGGGCGAGCCAAAAGGCGCTGTCGACATTGGCGGCGAAAATTGCCCGCCAGTCGTTTTCGCCGACGTTCTCGATGGGGCCGCCGACCTGACCCCGCACGCCGCCGGCCGCGTTGACCAAGATGTCGAGCTTGCCCTGATCGGCGACGGTGCCTTCGACCAAGCGATGGGCGTCCTCGCGCCGGCCGAGATCGGCGGCGCGAAACGTCATGTCGCGGCCTTCGACTGCGTCTAGCCAATCGGGACGCGTCAGATCGGAAACCGAGACGCGCGCTCCGGCCTCGGCGAACGCCCGGGCGATGGCGCGGCCGATCCCCTGCGCGGCGCCGGTTACGAGCGCAACCCGGCCGTCGAAACGGAGCTGCATGCGTCGATCAATCTCTGGAAAGTGTCGAAGGACATGTCGCGCCGACCGTCCTCGATGTCGTGGACGAGTTCGGCAAGTCGCGCAATCGCCGGCGTCGGCACGCCGGCCTCGCGCCCGAGCGCGGCGACGATCCCGATCTGCGGATCGACCTCGGTCTTGCGCTTGCGCACGGCGAGGTCGCGGTAGATGCCGGAATGGGTCTTGGCGGTGTGGCGATTGAACTCCGCCAGCGCCGCGATGGAGGCGCGCGCAAGCTCGCGCGGCGCCCCGGCGGCGAAGGAGGCGGGATCGAAGCCGTTGAAGCCGATAGGCGAGACCTTGCGGGCCTTCGCGACCGCCATGACTTCGCGCCCAAGGGCCTCGAACGCCACGGTCCGTCGGGGATCGGCGAAATTCTCCGCCATGCTGTCCTTGGTCAAGGCGGTCGCGAACAGCATGGCGCCATAGGCCAGCTTGCCCCAGAGATAGCCCCAGATGTTGTCGCTCAGCACGGCCTGCGGCTCGAAGATTCGGAGCAGCTTGTGCATGTCGCGCGTGCGCTCGCGGATGCTGCCGTCGATTTCGCCGACGACCACGGCCGCGCGGTTGCCGAACAGGATTTCGCCGGGGCCCAGCCAATCCGCGCCGAAATTGACGAAGCAGCCCATAGTGCGCTCGGCGCCGATCCTTCGGGCGATGGCGATTTCGTTGAGGCCGTTCTGCGCCGAAAGCACGAAGCCGTCCTTTGCGAGATGCGGCGCGACGGCCTCCAGCGCGCCCTCCGTCGCATGCGCCTTGACCGCGAGCACGATGCGGTCGAAGACCCCCGAGACCTCGTCGGGCGTCGCGGCCGGTACCTTGATCTCGAAGCTCTCGACCGGACCCGAAATCCGCAGGCCCCTCTCGCGGCAAGCGAGGACATGCTCGCGCACGATGTCGACCATCAGGACCGGAACGCCGGCACGCGCCCAGTAGGCGCCGAGCGTGCCGCCGATGGCGCCGGCGCCCCAGATCAGGATGCGCGGGTCGCTCATGCCCGGCCCACGCGGATCTCGTCCTTGTGCGTCCCGACCACGATCTCGCCCTCGGCCGTCACCCAGCCGCGAAACATGCCGATGGTGTTGAACGGCGCGACCACGCGGCCCCTGGCGTCGATGGCAACCAGCCCGGCGCCGATGCCGTGACTGCCCAAGGCGGCGATCAGTTCATCGGTCGCCTGGTCGAGGCCTTGTCCTGCATATTGCATGCGCGCCGCCGCGTCGTAGGCCGCGACGCGACGGATGAAGATCTCGCCCTGTCCCGTGCAGGAAACGGCGCAGACGCCGTTCTTGGCATAGGTGCCGGCGCCGACGATCGGCGTATCGCCGATGCGACCGACCGGCTTGTTGTTGAAGCCGCCGGTCGAAGTCGCGGCCGCGAGATTGCCCGCGGCGTCGAGCGCGACGGCGCCGACCGTGCCGTGCTTTTCCGCCTCCGTCGCGAGCTTGATCGTGCCGTCGGCCCCGCGCCGCTTCAGCGACGCGAGCGCGGCGACGCGCCGCTCGGTGGTGAAATGCGAATTCGGCACGATCTCGAGCCCGACGGCGGCGGCAAATTCGTCGGCCGCGTCTCCGGCGATCAGCACGGAAGGCGACTTTTCCATCACTGCGCGCGCCGCGCGGACGGGATTGCGAATGCGTTGAACCGCGCAGACGGCGCCGGCCGCGAGCGTGCGGCCGTCCATGATCGAGGCATCGAGCTCGTGATAGCCCTCGGCGTTGAGCGCGGCGCCCGTACCGGCGTTGAATTGAGGGCTTTCTTCCATGACGACGACGGCCGCTTCGACGGCATCAAGCGCCGGGCCGCCCTTCGCGAGAACGCGCCAGGCCGCGCGAAGGGACTCCGCAAGATGCGCGCGCGCCTCCGCCCAATCGGCCGCGCTCAGCAGCGACACGTCGGGCGTACCGCAACCGCCATGAATGCCGATACCGATGGTCAAGGCCTTCGATTCCTCGTTTCGATGACGGCGCGACCGGCACCGGAATCCGCCGCCGGCATTCGGCGGCGGACCCGGAAGCCGCGTCGAGCCTACTTCGCCGGCTTGATGTCCATGGCGAGCGTGTCTTCGTCGACCCGCGCCTTGATGCGGACCTTGTCCTTCTGCATGGCCCAGGCCGAGCCGACCGCGACGATCGGCAGGCGCTGGCGATCCTTGTAGACGAGCGCGTTGGCCTGCTCGAGCAGGGTGCGGCGCTTGGCCACGTCCATTTCGACGGCGGCGTCCTGCAGCAGCTTGTCCATCTGCGGGTTCTTGTAGCCCAGCACGTTGAACGCGCCCATCTTGACGCTCGGATCGTTCGAATGGGCGAGGGACGAGAGCGTGTAGTGCGACTCGCCGGTCAGCGTGCCCCAGCCCGACATCGAGGCCGAGAACTCGGCCCGCGTGCGGGCCGGAAAGAAGACCGCGGCGGGTTGCGCGTTGGCCGCAACCTCGATGCCGATCGCGGCCAGCATCTGGGCGATCGAGGTGCCGACCTGACGGTCGCCGGGCAGGCGGTCCTGGGTGAAGGCGAAGCGCATGCGAAAGCCGTTCGGATAGCCGGCCTCGGCCATCAACTGCTTGGCCTTGGCGACGTCGTGCGTGCGCGCCGGCAGCGCCTTGTCGTAGCCGAAGATCGACGGCGTCACCATCTGATTGACCGGCTTGCCGAGACCCTCCATGGCGATTTCGGCCAGCGCCTTGCGGTCGATCGCGAGATCGATCGCCTCGCGGACCCGAATGTCGAGATAGGGATTCTTGGGCAGAGCGCTGCCGTCCTTGGCCGCGACTTGGCCGGCGGGCGGCGTCTCGCGCATGTCGAGTTCCATGTTGAAGACATAGACCGTCTCGACGGTCTCGACATGGATCTTGGCGTCGCGGCGCATGCTCTCGGCGTCCGCCGCGGGGACGCGGGTGATCAGGTCGAGCTGGCCGGCGCGAAGCTGGGCGACGCGCGCCGCGTCGTTCGGCACTTCCTTGCGGACATGCCGCGCCCAGGGCTCCTTCGCGCCCCAATAGGCGTCGTTGCGGTCGAGCACGAGATCGCCCTTGGGCGTCCAGGAAACGTACTTGTAGGGACCGGTGCCGATCGCCGCCTTGCCGGAATTGAAGGCCTCGTTCGCCGTCTCCTTGGTCAGACCGGCCGCGGCCTTGGACGAAACGATGAACAGGCGAATGAAGTCGTTGGGCAGGACCGGCGCCGGCCCGTCGGTCACGATGTGGACCGTGTGGGCATCGACGATCTTGGTTTCCTTGACCCGCCGCACGTAGATGGTCGTCGGGTTGGGGCCGGCGACCGTCGGAATGCGCTCGATCGAGAACTTGACGTCGGCGGCGGTGAAGTCCGAACCGTCGTGGAACTTGACGCCCTTGCGCAGCTTGAACTCCCAGGTCGCGGCGTCGAGCGCGCGCCAGCTCTCGGCCAGGCGCGGCTCGACCTCGAGGCCGTTGCCCGACCAGGTGAGGGTGTCGAAGACGTGCTTCAGCGCCTCGGCATGCGTGCCGGTCGCGGTGTAGTGCGGATCGATCGACTCGGGTCCGCCGCGAACGCCGATGGTCAGCGTCTGCGCCGCGACGCCGAGCGTGCCGGCGAGAACGGTCGCGCCCGCCAAGGCGGCGATGCGCAAATGACGTCCGATGGCTGTCATGTGGGTCTCCCTTCGATGCGTGTCGGCCAGGATTTCTGATTGAGGACGATTTTGGTGAGGAGTTGGCGAAGCTGGAGCTGTTCGCGCTCGCTGAGCGCCGCGGCCATCGCCCTCTCCTGCTCGACGAAAAGCGGCGTCGTCTTCTCGACGATGCGTCGCCCGCGCTTGGTCAGGCGGAGCGGAAACCGCCGGCGGTCCCGATGATCCTGCGAGCGCGAGATCAGGCGCTTGCGCAAGAGCGCGTTGACGGCGCGGCTCAGCGTGTTCTTGGGCTTGGCCGAGGAAACGACGATGTCTTCCGCCGTGATGCCTTCCTTGAGACCGAGGGCGTAGAGCACGACATGCTCGGGCGCGCTCAGGCGCCAGGCCTTGGCGATGTGATCGTAGATCGGCTGATTGAAATGATGGCCGATGAAATTGACGCGGAACGACAGCCAGCACGGGTTGCCCCAGAGCTTGGTCGCGATCATGTCGTGCAGGTCCTTGGAGACCTCCATCGCCATGCCGTCCTGCGTCCGAGCCTCCGCGGACCTTCGGCTTTTCGGCAGCACCTGTCCCCCCGTTCGAGCGACGAAGCTTGACTCGGAAACGGCGTCGTCGTCAAGATGTGGTTCTATATGGAACCATTTCGGGGAGCGAACGGCCGCCATGCGGGTCCACGATCTCAATTGGATGCAGCTGCGCGACCTTGCAGCGGCGGACGACCGCGCCGTGCTGCCGATCGGGTCGACCGAGCAGCACGCATATCTCAGCCTCGGGGTCGACGCGATCTTGGCCGAGCGCGTGGCGCTTGAGGCGGCGGAGCCCCTGAGGCTTCCGGTCTTTCCGACCATCGCCTACGGCTTCACGCCCAATTTCGTCGACTATCCCGGAACGGTGACGCTGCGGCTTGCGACCTTCACGGCGATGGTGTCCGAGGTGCTCGACGGCATCGCGCGCGCCGGCTTTCGGCGGATCGTCGTGGTCAACGGCCATGGCGGCAACGCGCCGGCTCAGTCGATGATCCTCGAATGGCTCGAGCGTCATCGCGGCTGCCAGGTCAAATGGCACAATTGGTGGGCCGCGCCCAAGACGCTCGCCAAGGCGCATGCCTTCGACCGGGTTGCGACGCATGCGTCGTGGATGGAGAACTTCCCGTGGACGCGCGTCGCCGGCGCGACCATGCCCCGGACCGCCAAGTCTCAGATATCCTACGAGGCCTATGCCCAGCTCGATCCCGGTCGCAAGAAGGACCTGATCGGCGACGGCAATTTCGGCGGCCTCTATCAGCGCAGCGACGAAGAAATGCAGGCGATCTGGGCGGTCGGCGTCGAGGAGACCCGCGCCGTCATGACGGACGGCTGGCTCTAGGCAGGGAAGCGGACGGGTCGCCGCGATGCTCGGTTTCGCCATTCAGCGCCTGATGCAGGCCGTGGTCGTGATGTTCGTCATCTCGGCGTTGGTCTTCTGCGGCGTCTTCGCGATCGGCAATCCGATCGACGTGCTGATTTCGCCGGACGCGACCCAGCTCATCCGCGAACAGACGATCAAGGCCTACGGCTTCGACCAGCCGCTCTGGCGGCAATACGCCAATTTCCTCCATCGCATCGCGGTCGGTGATTTCGGCCGGTCCTTCGTCTTCAACATGCCGGTGCTCGAGCTCATCCTGTCGCGCCTGCCGGCGACGCTCGAGCTGACCCTGGTGGCGGTCGTCGGCGCGACCGCGCTCGGCGTGCCGCTCGGCATGTATGCGGGCTATCGGCCCGATAGCGCGGGCGCCAAGCTGATCATGGCCGCCTCGATCCTCGGCTTTTCGGTACCGACCTTCTGGATCGGCTTGGTGCTCATCCTGACCTTCGCGGTCACGCTCGGCTGGCTGCCGGCCGGCGGGCGGGGCGCGACCGCCGCCTTTCTCGGCGTCGAGTGGAGCGTGCTCACGATCGACGGCTGGCGCCATCTGGCGCTGCCGGCGCTCAATCTTTCGCTCTTCAAGTTCGCGATGATGGCCCGCCTCGCGCGCTCGGGCACGCGCGAGACCATGCTCGGCGACATCGTCAAATTCGCTCGCGCGGCGGGCGAGCGCGAGCGCACCATCCTGAGCCGCCACGTGCTGCGCCTGATCGCCATCCCGATCGTCACGGTTTTCGGCCTCGAATTCGGCTCGACGCTCGCCTTCGCCGTCGTCACCGAGACGATCTTTTCCTGGCCGGGCGTCGGCAAGCTGATCATCGACAGCATCTCGGTGCTCGACCGCCCGGTGATGGTCGCCTATCTCATGCTCGTCGCCTTCCTGTTCATCGTCATCAACCTGCTGGTCGATCTCGCCTATGTCGCGCTCGACCCGCGTCTGCGCGCGAGGCGCGCGTGAGCGCGGGATCCGAAACGCCGCTTGGGCGGTTCTGGGCGGAGTTCCGCGAGGACCGCGTCGCCGTCGTCGCGCTCGCGGTGGTCGGCGCGATCGTCGCGCTTGCGCTGCTCGCGCCCTGGGTCGCGCCGCAGAACCCCTACGACCTCGCCTCGCTCGTGCTGATGGACGCGCGTCGCCCGCCGGGCCATGTTGGGGCGAGTGGTTTCGTCTATTGGCTGGGCTCTGACGCGCAGGGCCGCGACCTTCTCTCCGCCATCGTCTACGGACTGCGGATTTCGCTCCAGGTCGGACTCGCGGCCGGGGCCGTGGCGTTCGCGCTCGGCGCGGCGCTCGGCGCGGTCGCGGCCTTCGCGCGCGGCCGAACCGAGGCGCTGATCATGCGCTTCATCGATTTGCAGCTTTCCTTTCCGGCGATCCTGCTCGCGCTCGTGCTCGCCGCCATTCTCGGCCAAGGCAAATGGCAGTTGATCGCGGCGCTGGTCACGGCGCAGTACGCCTATTTCGCGCGCACGGCGCACGGCGCGGCGACGGCCGAACGGTCCAAGGACTATGTCGAGGCCGCGCTTTCCGTGCCGCTCGCGCCCGCGCGCGTGATCTTTCGGCATATCCTGCCCAACTGCCTGCCGCCGCTGATCGTCGTCGCGACGGTGCAGGTCGCGAACTCGATCGCGCTCGAGGCGACGCTCTCCTTCCTCGGCCTCGGTCTGCCGGTGACCGAACCTTCGCTCGGCATGCTGATCGCCAACGGCTTTCAATATCTTCTCTCCGGACGCTATTGGATTTCGATCTATCCGGGCGTCGCGCTGATCGTCCTGATCGTCGCGATCAACCTGGTCGGCGATCAGGTGCGCGATCAGCTCAATCCGAGGCTCCGCCGATGAGCGCGCTCCTGGAGGTCCGAGACCTCGCGACCCATTTTCCGACGCGCGCCGGCCTCGCCAAGGCGGTCGACGGCGTGTCCTTTCGCCTCGATGCCGGCGACATCCTCGGTTTGGTCGGCGAGTCGGGGTCGGGCAAGTCGGTCACCGGCTTTTCGATCCTCGGCCTGATCGATCCGCCGGGGAAGATCGTTCGTGGCTCGGTCAAGTTCGAGGGAACCGAACTCGTCGGTCTCGATGCCGAGGCGCTTCGATCCTTGCGCGGACGGCGGATCGCGATGGTCTTCCAGGACCCGGCAATGACCCTCAACCCGCTGCTCAACATCGGCCGACAGATGCAGCTCGCGCTCGAGGCCCATGCGCCGACCGACCACGCGACGGCACGTCGGCGCGCGATCGAACTCCTCGGGCGCGTCGGCATTCCCGACGCAGGCTCGCGCATCGACGCCTATCCGCATCAATTCTCGGGCGGCATGCGCCAGAGCGTCGCCATCGCCATCGCGTTGCTCAACCGTCCGGCGCTGATCGTCTGCGACGAGCCGACGACCGCGCTCGACGTCTCGATCCAGGCGCAAATCCTGACCGAGATGAAGGCGCTCGCGCGGGATTTCGGCACGGCGCTGATCTGGATCAGCCACGACCTCGCGGCGGTGTCCTCGCTCGCGCGGCGCATCTTGGTGATGTATGCCGGGCGGATCGTCGAGGAAGGCCCGACGGCGGACGTCCTGCGCAGCCCGCGCCATCCCTACACGCGCGGTCTGCTCGACTCGCTGCCTTCGATCGCCGAGCCGGGGCGCGAGCTCCGCCAAATCCCCGGCATGACGCCGAGCCTGACCAGCCTGCCGCCGGGTTGCGCTTTCGCGCCTCGCTGTCCGCGCGCCGGAAGCCTTTGCGCCAGCGAGCCGCCCCGGATCGAGGCCGGTAGCCGGGCCTATCGCTGCCACGACCCCCATCCGGCGGAGGCGGCGCCATGAGCGCGTTCGTTCGCGTCGGCGAAGTCTCGAAGCGCTTTGCGCCGAGCTTGTCGTTCGGCGACAAGATCGCGGCGCGCTTCGGTTGGCCGATCGAGACGCGCTCGGTGCACGCGGTCGACGACGTGTCGCTCGATCTCGCTCAGGGCGACGTGCTCGGCCTGGTCGGCGAATCGGGCTGCGGCAAGTCGACGCTCGGGCGGATGATCGCGGGCATCATGGCGCCGAGCGCCGGCCGCATCGAGATCGGCGGCGCGGCAGTGATGGCCGAGGCGGGCGCACCGCGCAAGACGACGACGCGCGTCCAGATGGTCTTTCAGGATCCCTTCGCCTCGCTCAACCCGCGCATGCGGATCGAGGACGCGATCGCCGAAGGGCCGGTGGCGCACGGGCTGGTGGCGCGGCGCGAGGCCGGCGACTACGTCCGCGGGTGGCTGGCGGCCGTCGGCCTCGACGGCGCCTTCGCGAGCCGCTATCCCCACCAATTCTCCGGCGGCCAGCGACAGCGCATCGCGCTCGCCCGCGCGCTCGCGATGAAGCCCGACGTGCTGATTTGCGACGAGCCGGTGGCCTCGCTCGACGTCTCGATCCAGGCCCAGGTCATCAACCTGTTCCTGCGGCTCAGGCGCGAGCTGGGACTGACGATGTTGTTCATCAGTCACGATCTCGGCATCGTGCGGCACATTTCGGATCGCGTCGCCATCATGTATCTCGGGCGGATCGTCGAGTCCGGTCCGACGCGCGAGGTCTACGATCGGCCGCGCCATCCCTACACCCAGGCGCTGCTGGCCAGCCAGCCCAAGCTCCGGCTCGACGGCGCGGACCTGGTGAGCTTCAATCCGATCGCCGGCGAGTTGCCGTCGCCGCTCGCGCCGCCGCCGGGTTGCCATTTCCATCAACGCTGTCGCCACGCCGGCGAGACCTGCAGGAGCGCGGCGCCGCCGCTCACGTCCGACGGCGCCGGTCGATCCGTCGCCTGCCACTTCCCGATCGCCCAGAGTTAGGCTTCGAAGGAGACGTCGCCGATGTCCGCGCCCAAGACCGACCCCTGGACCTGGCCCGAGACCGAATGGCGCCGCCGCGTCGGGCAGGTGCGCGCCGGGCGCTCGCTCAGGCCCGCGCTATGGCCGCAAGGCGCACGCTGCGCGGTCGCGCTGTCCTTCGACAGCGATCACGAGACCAACGAGCTCCGCGACGGCGGCCAATCGATCGGTCGCATGTCCTGGGGCGAATACGGCAGCCGGGTCGGCGTGCCGCGCATCCTGGCGCTGCTCGCGAAGCATTCGGTTCCGGCATCGTTCTTCGTGCCGGCGGTCGCGGCGCTGCTTCATCCCGACGAGCAGCGACGCGTCCTCGCCGAAGGCCACGAGATCGGGCTGCATGGCTGGATCCACGAGCTCAATTCGACGCTTCCCGAGGCGGTCGAGCGCGACTTGCATTTGCGCTCGGCCGACACGCTCGAGAAGATCCTCGGCCGGCGCGCTGTCGGCATGCGGACGCCGTCTTGGGACTTCTCGCCCGCGACGCTCAAGATCCAGCGCGAACTCGGATTGCTCTACGACAGTTCGTTGATGGCCGACGACGAACCCTACGAACTCGTCGAGAACGGCGAAGCGACCGGGATCGTCGAGCTGCCGGTCGAATGGATTCGCGACGATGCCGTCTATTTCAACATGCATCGTTTCGCCGCGCTCCGGCCCTACACGCCGCCGCCCGCAGTGCTCGACATCTTCCGCCGCGAATTCGACCAGGCCTGGGAAGAGGGCGGGCTCTTCCTCCTCACCATGCATCCCCATATCATCGGCTATCGCTCGCGGATCTTCATCCTCGAGGAATTGATCCGGCACATGAAGGCCAAGGGCGGCTGCTGGTTCGCGACCCACGAAGCGATCGCGCGTCACTGCAAGAGTTCCGCGACGCAATCCGTCGGGGCGGAAAGCGCCCGAAGCCTCACCACTGGAAGCGTTCGACGCCGTCGAAAGTGAGTTCGCTGCCGTCGCTCATGACGACGGTGCCGGACATGTCGCTGCCGATATTGAGCGTGCCGTGGGCCGTCGCGTCGGTGAAGGTCGTGCCGTCCGAGAGCGTGAGTGTCCAGCCGCCGACCCCCGGACCGCCGACCACGCCCTGGATCGAGACCGTGTCGGTCCAGCCGCCGGCGTTGCCGCCGCTAAACTGGTCGTTGCCCCAGCCGGCTCCGAAATAGGCGAGGTCGCTGCCCGCGCCGCCGATCAGGATGTCGTCGCCCGCGCCGCCCGACAGCGTGTCGTTGCCCGCACCGCCGTCGAGCCGGTTGGCGAGCGCGTCGCCCGTGATCATGTCGGCGCCCGTGCCGCCGATGACGTTCTCGATGCCGGAGAAGACGTCGCCTTGCGCGTCGCCGCCCGTGCCCGTACCGGTCGCGAGATTGACGGTGATCGCCGTCGCGCCGCCCGAATAGCTCGCCGTGTCGACGCCGAGGCCGCCGATCAGTGTGTCGGAACCCGCGCCCCCGATCAGGACGTCATCGCCCGCGCCGCCGTCGAGCACGTTGGTTCCGCCGTCGCCGGTGAGCGTGTCGGCGCCCGACCCGCCGATGAGGTTTTCGATGGTGGCGAGTGTATCGCCCTGGGCTTCGCCGCCCGTACCGACGCCGGTCGTCAGATTGACCGTGACGCCGGTCGTGTCGTTCTCGTAGCTCGCGGTGTCGGTTCCCGTGCCGCCCACCAAGCTGTCGGCCCCCCCGCCGCCGATCAACGTGTCGGCGCCGCCGGCCGCCGATAGTGTGTCGGCGCCGGCGCCGCCCATAAGGACGTTCGCAGCGTTGTCGCCGGTCAGAACGTCGTTGCCCGTGCCGCCGACGACGTTCTCGATGCCTGAAAGGACGTCGCCTTGGGCGTCGCCGCCCGTCCCGGCGCCGGTAGCGATGTTGACCGTCACGCCGAGCGTCGCCGAGGAATAATCCGCGGTATCCGTGCCGGTGCCGCCGATCAGGCTGTCGGCGCCGGCGCCGCCGATCAGAACGTCATTGCCCGCGCCGCCGTCGAGCCGGTTGGCGCCCGCATCGCCCGTC
>Ga0233425_10006617_pt1 | contig 17025 bp, 19 predicted proteins | sample Watercolumn_Towu_2_FD_181712 | JGI IMG/M metagenome (GOLD analysis project Ga0233425, IMG submission 181712) | Freshwater microbial communities from Lake Towuti, South Sulawesi, Indonesia - Watercolumn_Towuti2014_140_MG | ecosystem: Environmental > Aquatic > Freshwater > Lake | place... | reverse complement strand
GTCGCCACCTCGGCGAAGGCGGGCGTCTTCTTCCCGTGGCAGATGCCGATCAACATGCTGGTCTCGAACGAGGCGTGGCGCGTGAACACGGCCCTGGGTCTGGGCTGCGGCCTCGGCCTGGTCGTGCTGGCCCTCGCCGTAGCCCATCTCGCCCGGCGCGAGGTGCTCTAGTTCCCCGTGGCGCTCCGGTCCGGGGCGATCTCGGTCATGGCCGATTGCAGATAGTTCTGCTCGCCCAGCTGTTCGATCAGCTTGTGCTGCGCCTCCAGGAAGTCGATGTGCTCTTCCGTGTCGGCGAGGATCTCGGTCAGGATCTGGCGGCTGATGAAGTCCGAGGCCGCCTCGCACTGGGCGATGCCCGCGATCAGGGTGTCGCGCCCGCCCAGCTCCAGCGACAGGTCGGCGCCGAGGCATTCGAAGACGTTCTCGCCGATCTTCAGCTTGTGCAGATCCTGCAGGTTGGGCAGGCCGTCGAGGAACAGCACCCGCTTGATCAGCTTGTCGGCGTGTTTCATCTCGCCGATCGATTCGTCGTAGATGATCTGGCCCAGATGTTTCAGGCCCCAGCTCTCGAACATCCGCGCGTGCAGGAAATACTGGTTCACCGCCGTCAGCTCGTTGGTCAGAACCGCGTTGAGCGTGCGGATGATCGCGGGATCGCCCTTCATCGTCTTCATTCCTGACAGCGGCGCGTCGGTCAGCCCGACCGTCGTGAATCACCGGCTGCGAGCGCCTGTTTTAGCACGCAAACAGGCCGTGTGTTCACCTGCGAACACTTCTCACAACATTGAAAATGCGAATGAATCTCCCTGTGGGGAGGGAGGGGCCTATTCGGCCGCCATGGCGAAGGTTTCGCGGGTTTCCTGGATCATTTCGCGCATTTCGCAGACGCATTTCGCGCACTGGGCCGCGCACTGGTTGCGGGCGAAGACGTCGCGCGGACGCGTGGCGCCGGCCTCGATGGCCGCGGCGACATCCCGTTTGCGAAGGCCGTTGCAGTTGCAGACGTACACGAACCGAACCCGAGAGGCTTGTTGCGAATGGTTCTTCTTAACAGCCCAATCGGGGCGAATGCAAGTCGTTCGCAGGGGCGGAGTTGACGCAGGCGCGCGTCCGTCGCACTTGCCGCCCATGGCCCGAGAACCTGTCGTCCCGACCCGCCCGCCCTGTCAGCTGTATCTGATCACGCCGCCCGCCCTCCCCGATCTCGCGGCCTTCGCAGGCGATCTGGAAGCGGCCCTGGACGCGGGGGCGGTGGCGGCCCTGCAGATCCGGCTCAAGGACGCGGACGATGCGGCGGTTCTGGCCGCCGTGGCCGTGCTGAAGCCGATCGCCCATGCGCGCGGCGTGGCGGTCATACTCAACGACCGGCCCGATCTGGCGGCCCGTTCAGGCTGCGACGGCGTGCATCTGGGGCAGGGGGACGGGTCGGTGGCCCAGGCCCGGGCGAGCATGGGCCGCGACGCCATGATCGGCGTGACCTGCCACGACAGCCGCGAACTGGCGATGGACGCGGCCGAGGCCGGGGCGGACTACGTCGCCTTCGGCGCCTTCTTTCCCACCACGACCAAGGAGACGGTTCATCGGCCCGACCCCGAGATCCTGACCATCTGGCAGGAGACGGTGGAAATCCCCTGCGTCGCCATCGGCGGCATAACCGCGGCGACGGCGGGAGAGCTGGCGCGCGCCGGGGCCGACTTCGTGGCGGTCAGTTCCGCCGTATGGCGTCATCCGGACGGCGCGGCCGCCGCGGTGCGCGAGCTGACGCAGGTGCTGGCGGCAAACGCCTGACCTTCAGGGGATATTAGGAAGCGCGGGCATAAGGAACGGGACCACGCTGTCGTGCCGGGACCAAATATGCAGATGAGCCGCGCGCTCGAACCCCTGGAACCTGCTCCCGGCGTGACCACGCCCACGGCTCAGCGCGTTCGGGACATCCCGCGTCCGACCAGCGGCGTCGGCCCGCCCCTGGCGCCGGTCTTCACGGCGATGGCGGTGATGATTCTGGTCGTCCTGGCCCTCAGTTTCGCCCGGTCCGCGGGCGTGGTCGCCGCCCTGTGGGGCGCGGGCGGTCTTGCCGTCGCGGTCTGGCTGCGGACCTCGCGCGGGCCTCTCTACGATCTGTCGTTCGGGGCCCTCGTCGCCATGGGGATAGCGGCCGGGGAACTGCTGGCGGGGAATTCGACCCGGCTGACGGTGATGTTCACCGTCGCCAACATGCTTGAAATCTATGTCTGCGTCCTGCTGGCGCGCCGTTTCGCGCCGACGCTGAACCTCGCCTCCGTCCAGGGCGCCTGCCGCTTCCTGATCAGCGCCGCCGTACTGGGCCCCCTTCCTGCCGCCGTGTTCGCCGGGGCCATGCTGTGGTGGATGAACGGGGCGAACTTCCTCGACAGCGTCCAGACCTGGTGGTTTGGCCACGCATTGGGCGTCGCGGTGCTGTCCAGCTTCGGCCTGGCGCTCACCAAACGCGAGATCGTCCGCTTCCGCGCGCCCGCCCGGGCCATTGAAGCTGTGGTTCTCCTGGGGCTGCTGACCGGGCTGTGCATCGTCGTCTTTTCGCAGCAGCTGCCGATCGGCTTCGTCACCATGCCGCTGCTGCTCCTGATCGCGGTCCGGCTCCGCATACTCGGCGTGACGGCGGCGCTCGTCATCATCTCCATCCTGGCCGTCGGCGGAGCCATGCGCGGGCTGGGTCCCTACGGTCTGGCCTTCGAAGGGCCGGACCGCGCCATGATGGCCCAGTTGCTGATCCTGTTCGGCTATCTGCCGATCATGCTGGTCGCGGCCCTGCTGGAAGAGCGGGACCGTCTCTCGGACCGCGCCAAGGCCGGCCAGGTCCGCGCCGAACGCGCTTCGGAAGCCAAGTCGCGCCTGCTGGCCAACGTCGCCCATGAGATCAAGAGCCCCGTCGGCGGTGTGATCGGCATCGGCGAACTGTGGAAGACCGGGCAGTTGGGGCCGGTCACGGCGACCCAGGGCGAAATGGCCGAGATGCTGGTCAAGACGGCCCGTCAGGTCGAGGCCCTGGCCCACGACCTGCTGGACGTCGCCCGCGCCGAGTCCGGAGCCGTGAAGGTCGAGCTGCGCCCAACCGACGTGCCGGGCGTGCTGGAAGACGTCAAACGGGCCGTGGCCCTGCGCCCGGAATCCGCGGGCGTGCGGCTTGAGGTGATCAGCGAGGGCGACGGCCTGATCGCCCTGGCCGATTCCCAGCGACTGACCCAGGTCATCTCCAACCTGGCGTCCAATGCGGTCAAATACGGCGGAGCCGGGGGCGTCGTCATCTTCCGCGCCAGCAAGATCTACGACGGCGTGCGGATCGAGGTCAGCGACCGCGGTCCCGGCCTGTCGGCGGAGAAACAGGCCCAGCTGTTCGAGCCGTTCAACCGTCTGGGTCTGGAACGGTCCGCGGTCGAGGGGCACGGCATCGGCCTGGCCCTGGCCAAACGCCTTGTCGAACTGCAGGGCGGGACCATCGGCGTGACCTCGACGCCGGGCGAAGGCGCGGTCTTCTGGGTCGAGATGCCCGCCGCCTGATCGCGGCCATCGGCCGCGCGGCGGATCGCGCATGGACACCGGCCCGGCCCGGGCGCACCTTGACCTGTCAGGTCACCGAGGATGCAGGCCGTGGAATTCGACGCTCTGTTGCTGTCGCGATTGCAATTCGCCTTCACGATAGCCTTTCACATTCTCTTCCCGGCCTTCACCATCGGTCTGGCGGCCTTTCTGGCGGTGCTCGAAGGCCTCTGGCTCTGGACGAAGCGGGACGCGTTCAAGGTCCTGTACCTGTTCTGGGTCAAGATCTTCGCCCTGAGCTTCGGCATGGGCGTCGTCTCGGGCATCGTCCTCAGCTACCAGTTCGGCACCAACTGGTCCGAGTTCATCCGGCTGACCGGCGGCGTCATCGGACCCCTGCTGGCGTTCGAGGTCCTGACCGCCTTCTTCCTCGAGGCCTCATTCCTGGGAGTCATGCTGTTCGGATGGAAGAAGGTCGGGCCGAAGCTGCATTTCACCGCCACCTGTCTGGTCGCCGTCGGCACCACCATCTCGGCGTTCTGGATCCTGTCGGCCAACAGCTGGATGCAGACGCCGCAGGGCTTCGAGATCATGGCCGACGGCCGGTTCCAGGCCACCGACTTCATGCAGGTCGTCTTCAACCCCAGCTTCCCGTCGCGGCTGGTTCACATGCTGCTGGCCGCCTTCCTGACCACGGGTCTCGTCGTCGGCGCCGCCTCGGCGTATCGCATCCTCAAGGAACGCAAGGGACCCCCGGTGACGGGCTGGACCGAGAGCCGAATCTCGCTGGTCATGGCGGTGGGGCTGGTCGCCGTGCTCGCGCCCCTGCAACTTCTGGCCGGCCACTGGTCGGGCGAGGTCGCGCACAAGCATCAGCCGTCCAAGACCGCCGCCATCGAGGGCTATTGGGAAACCCGCGCCGACCAGCCGCTGCATCTGTTCGGCATCCCCGATCGCGACGCGCAGAAGAACCATTTCCAGATCTCCATCCCCGGCGTCGGCAACGCCATCCAGAACGTGCCGCGGGACGAGGTCATCCAGGGCCTCGACGCCTGGCCGCGCGAGGACCAGCCGCCGCCGTTCATTCCCTTCTTCGGCTTCCGGATCATGGTCGGCCTGGGCCTGCTGATGATTCTGCTGGGCGGGGCGGGGGCGGTCCTGATCTGGCGGCGCAGGCTGTTCGACAGCCCGTGGTTCCTGCGCTTCTGCGTCGCCATGGGCCCCTCGGGCTTCATCGCCGTTCTGGCCGGGTGGATGGTCACCGAGGTCGGGCGTCAGCCCTGGGTCGTCTATGGCGTCCTGAGGACTCGCGACGCGGTCTCTCCCGTGACGACGGCCGAGGTTGCGGCCAGCCTGACCGCCTATGTCATCGTCTACGCCGTGGTCTTCACCGCCGGCGCCCTGTTCATCCTGCGGCTGATGGTCGAGGGGCCGGTCGCGGCCCTGGCCGAACCGGCGCCGCGGCAGGACCGGGCCCCCGGCTCGCCCCTGGCCAAGGCGCCTGAGGACACCAGCCCGGGGGAGGGCGTCTGATGCTGGACCTGCCGCTGATCTGGGCCGGGCTGATCGCTACGGCCGTCCTGCTCTACGTTATGCTCGACGGCTTCGATCTGGGCGTCGGCATCCTGTTTCCCTTCGCGCGGTCGAAGGAGGAGCGGGACGTGATGATGAACACCATCGCCCCCGTCTGGGACGGCAACGAGACCTGGCTGGTGCTGGGCGGGGGCGGGCTGCTGGCCGCATTCCCGCTGGCCTATTCGGTGCTGATGCCGGCGCTGTATCTGCCGGTGCTGCTGATGCTGGCGGGCCTGATCCTGCGCGGCGTGGCCTTCGAGTTCCGCTTCCGCGCCCGCAACCGCGGCCGCAGATTCTGGACCCAGATGTTCGCCGGCGGCTCGATCCTGACCGCCGTGGCCCAGGGCCTGATCCTGGGCGGCTTCATCCAGGGGGTGACGGTCGAGAACGATCGCTTCGCCGGCGGCCCGTTCGACTGGCTGACGCCCTACACCCTGCTGGTCGCCGCCGGGATCGTGGCCGGCTACGCCCTGCTGGGCGGGGCCTGGCTGATGATGAAGACGAAGGACAGTCTGCACGGGGATGCGAAGCGCTGGACCCTGATCAGCGCGGCGGCCGTAGGCGGTCTGCTGGCGGCGGTCAGCGTGGCGACCCTGTTCATCCACCCGCGCATCGCCAGCCGCTGGGGCTTCGACCTCGGGTCAGGCTTCGCCGTCGACTGGGCCGTCCTGACACCGCTGCTGCTCATTCCCGCGCTCGGCCTGATCGGCCTGGGGCTGGTCGTCGGCATGGCGCGGCGCGGGTCGCATCGCTGGCCCTTCGCGGGCGCCCTGCTGCTCTTCCTGTCGGGCTATCTGGGCCTGGCCGCCAGCTTCATCCCCTATGTCGCCCCCTACGCCGTGACCTTCCGGCAGGCGGCGGCGCCCGACAATGCGCTGGGCCTGATGCTGGTCGGGACGGCGGTGATCCTGCCCGCCATCCTCGGCTATACGGCCTGGGTCTACTGGGTTTTCCGCGGCAAGGTGGATGCGGAGGCCGGCTATCATTAGGCCCGTCCCGCCGCCCGAACCCGGCGAGGACGGGGGGCCGCTGTGGCGGCGGCTGGCCTGGTTCTTCGGTCTCGCGGCGGCGGCGTCCGGCCTCACCGCCGTGGTCGCCTATGCGCTCAGGGCCTTGCCGTTCTCGGGCTGAGGCGCGAAGGTCCCGTCCATGAAAGTCCGCCTGTTCACCGCCGCCGCCGTTCTCGCCCTGGCCGGAGCCGCCCACGCCCAGACCGCGCCGGCGGCCCCGCCGCCGACCAGCGATCTGACCCGCGACCTGAACAGCGGACCGCCCGTTCCCGCCGCCTATATCGCGCCGCCGCCTGCGCCGGTCGTGACGCCCGCGCCGGGGCCCGCCGCGCCCGCCGCCACGCCTTCCACGACGGCCCCGGCCGAGGCGGCTCCGTCCATGCCTGCTCCGACCACGGCCCCTCCGGTCGTCCGGCCCGCGCCGACCGCGACGACGCCGCCCCGCACGACGCCGATCCCCGCGGGTCCGGCGCCCCAGCCTCGCATGGCTCCGATCACGCCCCCGGCCGCGGCGCCCGCGCCCCGCACCCAGCCGCTGGCGACGGCTCCGGCGGCCGGGTCGGTCCCGCCCGCAGCGGCGCCTGCGGCCACGCCCGCCCCGACGCCCCCGCCTCCGCCGCCCGCCGTGTCCACCCTCACCGTACTGGACAGCGCCGCCCGCGCGGCCCTGCCCTTCACCGTGACCCTGCCGCCGGGCTTCGAGATCGTCACCGGCCGCCCCGGCCCGGACTTCCGCATCTATACGATCCGCCGCGGCGAACAGTCCTTCGTCATGATCTACGCCGGTCCCGCCTCGCAATTTCCGATCTACAGCGGCCAGATGGTCGAGGCGGGCGGACGCGCCTCGGTGGTCTCGACCGAGGACGGCGTGCGCCACGCCCAGGAACATCTGTTCCAGCGGCCTGACGCCCCGCGCGAGATCCACGTCTGGACCATGAGCCTGGACGGCGCCGACCGGGCGATGGCCGAGGGGATCGCCCAGTCGGTCGACCTGCGGCCGGCCCCCTAGGTTTCCGACCAGACCGCCAGTTCGTTGCCGGCCGGATCCCGGAAATGGAACCGGCGCCCGCCCGGGAAGGCGAAGATCGGCTTGACGATCCGCCCGCCCGCCGCCTCGACCTTCGCGGCCATGGCCTCCAGATCATGGGCGAACAGGACGGGCAGGGGCCTTGCATCCGACGCGGCGTCGGCGTCGAACCCGCCGTCCAGGCCCTGATCGAACGCCGCATAGGTCGGCCCATAGTCCTGGAACGTCCAGCCGAAGGCCGCGCCGTAGAAGGCCTTCATGGCGCCCAGGTCGCCGCCCGGCATTTCGAGATAATCCAGCTTTCCGTCTTCACGCATCGCCATGCTCCGTTTGAAAGCCATCCGATTTCGGGCTTGCCACAACCCGTCTTCCGGGCAAACCTGAGAATCGTTCGCAACACAGGAGCGATGCGATGATCGTGCTCGGCGTCGGCCAGACCGGCCTTGTCCGCCTGATGGCCAGCGAGCGCCGCCCGAGGCCGGCCGGCGGAAACGCTCAGGCCGGCGTGGTCCAGCCGCGGCGCGCGGCCCAGGCCAGGACCAGTTGAGGCCAGACCGAGGCGGGCTTTCCGGCGATCAGGCGGACGCCGAAGCCATGGCCGCCCTCCTCGAACAGATGCGCCTCGGCCTTCACCCCGGCGGCGCGCAGGGCGCCCAGCAGCTGAAGGCTGTTCTCGACCGGAACCGGGTCGTCGTCCATGGCGTGCAGCAGGAAGACCGGCGGGGCGCCGGTCCAGTCCATCCGCTCCAGCGACCAGCGGGCGACGGCGTCCGGCGACGGGTCCGGGCCGAGCAGGTGCTGGCGCGACCCGGCATGGGCGAACGGCCCCGCCATGGTCGCCACCGGATACAGCAGGATCGACAGGTCGGGCCTGAACGACAGGGCGTCGGCGTCGTCGACCGCCTCATAGGCGGCCTCCGCGCCGGCCGTCAGCGCGCCCGCCAGATGGCCGCCCGCCGAGGCGCCCAGCACCGCCACCCGGGCCGGGTCGAGTCCCCCCGCCGCCGCCTCCCGCCGCACCAGCCGCATGGCCCGCCGGGCGTCCTGCAGCGGGGCGGCGGGCCCGGCCGCCCAGCCGTCGGCCGGCAGGCGGTAGCGCAGGATGAAACAGGTGACGCCCGCCGCCGCGAACGGCCGCGCGCAGTCCAGGCCCTCCTTGTCCACCACCGCCCACCGATAGCCGCCGCCCGGGATCAGCAGCAGCGACGCCCCGTTGGGCCGCTCGGGTCTGAGCACGGTCAGTATCGGGTCGGTCGTGTACTGGACGAAGCGGTCATGGAAGGCCGGGTCGGTCGAGCGTTCGACGATCCGCGGCGTCACCGTCACATTCGCGCCGCCGGGCGCTGCGCCGGGCCACAGGCGGATGACCTCCTGCGGGTCCGCGGGAGCCGTGGCTAGCGCCCCGGGCGTCTGCCCTGACGGTTTCGGCGCGGCGGCCAGGGCGGCCAGTCCCAGCGCCCCTCTTCGGTTCAGCAGCATCCGTGTCTCCCGTCGCCGAAGGCTAGCAGGAAACCGGTTTCCGGAAAGCTGCTTGACGGCGTCCGAATATATCCATACGGTTATACAACACTGAGGTTATATACATGGCCGCCGCCGCGCTGAAACTGGATGAGACCTTCGCCGCCCTCGCGGATCCGACCCGCCGCGCCATCCTGAAGCGGCTGGCAGCCGGGGAGGCCTCGGTCAGTGAACTGGCCGAGCCGTTCGCCATGAGCCAGCCGGCCATCTCCAAACACCTGAAGGTGCTGGAGCGCGCGGGCCTGATCTCGACGGGCCAGGACGCCCAGCGCCGCCCCCGCAGGCTGGAGCCGGCGGCGCTGATGGTGGCCAACGACTGGCTGCTGGAGTTCCGCACGCTGTGGCAGGGCCGTTTCGAGGCTCTGGACGCGGTGCTGGACGAACTGAAATCCACCCGCGACCCCGCGGGCGAATGAGCGAAATGGAGAGGTGAAGATGGGCGAACCGCTGAAGATGATGACGCCGGGCGACCGGGAAATCCTGATCGAGCGCCGGTTCGACGCGCCGCGCGAGTTCGTCTGGCGCGCTCTTGTGGAGCCCTCGCTGGTCAGGCGCTGGCTGCTGGGCCCGCCCGGCTGGTCCATGCCGATGTGCGAGATCGATCTGCGCGTCGGCGGAAAGATGCGGTTCGAATGGGCCCATGACGACGGCCGGTCCATGGGACTGACCAGCGTGATCCGCGAGATCGCGCCCAACGAACGGCTGGTCGCCACCGAGATGTTCGACGAGGACTGGACAGGGGGCGAGACCCTGGTCACCCAGAGCCTGCACGACGCGGACGGCGGCACGACCCTGAGAACCCGGATCCTCTACGCCTCACAGGCGGCGCGGGACGGGGCGAAGATGTCCGGCATGACCGACGGGATGGAGGCCGGCTACCGGCATCTCGACGGCCTTCTGGCGGAACTGGCCGCCTGACCGCAGCAGGCGGCGGTCAGGCCAGCTCGACCGCCACGGCCACCGCTTCGCCGCCGCCGATGCACAGGCTGGCCACGCCCTTCCGGCCGCCCCGCGCCTGAAGCGCCGCCAGCAGGGTGGTCAGCACCCGCGCGCCCGAGGCGCCGATCGGATGTCCCAGGGCCGTCGCGCCGCCGTTGACGTTCAGTTTCGCGTGCTCGATGCCCAGCTCCCGCATGGCGATCATGGCCACCACGGCGAAGGCTTCGTTGACCTCCCACAGGTCGACGTCCTCGACCGACCAGCCGGCCTTCTTCAGCGCCTTCTGCATGGCCGGCACCGGGGCGGTGGTGAACAGGCCCGGCTCGTGGGCGTGGGCGGCGTGGCTGACGATCCGGGCGACGACCGGCAGGCCCAGCGCCCGCGCCACGCTCTCGCGCGTCATGACCAGGGCGGCGGCGCCGTCCGAGATCGAGCTGGCGTTGGCGGCGGTGATGGTGCCGTCCTTCGAGAAGGCGGGCTTCAGGGTCGGGATCTTCTCCGGCATGGCCTTGCCGGGCTGTTCGTCCTCGGTGACCGTGACGACGCCCTTGCGCGACGTGACCTCGACCGGCGTGATCTCGGCCTTGAAGGCGCCGGAGCTGATCGCGGCCAGCGCGCGGTTCAGGCTTTCCAGCGCATATTCGTCCTGGGCCTCGCGCGTGAACTGATAGGTCCGGGCCGAGTCCTCGGCGAACGCCCCCATCAGCTTGCCGGGCGTATAGGCGTCCTCGAGGCCGTCCATATACATGCTGTCGACGATGATATCGTGGCCGATGCGGGCGCCGCCCCGGTGCTTGGTCATCAGATACGGGGCGCCGGACATCGACTCCATGCCGCCGGCCACGATCACGTCGGCGCTGCCGGCGGCGAGGCTGTCGGACGCCATCATCACGGCCTGCAGGCCCGAACCGCACATCTTGTTCACCGTCGTCGCCTCGACGTGCTGACCGAGGCCGGCGCCGATGGCGGCCTGACGGGCCGGGGCCTGACCGAGGCCGGCCGGCAGGACGCAGCCCATGTAGATCTGCTCGACCTTCGCCGGGGGAATGCCCGCCCTTTCGACCGCGGCCTTCACCGCCGTCGCGCCCAGTTCCGTGGCCTTCACGCCGGACAGGTCGCCCTGGAAGCCGCCCATCGGGGTGCGGGCGAAGGAGACGATGACGACGGGATCGGACATGGGGGAAAACCTGGGGAGAGGAGTTCGGAAGGAAATTTCGACGGGTGAATGGACCGGTTGCGCGCCCCGGGCAAGCGCCGCGGCTACTGCGGCGTCATCGGACCGCGGCGGGCGGCCTCGCCCATCCAGCTGCGGCTGGCGGCGGCGATGCCGAACTCGGTCAGGCGGTCGCGATGGGCGGCCAGGGGCGTGCGCATCAGGTTGCGCGCCAGCTTGTTCAGCGGCCCCAGCGGCGTCTCCTCGTTCATCCGCTCCAGCCAGGCGGCGAGACGGGGCCAGCGGTCGGGATCGACGTTGATCTGCACGGCGCGGGCATTGAGGAAGGCCGGGGCGACGCTGAGGTCCGCCATCGACAGTGCGCCGAACAGGAAGCCCGTCTCCGGCGTCTGGCTCTCCAGATAGTCGAGGATCTGGGGCAGTTCGACGTCGCGGGCCTTCTCGACCATCTCGGGATCGGCCTCGGTCCCGAAGAAGCGCGGCTTCAGGGCGATCTGGAAGAACAGCCGCCAGCCGAGAACGTCGAACAGGCGGGTGTCGGCGAACTCTTCCATCCAGCGCGCCTTCGCCCGCTGGACCGGATCGGCCGGCCACAGCGACGGACCGGGCCGGGTCTCCTCGATGTACTGGACGATGACGCTGGAGTCGCACAGCACCAGATCGCCCTCGATCCATACCGGCACCCGGCGGAGCGGGCTTATCCGCTCGAAATCGTCATTGCCGTACATGGGCGAGATCGGGTCCAGCTCGACCTCGACGCCCTTGATCGCGCAGGCGGCCAGCACCTTGCGCACATAGGGGGAGACGGGGCTGCCGATCAGGGTGACGGCGGCCACGGCTCAGGCCGCCTTTTCGTCGACCGCCTGTCGCGGCATGACGTCGCCGACCGTCGGGCAGTCCTTGGCGTGGACCAGCTGGATGTCGCGCGGCTTGACGATGGCGTTGCAGTGGCCGCAGGCGATGCGGGGCGCGAGGTTCTCGCCGCACTCCTTGTGGATCATGGCGAAGCCGGAATCGGTCTCGCCGTACACATGGCGCGCGCCCCAGGCGTGCAGGGTGACCAGCACCCCGTACAGATCCTTGCCCTTGGCCGTCAGACGGTACTCGTTGCGCGGGGGACGTTCGGAATACAGATGCGGTTCCAGCACCCCGTGCTGGACCAGGGTCTTCAGCCGCGCGGCCAGAACGTTGCGGGCCACGCCCAGACGTTCCTGCCACTGTTCGAACCGGCTGACACCGTTGAAGGCGTCGCGGATGACCAGCAGCGTCCACGGATCGCCGATGATCTCCAGCGTCGCGGCGATCGAACAGCTCTGGCGTGAGTAGTCTGCGGTGCGTCCCATGATGGGAAAGTGACCCTGCGTCAGCCATTTGGCAAGAGGGTTGCCAATCTGGACGGACTGGGTCAGTCTTGTTTGGCTACGGAGGCGCCGCGGCGTTTCCCGATCCCCTGACTTCGGGCGGAAGGCCTCCCCGTCTTCCGCCCGCTCTTTCTCCAAGATAACGACACCGCATGACCCAGACGCTGGCCGAAGCCCTGACCCTGAGCGACGACGGTGCCGGCGGCCTGACGGCCCGGCTGGACGGCGGTTTCTCCAACGCGCCCCAGTCGGCGCCGCAGGAGCGCGGCGCCCCCTTCGGCGGCCTGATGGCGGCCCTGGCCGCCGGCGCCATGCGTCAGGGGCTGGGCATCCAGACGCCGCTCCAGACTCTGACGATCCAGTATCTCGCCGCCGCGCGGTTCGAGGATGCGGTTTTCACGCCGGTGATGAACCGCGGCGGCCGCAACGTCGCCTACGCCTCGGTGACCGGCGGCCAGGGCGAACGGGCGGCTGTTCAGGCGCTCGGCACCTGGGGCCGGGATGTCGCCGGGCCCGTCCTGACGCCGCTGATCGCTTCACCCCGGCCGGTCGAGGAACTGGAGCCGACGCCGCTGGACACCAGTTTCGGTCCCTGGTTCACCCGCCACATCGAACATCGCTTCGTCGCCGGATCGAAACTGTTCGGCGAGAACGCCGGCCAGACGCCCGAACTCGGCTGCTGGATGCGGACGGCCGATGCCGTCCCGCTGGACGAGGCGCGGCTGCTGTTCCTGCTGGACGGCCTGTACCCGACCTATTTCACCGCCTTCCCGGCGCCGCCGATCATCTCCGCCAGCGTCGACCTGCGCGCCGACCTGCTGACCGAACTGACGCCGGACACGTCTCCGGAAGGCTGGGCCTGTTTCCATTTCAAGAGCCGCGACGTGGGCGGCGGCTGGGCGGTCGAGGACGGCGTCGCCTGGGCGCCGGACGGCCGGCCTCTGGCCCTCGTGCGCCAGCGCAGGAAATTGATGCCGGTCCGCTGACGCATACGTCCGGATTTGACGCATGCGCATGCTTCCATGCGCCTGATGTGCTCGGGTCCGGTCTTTGACAATCGAATATCTCGCAGCGGCAAACCGCACGCTGTGCACTCACTGCACCCGTTTTTTGACGCGCGCCCGGCGAACGAAGCCGACTCTCCGGAGTCTTCGGACTGTGTTTTGTCCTGTCCGGGCGCTCCCGGACCAGGCGCTGTTCTCAGCCGTGCAGGCCGCGCAGCTGAATCAGGGGGATGACGATGTCCTCCTCGTCCTCCAGATGGCGCAGCAGGGGGCGGGCGTTCGCCTCGATCAGGTCGGACAACCGGTTGGCCTTGTCGGCGGCGTCCGGCGCGGCTCCCGCCATCGCCTGATGGAAGGTCAGACCGCCGTGGAACAGCGCCTCCAGCGTCTCGTGGATGGCGTCGTGGTCGCGGTCCAGAAGGTCGATCCCCGCGCCGATCCCCGGTTCGATCCGGCGCATCATCGGGAAATACTGGCCGCTCTCGATCCGGTGGTGTCCGTCCAGGTGCTGCAGGAAGGACTGGAGCGCCGGGATCAGCTGGCGATGCAGGGCGGCCGCATCTCCATTCGTCCGCCACTGGCCGACCAGCCCGTCCATATGGGCCTGATGCCCGCGGAAGCTGGCGTGCATCTGCAGCCAGAAGGCGGCGGTCTCGTCCAGCTTCGCGGCCCACCGGTCGCGGGGGTAGTCGTCGCGGAGATAGAGAAACTCGGCCGGCAGGCCGGGCCGCGAGGCGAGCGCCAGCGCGTCGTCCGTCTCAGACAACGGCGGTGGTCGTCTTGATGAAGCCGCCGCCCAGCAGGCGGTCGGGATCTGCCGGATCGTAGAGGGCGCAGGCCTGACCCGGAGCCACGCCTTCCTCGCCGGTCTCGAACCGCACCGCGACCGCGCCGTCGATCAACGCCAGCCGGGCCGGGGAGGGCGGACGGGTCGAGCGGACGCGGGCCAGCACCGGCGCGCCGGCCCCGGCCGCCGCCTCGATGGTCGCCTCGTCGCCCAGCCAGTTGGTTTCGTCCAGCGTCAGGGCCGCGGTCAGCAGGGCCTCGCGCGGGCCCACGATGACGTGGCGTTTGACCGGATCCAGCTTCGTCACGAACAGGGGCTCGCCCACGGCGACGTTCAGGCCCCGGCGCTGGCCGATGGTGTAGTCGGTGATGCCCGAATGGGCGCCCAGCACCCGCCCGTCCATATGCACGATGTCGCCCGCCTCGCGGCCCTGCGGGCGCAGCCTGTCGATCAGGGTGCGATAGTCGCCGTTGGGCACGAAACAGATGTCCTGGCTGTCCGGCTTGGCGGCGATGCGCAGGCCCAGCTCCAGGGCCACGCCGCGCACCTGGGGCTTTTCCAGGTCGGCCAGCGGAAAGCGCAGATAGTCCAGCTGCTGCGCCGTGGTGGCGAACAGGAAGTAGGACTGGTCGCGCGAGTGGTCGATCGCCTTGCGCATCTGGGCGCGGCCGTCGACGACCGCGCGCCGGACATAGTGGCCGGTGGCCATGGCCTCGGCCCCCAGGTCGCGGGCGACGTCCAGCAGGTCGCGGAATTTGACCGTCTGGTTGCAGCGGATGCAGGGCACGGGCGTCTGGCCGGCCAGATAGCTGTCGGCGAACTGGTCGATGACCGCGTCGCGGAAGCGGCTTTCGTAGTCGAGAACGTAGTGGGGAATGCCCAGGGTCTCGGCCGCCAGACGGGCGTCGTGGATGTCCTGACCGGCGCAGCAGGCGCCCTTCTTCTTCAGCGCCGCGCCGTGGTCGTACAGCTGGAGGGTCACTCCGACGACGTCATAGCCCGCCTTGTGCAGCAGGCCCGCGACCACGGTGGAGTCCACCCCGCCCGACATGGCGGCCACGACGCGCGACCCGACCGGCAGGCCGACCGCCGCGCGCGCGGACTCGATCGCCGCATCCATGTCGGCCTTGCCGGCCATGGGGGCGATGTTCGGGATCGGGCAGAGGGGCTCGGCGAGCGTCATGCGGCGCTATCTAGTGCGAAACCCGTTCGATTTCGAGGCCGGAGCAAAACAGGGCCGCAAACGACAACGGCCGCCTCCGTTTCCGGAAGCGGCCGCGGTCGGCTCGGGGAGAATGTCTTAAGGGCGGCCGTAGTGCTGGATCCGCGTCGTGCGCAGGCCCTGCATGCCCCATTTGTCGATGGCCTTCTGCCACGCCAGGAATTCCTCGGCCGTCAGGCGATAACGCGCCAGGGCGTCATCCAGGCTGATCAGACCGCCACGCACGGCGGCCACGACCTCGGCCTTGCGACGGATCACCCAGCGGTCGGTATTGGCCGGGGGAAGATCGTGCATCGTCAGGGGCGTGCCCGTAGGCCCGACCACATACTGTTCGCCTCGGCTGTTAAGACGTCGCTCTTGCAACATGGGCTTATGCCTCATTGACCACCACCACTAGGAGCGTGACCATAGCGACCGGCGGCTAAGGGCCGTTTAAGCGTCGTGGTGAAGGAAAGCCTAAAATGCCTTCCGTCCACCCTCTCAATATTCAATAAAGGATTCATTGAGGTTTACGGCCCGTTACTCAGAGATCAGCGTTTGATGCTGATCAGTTCGGCCAGCATCTCGTCCGCCGTGGTGATGATCTTGGACGATGCCGAGTAGGCGCGCTGGGTGGTGATCAGGCCCGTGAACTCGGCCGAGAGATCGACGGTCGAGGCTTCCAGCTGCGACGCCCCGATCAGGCCCGCGCCGCCGCTGCCCGCGGCCTTGAGGTTGTAGGTGCCCGACCCCTGGCTGACGCGGTAGGCGTTGCCCGAGGTCTGGGACAGGCTGTCCGGGCTGGGGAAGGTGGCCAGGGCGATCTGCGCGATCTGGCGCGTGACGCCGTTGTCGAAGATGGCGGTCACGAAGCCGGTGTCGTCGATCTTGACCTCGGACAGATTGCCGAAGGCGGTGCCGTTGGTCAGGACGGCCTGGACGACCGAGGCGCTGTCGTACTGCGTCAGGCCGCCGGCCGAGGCCGACAGGTCGAAGGCCAGCGACTGGTCGTCGATGCCGAGGCCCGGCGCCCATTTGAAGCCGCCGGCGGCGGGGGCCGCGGCGTCGGACGCCCCGAACGTCAGGGTCGCTGCGGTGGGATCCGGGAACAGGGCCGCGGCGCCCATGGCGGCCATGGCGTCGACGTCCAGACGGCCGTCCTGGGTGAAAGCGACCAGACCCGTCTTGAGCTGGCCGTTTGTCAGGCCCGCGCCGGTGACGACGTCGGATGCCGGGATCGCGCGGATCTCGGAATACCACTGGTTCGGCACCGTGCTCTTCAGGAAGGAGATGGCGATCGTGCGCTGGCCGCCCTTGGAGTCGGAGACGGGGATGGTCAGTTCGAAGTCGGGCTTCACGCCGGCGCCGGTCTCCGGGTCCCACATGGCCATCGAGTTGGTCGTGGCGTTGTAGGCGTTGGCGCCGGGGGGTGTGGCCGCCGCGTCGGTCGCCTCGGCCGAGACCAGCTGGCTGGACTTGATGTTGGCGTTGAGCTGGATGCGGGTCGTGGCTTCCGCCGTGCCGCCGACCGAGCCGACGTTGATGGTGCGCAGGCGGTTCAGGTCCGACGGGTCGGTGGCGATATTGCCTTCCGAATCCACCGGCCAGCCCTGCAGATACAGTCCGGCGGTGTTCTTCAGATAGCCCAGGTTGTCGACGCTGAAGGCCCCGGCCCGGGTGAACAGTCGGCTATCGGTGACCTGGAGGTTCTCCGGCTTCTCGGTCACGACGAAGAAGCCCTGACCGGCGATGCCCAGATCGGTCGCGGATGTGGTCCGCTGCAGCTGTCCCGCCTGGCTGGTGTAGTGACGCGCCGAGGCCAGGACGCCGCCGGCGGAGTAGCCGGCGCCTTGCGACTGGCTGTTGATCACGGTCTGGAACTCGCCGGCGGTGCGTTTGTAGCCGACGGT
>Ga0233425_10006616_pt1 | contig 17030 bp, 15 predicted proteins | sample Watercolumn_Towu_2_FD_181712 | JGI IMG/M metagenome (GOLD analysis project Ga0233425, IMG submission 181712) | Freshwater microbial communities from Lake Towuti, South Sulawesi, Indonesia - Watercolumn_Towuti2014_140_MG | ecosystem: Environmental > Aquatic > Freshwater > Lake | place... | reverse complement strand
GGGCTACGCCCGCCCTCCGCCGCACGCAGCGCAAGGCCATCTTCAACAAACCAGCATCATATTATCTGAAAAGGGGGTCCCTCTTCGACGCCGATCGGGGGTCCCTTTTGAACGCCGTTTGACACCTATCTGGGGGCCACTTCCGGAGGAATCTCAATAGATGCATGTTAAATCAATAGGATATACGTAGATTTCGAGTACTGTAAGCGGACTCGAACCCAGAAACCCCGATTTACAAGGGAAATTGCCATGGCCGACCGCCCCGACTCCGACGAGCCCATGACCCATCCTGTAAGCGGCACCATCCCTTCAGCAGTATGTAAAGCGCGCTCTCTGCGGGGAGGGCACTTGCGGCGTGTGGCCTATTCCGACGTGCTGAAAAGCTGGCTACAACGTCCTTGATCGATCCGGACGCCATTATTGTGAGGTATGATGCCCGGATTGGAGTTATGCCATCATTTGGCTTTGCTTTTCATTTCCTCCGCATATTCTTTCATCGAATCTTCCGCGACCGAGAGCCCAAACCGCATCTTTTGCCTTTTCAGGCGATATTTATGTACGGCGAACTCCTGATCTTCCTCGATCAAGACGTTCTTGCCGTTCGCCGAAACGCGAAATTTTCGAGGAGGGAAGCCGGTGTCGCCGATCTGAAAGTAAATCGTTCCCAACGCTTCTTCATAGGTGACCCGGTAGGCATATTCACACCAACCTTCGCAGACAGTGACATCGACTATGCAGTCGCGCCCGGATTGGATTTCGATTTCAATACCACCCAAGTCACCGGTGTCTGCGCTGAAATCGACATTGCCATATATGCCCGGCGCGATGGGAGATATGTCATCATAGGACCTTGAAAAAGCGCTCGAGCTACAGAAAAGGCCAACAGCGCCTGCGATCGAAAAGACAGTCCTAGCGGCCTTGACCATGCGGATCCTCATTGTCGGTGTGTGAATGTGAGGTGATGATGCTGCGGATAGCCCTTATTTTTCAGAATATATCCGTGTTCCCTCGCGATATCCGCCAAAGCATTTCGAAGTGGCTCATTCGCCTGCCACTGTATGTCAACGGCATTATCGCGCAGATGGTGCGACACATATAGGCCACGGTCGACTTGATTTTGCATCGCGTGAGCCATTGCCGTGATGGTCTGCTGTTCGTTGTAACGCCGAGCGGCAGCGTAATCATAGACACCGATGATTTCATCACCGAGCGGCCGTCCGGCATAGTCTTTTCTGACATTGGCCTGGAACTTCTTATACATCGCCCTTGCTTGGCGAAGCGCATCGCGCCTCCCGCTGGTTATGGTGAGAGATGCACCGGTTCGATTGAAGAAATCTCGGGCCAACTCGTTCGCCGGGTCTTTGATCTTATCGGACATGAGGATGCCTTTGGCAGGCTTGTAATAGATCGTCTTGCCTTTGACGGTCACGAATTCGGACGCATCGGATCGAGCGATCCGGAGAAGTCGTAATCCAGTCTAGCTGTCGCCCCACGCTGGAATGGCTCTTGCGTCTGCGCTGACAGTAGCCGATCGCTTTTGCCTTGTGGAGCGGCGCCCGGACGCCTGGCATTGCGCAAAATGTTCGCCATCAAACTCTCCCAAAAAGGTGAGCAAGCCAGGTATAGCATGAACTCCCACATGATAAGAACAAAAAAAGAACATTTTGTCGGTGGAAAGCCATGCTTTATCCGGCCATGCCGACGGCGTTCGGTGGATTGAAACGTCTGCGATGCATCTGGGCGATGACGCTGATCTGCTTCGGGAAGCGCGGCTGGGCTAAGCGCCGCAACCGCATTGCCGACCGGCCGGCTGTGGCTTTAGGCAGTACTATAGCCAGGGCGACGAGCAGTGCGGCGGCGCGAGGCTTTCGCACGTTCCTGCCTGAAGTCACGTCGAGCGAACTGCGTGTTGCGTCGACTGCCCGTGGACATAGCCGGACCGAAACCCTAGAGCAGCGCTTCAGCCACCCGTAACGATGGTATGCCGATGATCACGCTTTCCTCTGTCGTGCGGGCCGTGCCCGACATGCTCACCGCCGATGTCGATGGCGAGACGGTGATGATGGATGCCGAGAGCGGGCATTATTATAATCTCGATCCGATCGGCAGCCGCATCTGGCATGCGCTGGCGGAGGCTACCCGGGTCGATGCGCTGTGCGAGCAGCTTGCCGCCGACTACGAAGCGCCGGTCGAGGTCATCCGCAAGGATGTTCTGGTGCTTTTGGAAGCACTCAACGAGCGCAAGCTGCTGCTGATCGAGGCTGCCTGAGACGGCGCCGCGGGGATCAGCCCGGCTGACCGAACAGGGCGGCGACCTCTGCGAAGCGCGGGTTGCGGCGCAGCGTCTGGCCGCCGCTCACATGGATCGTCTGCCCCGTGACGAAGCGCGATTCGTCGCTTGCCAGCCATAGGGCGGCATCGGCCACCTCTGCCGCGACGCCCGGCCGGCCGAGCGGAATCTCACGTGCGTAAAGCGCCGCGACCTGGGGCAGGTTGAGCCCGCCGCCCGACATCGGCGTGTCGGCGATGCCGCCCGGCGCCAGCGAATTGGCGCGGATGCCGGCCGGCCCGAACTCGTGCGCGATGCAGCGCATGACATGGTCGAAACCCGCTTTGGTCCCCATATAGGCGGCGTGGTCGTCCATCATGATCTGGGCGGTGACTGACGAGATCTGGATCAGGCTGCCGCCGCCGGCGCCTTCGCGGCTCATCATCGCAACGGCCCGCTGGAAGAACTGGAACGGCCCCGCGAACTGCAGCGCGCACATCCGGTCGATCTCGTCGCGGCTGCATTGGAGGAAGGGGACGAGAAGACCCCAACCGCTGGCGTTGACTGCGATGTCGATGCCCCCGAACACTTGGTCGACCTGCGCGAACAGGTGGTCGAGGTCGGCCTCCACGGTGATGTCCGCCGCGATGCCCAGCGCGCCGATGTCGGCGGCCAGGCCCGTAGTCGCCTCCTCGCGCCGGCCGGCGATCGCCACCTGTGCGCCTTCCGCACGATAGAGGCGGGCGATGGCGTCGCCCAGATTGCCGGGTGCCGCACCGATCACGAGCGCGCGCCGCCCCGCCAGCCGCCCGCTCATGCCGCTGCTCCCAGGTCGATCTCGGGCAGTGTCGATCGCCCGTCCCAGTCGCGTGACAGGGCAATCCCGGCATCATGTCCCTCGCGCGAGCCCGCCCCGCAGATCAGTTCGAACAGCACGCCGGGTTGCTTCGGGTCGGCGAAATAGATCACCCGCACCGCGATATTCTCCGCCGCGAACACGCGCTGCATGCCGCACGCTTCGAGCAGCGCCGCCTCGCCATCGAGATCGTCAACGATCCAGGCGAGATGGTGGAGCCCGGCGAGCGGCTGGCCGGAACCGTCCTGATAGGGGGAGGGGGTGTCGCTGCGGACCTGGATGAACTCGATCTGCTCGGTTCCGCGATAGCCGAGCGCCACGTCGATGATGACGCGGGTCGGCCGGTCGAGATAGTGTCCGTCCAGGGCGACGTTGCGATAGACCTGCCACGGCCCCACGCCCAGGCTGTCGCTCCAGAAACGGACGGCGTGGTCCAGGTCGTCGGTGACGAAGCCGATCTGGTCGATCGGCGCGCGGTCCTCGCGGACGGGCATGGCAGTCTCTCCTCGGTTCGCGGCTTTTTGCCGTCTGCGGCCGCGATAGCATGGGCGAGGATCGCTCGGGTAGCCGCAGCGCGGTGAAAAGAATCTGCGCGTCGCCCCGCCTCTCGTCGCGCGGTTCGGGCTCGGCTATGCCGCTATCATGGCTCTTGCTCCGAACATCGCCCCGAAGGCTGGCCCCGACACCGATCCGGCTGCCGCTATCGACGCTCCTTCGCTGCGTTTCTTCGTCTTCGGGCTGTTCTTCATCTTCGGCGGGATCACCTCGCTCAACGACATCATCATCCCGAAGCTGAAAGACCTGTTCACGCTGAACTACACGCAAGCGATGCTGGTGCAGTTCTGCTTCTTCGCCGCCTACGCGATCGTCGGCATTCCCGGCGCGCAGCTCGTCAAGCGGGTCGGCTATATGCGCGGCGCTGTCGTCGGTCTGCTCGCGATGATGCTGGGCTGCCTGCTGTTCATCCCGGCGAGCGCCTTCGCGACCTATCCGCTGTTCCTGTTCGCTCTGTTCGTCCTCGCCAGCGGGGTCGTCATCGTGCAGGTCGTTGCCAATCCGCTGATCAGTCTGCTCGGTCCAGCGCGCACCGCGTCTAGCCGGCTGACTTTTGCCCAGGCGTTTAATTCGCTCGGCACCACGCTGTTTCCCTATGTCGGCGCGATCCTGATCCTCGGCAGTCTGGCCGGCACCGACTCCGGGGGGCTTACGGGTGCCGCGCTCGATGCCTATCGGACGGCGGAGAGCCGGGCGATCGTTCAGGGCTATGTCGGGCTAGCCATCGCGCTGGCGGTGATCGCGGGCGTCGTCTGGCTGCTGCGCGATCGGCTGAAGGGCGAACGGCATGAAAGCGCCAGCCTGCTGTCCGGCCTTGCGCTCCTCCGGCGCCCGCGCTTCGGCTTCGGCGCGCTGTCGATCTTCCTTTATGTCGGGGCCGAGGTTGCGATCGGATCCTTGCTGGTCAGCTATCTCGAACAGCCCCACGCGCTCGGCCTCACCGAACAGCAGGCGGGCAAGCTCATCCCCTTTTATTGGGGCGGTGCGCTCATCGGGCGCTTCGTCGGCTCGGCCACGCTGCGTTTCGTCAATCCGGGCGTGGCGCTCGCGGGGGTCGCGCTGTCGGCGATCACGCTGGTGTTGGTCGCGGCGGGCATGGCCGGGCCGGTCGGGGCCTATGCCCTGCTGGCGGTGGGCCTCGCCAACGCGATCATGTTTCCGACGATCTTCAGCCTCGCCTGTGCCGGGCTCGGCGCCAGGACGGCCGACGGCTCGGGCGTGATCAACGTCGCGATCTGCGGGGGCGCGATCGTGCCGCTGTTGGTGGGTGGGCTGGCCGACTGGAGCGGCAGCTTGTCCGTCGCCTTGATGATCCCGATCGCCTGCTATGCGGCGATCGGCGGCTACGGACTTTTCGCGCGCAGGCCGGTCGCGTGAAGAGCAGGGTATGTCCGGCACATCGGGAGAGACCATGATGATCCGCTTTCTGCCCATCCTCCTTGCGCTTGGCGCGGCCGCGCCACTCGCCGCCCAACAGGCTTCTTCTTCGCTCGATGGCCGCTGGACGGTCGACCTCTCAACCGAGCCAGGCCAGGTCTACACCAAGGACATGGTCCTGAAGCTGGAGGCCGACGGCACGGTCAGTGGCAGCTTCTATGACAGCGAGATAGAGGCTGGCCGCTGGAAGACCGCTCGCGGCCGCACCTGCGTCAGCTTCCGCACCACCGACGGTGTCGGCCCCTATCACAGCGCAGCCTGCCTGCGCGGCGATCAGGTGGAAGGCCAGACCTGGGCCGAGCATCGCCGTTTCCTGTTCAACTGGAATGCGGTGCGGGCGAAATAGGCGGATTGCTTCCCCTCCACTAAATAGTCGCGATCCGTTCATTCTCGATCTCGGCTTCCGTCGCCCGCCGCCGACCGCTGAAAATCGCGTAGAGCGCCACGCCCAGCACGTTCCAGATCAAGAAGTAGAGCTGGGTGCGGCTCGGCAGGCTTGCGAGCAAATAAAGGCAGCCGCCGATCGCGACCAGGCCGGTGCCCCAGGCGAAGGGCGTGCGGAACTTGCGCGGGGCGTCGGGGGCGCGGCGGCGCATGATCAGCATGCAGGCCGACACCGCGATGAAGGCGGCGAGCGTCCCCGCATTGGCGAGCGCGGCGATCTGGTCGAGCGGGAAGAAACCGGCGATCGCGCCGACGACCGATGCGGTGAACAGGGTGATCCTGACCGGCGTTCCGCGCGACGACACCTTCGCGAGGCCGCGCGGCAGCAGCCCGTCGCGCGCCATCACGAAGAAGATGCGCGACTGACCGTAAAAGAAGGCGAGAATAACGGTCGGGAGAGCGATCACCGCCGAGGCGCCGAGGAAAATCGCGGCCCCCGGCTGGTTCAGCGTCCGCAGGATCAGGGCGAGGGGCTCGGGGCTGTCGGCGAAGGTGCGGAATGGGACCGCGCCGACCGCCGCCGCCGCGACGCCCATATAGATCAGCACGCAGGCGATCATCGATCCGACGATCCCGATTGGAAGGTCGCGTTCGGGCCGGCGGGTTTCCTCGGCGGCGGTGGCGATCGCGTCGAAGCCATAGAAGGCGAAGAAGATGATCGCCGCGGCGGCCATCACGCCACGCTCGACGCCGTCGGGGCTGACGCTCTTGGGGAAGCCAAAGGGGGCGAAGGGATCGAGATTGGCGGCATCGAAAGAAGGGAGCGCCACCGCCACGAAAACGATCAGGGCGACGATTTTGACGCATACCAGGACGCTGTTGAGCGTCGCGCTCTCGCGCGTGCCGACCATCAGCAGACCGGCGACCACCGGGATGATGAAGATGGCGGGCAGATTGACCAGCCCACCGATCTCCGGGCTTTGCATAAGCGCCATCGGAACCCCGGCGGCAGCCTGCAGCAGCGGCGCGGCATAGCCCGACCAGCCGACCGCGACCGCGCTGACGACAAGGCTATATTCGAGGATCAGGCTCCACCCGACGACCCACGCGACGAGCTCTCCGATCACCACATAGCTATAGGTATAGGCGCTGCCCGAAGCGGGGATCATCGTCGCCATCTCGGCATAAGCGAGCGCCGCGCAGGCGCAGATCAGCCCCGCGATGACGAACGACAGGATGACGGCCGGGCCAGCCTTGTCCGCGCCGACGCCGATCAGCGTCAGGATGCCCGTACCGACGATCGCGCCGACCCCCAGCGCGATCAGATGCGGCCAGCCCAGCGTAGGTTCCAGCCGATACTCCGGAGCCATATCCTCCCGCGCTGAAACGGTTTTTCGCCGGTTCCACTTTCCCACACTGCGTCCCCTTGTTACGACTTCGTTCGTCCGCCGGTCCCGGCGGCTGTCTCCGACCCGCGAAAGGCCGATCGATGCTTGTCCGTCCCTATGAGCCGCGCGACGCCGATGGCGTCTGGCGCATCATCGAGCCGGTGATCCGCGCGGGTGAAACCTATGCCCTGCCGCGCGACTGGAACAGGGAAGAGGCTCTCGCTTACTGGACGCTCCCCACGCATGACGTGTTCGTCGTCGAGGCGGACGGGCAAGTGCTCGGGACCTATTATCTGCAGCCCAACCAGATGGGCGGTGGGGCGGGCGTCGCGAATTGCGGCTATATGACAGCCGCCGAGGCGACCGGTCGCGGCGTGGCCCGTACGATGTGCATGCACTCGCTCGACCATGCCCGCGGGCGCGGTTTCCGTGCGATGCAGTTCAACTTCGTCGTATCGACCAACGAACGGGCGGTGAAGCTGTGGCAGTCGCTCGGCTTCGACATCGTCGGCCGCCTTCCGGGCGCCTTCGATCATCCGCAGGCCGGCCCGGTCGATGCGCTGGTCATGTATCGCTTTGTCTGAGCCGACCGGCTTGGGCATCGGCGACCAGTCCTAAAGGCTCAGCAGCGCGGGGTCGCCGCCCTGCGCGGTGATGTTGACCGATAGCGCGCGCTCGGTCGCGTAGCGGAGCAGCGCATGCGGGCCGCCGGCCTTCGGTCCCGTCCCCGAAAGCCCTTCGCCGCCGAAGGGCTGGACCCCCACCACCGCTCCGGTGATCGAGCGGTTCACGTAGACATTGCCCGCCGGCACATGACGGCGGACCCGCCTGGCGAAACCTTCCAGCCGGCTGTGTATGCCGAGCGTCAGGCCGTAGCCGCGCGCGGCGAGCCGGTCGGCGACCATCTCCAACTCGCCCGGCTCATAGCGATAGACGTGAAGGATCGGACCGAAGACTTCGCTCTCGAGAAAATCCGGGGTCGGGATTTCGGCCACGATCGGCGCGAAATAGCAACCGTCGGCGGGGAGGCCGCTGTCGTCGGCACGCACGAGGATGCTGGCCTCGCGCTCGAGCCGTTCGACATGGCGTTGCAGCATGGCGCGCGCATCCTCGTCGATCACGGGCCCGATGTCGGTCGCGGGATCCGACGGGTCGCCGATCGTCCAGGTGGCGAGGGCGCCGGCGATGGTTGCAAGGATATCGTCGGCGGTGTCCTTGGGGATGTAGAGCAAACGCAGTGCCGAGCAGCGCTGTCCGGCGGATCCGAAGGCCGACAGCAGCACGTCGTCGACGACCTGCTCGCGCAGCGCGGTGCTGTCGCAGAACATGCCATTCAACCCGCCGGTCTCTGCGATCAGCGGTACGATCGGCCCGGGACGGCGCGCCAGTTCGAGGTTGATCGCGCGCGCCGTCTCGGTACCGCCGGTGAAGGCGACCCCCTGAACCAGTGGGTGCCGGCACAGCGCGCTGCCCACCACAGCGCCATCGCCCGGGAGCAGGGAAAGCAGGTCCGGATCGAGCCCGGCGCGATGGAACAGGCGAACGGCTTCCGCCGCGACGAGTACGGTCTGCTCGGCCGGCTTGGCGAGGACTGCATTGCCCGCCGCGAGGGCGGCCGCGATCTGGCCGGTGAAGATGGCGAGCGGGAAATTCCAGGGTGAGATGCACGCGAAGATACCGCGCCCATGAAGGGCGAGGCTGTTGGTCTCGCCGACGGGGCCCTGAAGCGTTTCGGCATCGCCGAACTGCCGTTCGGCCAGCAGGGCGTAATAGCGGCAGAAATCGATCGCCTCGCGCACCTCGGCGACACCGTCGTTGAGCGTCTTGCCGCCTTCGCGCGACAGCAGGGCGATCAGCCGGTCCATCTCGCTCTCCAGCGCATCGCCCATGGCGCGGAGAATGGACGCCCGGCCCCCGCCGCCCAGCCGGTCCCAGCCGGGCTGGGCCGCAAGGGCGAGCGCCGCAGCGCGATCGATGTCCTGGCCGCTGGCATCGGCAATGTCGCCGATGATGCGGTCGCTTCGCACGGGGCCGGTGATCGTGCGCCGGTCGATGCCGTTGTCGCTCTGCCCGCCGACGATCGGTCCGCCCGATAGAGGTGAGAGTGCGGCGGCTGCCCGCGCGGCGGTCTCGCGCACGGCGGCGATGCTGTAGTCGCGACCGAGCGGATTGCGCCGCTGCGGCCCGTAGATGTCGGCGGGCAGGGGGATGCGCGGGTGCGGTGTGGGCATGTCGCGCACGGCGTCGATCGGATCTCCCACCACATCGGCCGGCGGCACTTTCTCGTCGAGCAGGGCGTGGACGAAGCTGGAATTGGCGCCGTTTTCGAGCAGGCGGCGGACGAGATAGGGCAGAAGCTCCTCATGACCGCCGACCGGCGCATAAGCGCGCAGGGCGACGTCGTTCGCCCGGCTCGCCGACTGGTAGAGGGCCTCGCCCATGCCGTGCAGCCGCTGATGCTCGATCGGGACGCCGGCCCGCTGCGCCATCTTGCGCACGGCCGCCAGCGTATGCGCATTGTGCGTGGCGAATTGGGGAAAGAGCAGGGGGCTGGCCTCGATCAGCCGGGCTGCGCAGACCAGATAGGACAGGTCGGTCGCGGCCTTGGTCGTGAAGACGGGATAGCCCGGCGCGCCTGCCACCTGGGCGCGCTTGATCTCGCTGTCCCAATAGGCGCCCTTGACGAGGCGGATCATCAGCCGACGGCCGCTCTGGCGCGAAAGCTCCGCCAGCCTGTCGATCACCGACAGGGCCCGTTTCTGATAGGCCTGAACGACGAGGCCAAGGCCGGTCCAGCCGCCGAGCGCTTCGTCCCGCGCCAGCCGGTCGACCAGCTTGAGCGAGAGGACCAGGCGGTCGGCCTCTTCGGCATCGATGGTGAAGTTGAGGTCATGTTCCGCCGCGATCAGTGCGAGCCGCCTGACGCGCGGATACAGGTCGGCGAACACGAAGGCTTCGCGCGCCGCGTCGTAGCGCGGGCACAGGGCGGAGAGCTTGACCGAGATTCCATGGCCTTCCTCGGGGCTTTCCAGCGGCGCCCGCGACGCGCCGACGGTGCGGATCGCCTCTGCATAGAGCGCCTCGTAGCGATCGGCATCGGCGATCGTTCGGGCACCTTCGCCCAGCATGTCGAACGAGCAGCGATAGCCTTCCTTGCGCGCGCGCTCGATCGCGGACTCTATCGTGCCGCCAAGGACGAACTGGTTCCCCATCATCCGCACGGCGGTCGAGACGGCCTTGCGGATGACCGGCTCGCCCAGACGGCCGACCAGGGCCTTGAGCCAGCCGCCGACGTCGCTGCGTATCTGTTCGTCGACGTCGACCAGCTTGCCTGTCAGCATCAGGCCCCATGTCGAGGCGTTGACGAACAGGCTGTCCGACTTGCCGATATGAGAGGTCCAATCGGCGGTGCTGATCTTCTCAGCGATCAGCCGGTCGCGCGTCTCGGAGTCGGGCACCCGGAGCAGCGCCTCGGCGAGACACATCAGCGCGAGGCCCTCGCGGGTGCCAAGCGAGAATTGCTGAAGGAAGCTCTCGACCAGTCCCTGCTTGCGGCTAGCGGCGCGGGCGGCCTCGACGAGGCCGATCGCTTCGGCGCGAACCTCTTGCTGCTCCTCGAGGGAGAAGGGGGTGAGGGCGAGGAGGTCGGCTATTGCCTGACGCTCATCGCGATATTTACCGGCGTCGATCCTGTCCCAATCCAGCCCGCTCTGCACGTTACGCACTCCAGTCCTTCGATGATCGCGGGATGCACGCATCCCTCTCCGGCAGCACGGGCGGCCGGCAGTTTCTTTCCGTTGTCGACTGCGGGCCGCCGCTCAGGGCGCGACGGAGCGTCCGGGCGATGCCTGCTCTTGTCGTCGACGCCGCACGCTGAACGGCGGCGACGTTGCGCTCAAAAGGAAGCTTTCACCTCTTTCCCTCAAAGCCGATAATGCTACATTTGGTATGCCTGATAGCCCGAAGGATCTTCGATGCTTGACCAGATAGATCGCAAAATCCTCAATACTCTCCAACGCGATGGCCGGATCACGAACCAGGATCTGGCCGCCCAGGCGGGGATTTCGCCTTCGGCCTGCTTCGATCGGCTGAGGAAGCTGCGCGAGCAGGGCTACATCGACGACATCGTTGCTCTGCTGAACCCCAAGAAACTCGACCGCGCCCTGCTCGTCTTCATCGAGGTGATGCTCGACCGGACGACCAACAATGTCTTCGACCATTTCGCGGACGCCGTGAAGGCGATGCCCGAAATCCTCGAATGCCATATGGTCGCCGGTGGTTTCGACTATCTCCTCAAGGTTCGCGTGCAGGACATGGAGGCCTATCGCCGTTTCCTCGGGACCTCCCTGACCCACATGACCGGCATCCGCGAGACACGGACCTACGCCGTGCTCGAGGAGGTCAAATATTCGACCTCGCTGCCGATCTGACCCTGCCATTTACGGCAGCGGGGCCAGCGGAGCCGGCGGCGGCACCGGCGTCGTGACGTTCTGCTTCTCCTGGGCGACCATCGTCGCGATCTCGGACAGCAGCTTGGGCGCGTCGTAGACGATGCCGTCCTTGACCGTGTAGCGCACACCGCCGATCCGCTCCTGCTTATTGGTCTGCGGGTTCAGGCGAACGAAACCGGTGCCATACAGCGTCTTCAGATTCTGCAGCGGGTTCTCCTTCACGATCACCAGATCGGCGAGATAGCCGGGGCGGACGAGACCGAAGTCCGGTTCTGCACCCTTCGGGTCCATGATCTCCTTGGCGCCGTTGATCGTCGCCGATCGGAAGATCTCCAGTGGCGAGAAGCCCGCCTCGCGGAAAAGCTCCAACTCCTCGACATAGGCGAAGCCATAAACCTTGTAGATGAAGCCCGAGTCGGTGCCGACGGTCACCCGGCCACCCATATTCTTATAGTCGTTCACCAGCGTGAAGAAGCGATCGTAGAAGCGCTTCCACGAGGTCTCGATCTCGCTCGTCCAGTCGAAGAAATAGGAGCCGTGATTGTCGCGTGTGGACTGGAAATAATTCCACAGCTGCGGGGTGGTGTAGCTGCCCTGCCAGTCGGCGTTGCGCGCGCGCATCAGGTCGCGCGAGGCGGCATAGATGTTGAAGGTCGGGTTGAAGGTGACCTTGTTGGCCTTCTGCTTCTCCAGATAGTCCTTCCACTCGGGGCTACCGGGTTCGTACACCTCATCCCAGATGTCGGCGACCTGACCAAAGCGGTCGAGCTCGTTGTAGAAATTATAGCCGGCCGAGAAATCCTGAATCGTGCGGTTCTTTAGCAGCGATTCCATATGCCCATAGAAATGGGTGATCGAGTCGAGATGCGCCTCGCCTGCGACGCGGCCGTTGAAATTGGCCACGCCCAGCTGGCTGAGATGGGCGACGGTGCCCATCTTGTTCTTGTGCGCCTCGTCGATCGCCGCCGTGATCACCTCCGGCGTCTCGTCGTTCCAGCCGAAGAATTTGATGCCGTCGATATTGTTCTTGGCGGCCCAGCGCACCCATTCCCGCGCCTTGTCCGGCCCGGTGATGCGCCCACCGGACCAGCCCGAACCCAGCGTCTGGTAATTGTAGATGCGGGGAGCCGCGATCTCGTTTGTTGCCGACCGATTCTTCTCGCGAGAAGCCAGCGCCTGGTTGGTCAGGGGAACGCCCCGCACTGCCGTTACGCCATGCGCCAGCCACAGCTTGTAAGCGTAGGAGGCGTCGGGGGCCTTGTCGGGTCCGGGGAGGTGGACGTGCGTGTCGACGAAGCCGGGCAGGACATACATGCCGGTGGCGTCGATCTCCTGGTCGAAGTCGCGCGGCTCGCGGTCCTGCTTCCAGGCGAGGCCGGGCCAGCCGGCCTGCTTGATGTCCGCGATGCGGTTGCCCTCCACGATGATGTCTACCGGCCCGCGTGGCGGGGCGCCGGTGCCGTCGATGAGCGTCGCACCACGGATCACCAGCTTGCGGAACGGACCCATGCCTTCGCCTGCCGCGCGCGGGGGAGCGCCCTTGGCGACCCGGTTCACCTCGGGCTCGGCGGGCTTGCCGCCAGCCGTCTGATGCGCGGCTGCAGGAAGCGCGATGGCAGCCAGCGCAATGCCTGCGGCGAAGAGAGATGCGAGCTTCATTCCGATGTTTCCCCTTTGCCTTTCATCAGATCCGGATGAAGGACCATTGCTTGTCATAAGGCACGCGGCTCATGCGATAGCCGGCGCCTTCGCCCGTCACGATCGTATCGGACCAATTGTAACCCACGCCCTTTTCAGGATCATAGAGGCCGGGTTCCTGGCTGAAGAGCATGTTCTTCTGCAGCACCGTATGGTCGCCCAGCGCGATATAGGGTGCGTAGTGACCCTCGGATTGCTGACCGTGACCGGGACGGTGGTAGATATAGTCGGCCATGCCCTGGTCGACCTGATATTTGTGGATCGCGGCTGCGACCTCCGAACAGCGCCGGCCGGCCGCCTGCAGGTCGCGCTGCATGTCGCAGGTGTGCTGCGAGACTTCCCACATCTTGGTGCCATGGGCGTCGAAGCCGCCGCTGGCATTGGCGGTCTGGTACATCCGGTAATTCTCGCCGCCGCAGCCGCCGACCTTGGCGACGATCACCACCTGCAGCGGCATGTCGCGGCCCAGCCGCTGATAATAGGGCTGGTTGGGATGCGGATAGGCGGTCGTGCGGCCGCAGCGGACCATTACGACGCCGCCGCTCGCGACGCCGCGATTGGGCAGGCCGCCGTCGAGCTTCAGGCCGGAGCGCAAAGTGTCTAGCAGCCACAACTGAGTCGCGAGCTGGATTTCCAAGTCGGTCACGTCGGTGCCATGGGCCAGAACATAGTCGCGGGCGAAGGCATGGGCGCGGTCGTTGAGCTGATAGGCGCGGTGCGACAGCGCCAGTTCCTCGGGCGTGCTGATCCAGCGGATCTGGCGGACGATGTCCGACACGTTGACGATCTCGACACCGGGCAGGATCTTCGCGAACTTGGCCTGTTCGGAGGGGTAGAGTTCGCCGTCGATCGCCAGCTTTCCACCCTCTATACCCTTCTCCTTCATGCCTTCGAGCATGAACTCGAGCATGTCGACGGTCGCGCCGGTCGAGACCTTGCCTTCGTTCGGGAAGGCGCCGGTCGCGTGGGGAAAGTCGAAATAGGCCCGGCCGCCGCCATACCAGCCGCTCTTGATCAACTGGGTGTCGATGACCGGATGATAATACCAGGGGGCCTCGTCGCCGGCGTTCATCAGGATCGCCTGAGGCCGCTCGGTGTTGGAAAACCAGTAGCCGGTGAAATAGGAGCAGTTGTTGGCGTTGCGTAGCAGCACCGACTTGCAGCCTCGCTCGGCGACGCGATCGTGCAGCTTCTTGAAGGCGGCCTTGTTCCAGGCGCGGGGCAGCATGTCGTAGGTTGCGGGCGGGGGCGGGCTGTTGACGCCGGTCAGAGGCGGCAGGAGCAGCTTCTGGCTGTCGCCCCCGGTCGCACGGAGTTGCGCGGTCAGCGACTTGTCGCCCGCCTGCGATGGCGAGGCCTGCATCGCGGCGACCTTGTCGACGCGCGCGGTAAAGCCCGCCGCGATGAGGCCGAGCGCTCCATATTTCATGATGTCGCGGCGAACGATCTGCTGCTGGTTATCCATCGCGCTCTCCTGTCCTCATGCTCTGTCGTGCCGGAAAAATAGGGCGGCGCGCCGGGGGCTGCCGGCGCGCCGACGGCTCATGGGTGCGGGAGGCCTGTTTCAGGCATGCCCATGCGCCGTTTCTCGGAAGCGACCATCTCGGCGACATCGGCGAGCAGCTTCTTCGCGTCGTAGACGATGCCATCCTTGACCGTGTAGCTGACGCCGCCGACCCGCTCGAGCTTCTGCGTGCTCTCGTTCAGGCGCAGCGCGCCCGTGCCGTAGAGCGTCTTGAAGTTCTGCAGCGGGTTTTCCTTGAGGATGACGAGGTCGGCGAGCTTGCCGACGCGGACCGTGCCGATCGGCGGGACTGGCTGGCCCTTCGGTTCGTACAGCGTCAGTGCGCCGTTCAGCGTTGCCGCCATCAGGACCTGGCTCGGATTGAACCCGGCCTCCTGGAGCATCTCCAGCTCCTGGATATAGCCGAAGCCATAAGGCTCGAAGATGAAGCCCGAGTCCGAGCCCGTCGTCACGCGACCGCCGATATTCTTATAGTCGTTCAGCAGGCGCATGAACTTGTCGTAGAATTTGCGCCACTTCACTTCGGTGGCGAGCGTCCAGTCATAGAAGTAGGAGCCGTGGTTTTCGCGCGAGGACTGATAGAAGCCCCAGAGCTGCGGCATCGTATATTTGTCGTGCCAGTCGGCGTTCCGCGCGCGCATCAGGTCGCGGCCGGCGGCATAGATGGTCATGGTCGGGTCGAAGGTGACCTTGTTGGCCTTCTGCTTTTCCAGATAATCCCACCATTCGGGCGATCCCGGCTCGACGCTCTCGTCGCCCAGATTGGCGACGTCGCCAAAGCGGTCCTGCTCGTCGGCATAATTATAATCATGCCGCCAGTTCTGGACCTGCCCGTTCTTGAGCATGGATTCGAAGTGGCCGTAGAAGTGCGTCACCGTGCCGAGGCCCGCTTCGCCCGCCTGGACGGCGTTCATGCGGCCCACGCCGATCTGCGACAGATGGGCCACGGTGCCGAGCTTGGTCTTCTTGGCCTCGTCCATGATCGCCGCCATGACCTCGGGCGGCTGGTCCTCGCTGTCGAGGATCTTGATCCCGTCGATGCCCTGCTTGGCGGCCCACTGGACCCAGGCGCGCGCCTTTTCGGGGGTGTTGACGCGGCCGCCGGTCCAGCCCTTGCCCTGACCGGGACGCTGATAGGCGAAGATGCGCGGGGCAGCGATCTCGTTGCGGGCCGAGCGTGCGCGCTCGCTCAGGGAAATCTCGAACGGCGCAAGGTCGACGCCGCGTACGGTGGTGACGCCATGCGCCAGCCACAGCTTGTAGGAATAGGAGAGGTCGGGCGCCTTGTCCGAGGTCGAGCCGTGGACGTGCATATCGACGAAACCGGGCGTGACATACATGCCCGTCGCGTCGATCTCATAATCGAAGTCGCGCGGTTCGCGGCCCTGCTTGAGGGGAAGGCCCGGCGTTCCGGCCGGCAGGATATCGGCGATGACGTTCTTCTCGACGACGATGTCGACGGGCCCGCGTGGAGGGGCGCCCGATCCGTCGATCAGGGTGACGCCGCGGATGACCATCTTGTTGAACGGGCCGGCACCTTCGCCCTGCTTCCGCGCCGGGGCGGGGTTGGCGCCTGCGCGTGGCTTGACGGCCTCGACCTTGCCGGGGGCGGCTTCCTGTGCCGCCAGATTGCCGGCAGCCACCATCATCGTGCCGCCCAGTAGCGCGAGCACGGTCCTCTTACCGATCTTCATGTTCAATCCCCTCTTGTCGTTGGGAGGTCGGGCGCGGGCACCCGGCCCGCGCCCAGCCGTCAGAAGCGCTTGGTGACGTTGACGCCGAAGGTGCGCGGCGCTGCGCTGAAGGTGTTGGTCAGGCCGCCGGTATTGGCCGACGAGCTGGAGCTGTTGATCGCCGTGTCGTCGAACACATTGTTGATGTAGAAGTAGAGGCCCCAATCATTGTCGGGCTGCTGCACGCCGAAGCGCAGATTGGCGATTTCATGGGCCGGGATCAGGCGCCGGTAGACGTCCGCCGGAGACAGCGTGCTGTAAGACCTGCCGACATGGCTGGCGTCGAAGCGGACAATCCCTTCCATATCGTCGTTGAGCTCGTGCGTATATTCGGCGGCCACGCCTGCGGTGAGCTTCGGAATGAAGGCCAGGCGATTGCCCTTCCGGCCGGTCGCTGTGACGATCGTGCTGATCTGGTCCTCGGACAGCTTGGCGTCGGTATAGCCGAGATTGCCGCTCACCGAGAAATTGCGGGTGATGTCGGCGGTGAGTTCGGCCTCAGCACCCCAGATGCGCGCCGCGCCCGCATTGGCGATCAGGCCGAACACCGAACCGGTGCCGGTGGTACGGGCTGATACCTGGAGATCGTCCCAGTCGATGCGATAGCCGGCCACGTTGAAGTAGATGCCACGCGCGACCTTGGTCTTGGCGCCGATTTCATAGTTCCAGATGCTGTCCGACGAGTAGCCGGCGAGCGCGGCCGGAAGGCCGATCACCTGGTTGACGCCGCCCGG
>Ga0233425_10006615_pt1 | contig 17030 bp, 18 predicted proteins | sample Watercolumn_Towu_2_FD_181712 | JGI IMG/M metagenome (GOLD analysis project Ga0233425, IMG submission 181712) | Freshwater microbial communities from Lake Towuti, South Sulawesi, Indonesia - Watercolumn_Towuti2014_140_MG | ecosystem: Environmental > Aquatic > Freshwater > Lake | place... | reverse complement strand
CGTAGGCGGGGCCGATGCCGCGGCCGGTGGTGCCGATCTTCTTGGCGCCCTTGGCCGCCTCGCGCGCCACATCGAGCGCCTGGTGGTAGGGCAGGATCAGCGGGCAGGCTTCCGAGATCTTCAGACGCGCCTCGGCCTCGACGCCGGCCGCCTTGAGCTCGTCCAGTTCGTGGATCAGGGCATCCGGCGAGAGCACCACGCCGTTGCCGATGTAGCAGGTCACCCCTTCGCGCAGGATGCCCGAGGGCACCAGGTGCAGCACGGTCTTCTTGCCGCCGATGACCAGCGTGTGGCCAGCGTTGTGTCCGCCCTGGAAGCGCACCACGCCCTGGGCGTGGTCGGTCAGCCAGTCGACGACTTTTCCCTTCCCCTCGTCACCCCACTGGGTGCCGATGACGACTACGTTCTTGGCCATTCTAGAGTTCTCCCTGAATATGCTCGACGATCCATTCTCCGCCGCGCTGCATCAGCCGCCGGTCACAGCCGGCCTCGCCCCATGTGCCTTCATGGCCCGGCAGCGCCTCGATAACGATTTCCCCTTTTGCACGCAAGACCGCGACCGCGCCGCGCAGGGTGCCATCGCCATCAGCCGGTGCCAGGATGGCCCGTGTCGCGTCGGACGGCGGTTCCAGCTGGCACAACTCGCGCAGATCGAGACTGAAACCGGTCGCCGGCCGGCCGCGGCCAAAGGCCTTGCCGACCTTGTCGTAGCGGCCGCCCAGGGCGATCGCGCCGGGATGCCCCGCGCAGTAGGCGGCGAACACGACGCCACTGTGATAGTGGTAGCCACGCAGATCGGCGAGATCGAAGCTCACCGGCAGATCGGCCAGCGCCGATGCCAGTCTTCTGAGCTCGTCGATGGCCTGCTTGATCTCCGCATCCCCCGGGATCAGCCCTAACGCCTGCTCCAGCGCCTCGGCGCCACCGTAGCACTCCGGCAGCGCCAGCAGGGCCGAGCGCACCGGCTCGGCGACATCCTTCACCAGTTCGCGCAGGTCGGGCATGTCCTTCGCCTGCAGCACGGCGAACAACTCCTGCTCGAGCTCGCTTTCCAGCCCGCCGCGCGCCGACAAGGCGCGAAACACCCCGACATGGCCGAGATCGATACGCGAGGTCTTCACGCCCGCGATCTCCATCGCCTGTGCCAGCAGCCGGATCACCTCGACATCGGCCTCAATGCCGGCATGGCCGTAGAGCTCGGCGCCAATCTGCAGCGGCTCGCGCGTGGCGGTCAGCCCCGACGGCAGCGTATGCAGCACGCTGCCGCAGTAGCACAGCCGCGCCACGCCCTTGCGGTTGAGCAGGTGCGCGTCGATGCGCGCTACCTGTGGCGTAATGTCGGCGCGAATGCCCATGGTGCGGCCAGAGAGCTGGTCCACCAGCTTGAAGGTGCGCAGGTCCATGTCGCGTCCGCTGCCCGTCAGCAGCGACTCGACATACTCCAGCAGCGGCGGGACGACCAACTCGTAGCCGTGCAGGGCGAACTCGTCTAGCAGCGCCCGGCGCAGGCGCTCCATGCGCCTCGCGTCGGGCGGCAGGACATCCTCGATGGATTCGGGCAGCAGCCAGCGACGCATGGTCATTTCAGGATGAACAGGAGGATGACGCCGACGACAATGGAGGATAAGCCGAGGAAGCGGATCTGGCCGTCAGCCAGTTCAGTGATGCGGCGGAAGGCGTCGCGCCAGGCCTTCGGTGCGATGAAGGGCAGCAGCCCCTCCAGCACCAGCATCAGCGCGAACGCCGTCAGCAACGTGGTCCACATCACTTCCCTTTGCCGGGATTCTTCAGATATTTGAAGAATTCGGAACTGGGCTCGAACACCAGCACGTCGCTCTTGTTGCGGAAGCTCGCCCGATAGGCCTCGAGGCTGCGGTAGAAGGCGTAGAACTCGGGGTTCTGGCCAAAGGCGGCGGCATAGATCGCGGCGGCCTTGGCATCGCCCTCGCCCTTCAGGCGCTGGGCGTCGCGGTAGGCCTCGGCGATGATGATCTCGCGCTGGCGGTCGGCATCGGCCTTGATCTTCTCGGCTTCGGCGGCGCCTTTCGAGCGCAGCTCGTTCGCGACGCGCTTGCGCTCGGTTTCCATGCGCCGGTAGACGGACTCGGACACTTCCTGCACCAGATCCACCCGCTTGAGACGCACATCGACGATCTGCACGCCGATGGCGCGCGCGTCGGCGTCGGCCTTGGTGCGCACCTCCTCCATGATCTTGTCGCGTTCGCCGGAGACCACGTCGTGCACGCTGCGTTTCGAGAATTCGTCGCGCAGTCCGCCATTGACCGTCTGCGCGAGCCGGGTGGCGGCGCGCGCCTCGTCGCCCTGGACGGAAACGTAATACTGCTTGACGTCGATGATGCGCCACTTGACGAAGGCGTCGACCAGCACCGGCTTCTTCTCGGAGGTGATGAAGCGCTCCGGCTCGGGCGCGTCGTAGGTCAGGATGCGCTTGTCGAAATAGCGCACGTTCTGGATCAGCGGCCACTTGAAGTTGAGGCCGGGCTCGGTGATCACATCCTTGATCTCGCCGAGCTGGAAGACGATGGCAAAGCGGCGCTGATCGACGGTGAACAGCGACATGGCCAGGGCCACCAGCACGGCGAGGACCAGGGCGGCAATGAAGGGCAGGTTGCGTCGCATCAGCGCTCCCCCCTTTCACGCGAGCGCAGGGATTCCCGCGAGCGCGGCACGCTGCTTTCGATCTGCGGCGGCACTTCGGCGGCCAGGTTGGGCGCCGGCCGCGATAGCGTCGGCAGCGGGGCGTCCTGCAGGACCGGGGCAGCGGCCCCGGCGGCCTGCATCAGTTTGTCGAGCGGCAGGTAGAGCAGATTGCCCTGCCCCTTGGCATCGACCATGATCTTGCTCGTGCTGGAGAGCACCTGCTGCACCGTGTCGAGGTACAGTCGCTGACGCGTCACCTCAGGCGCCTTGTTGTACTCGACCAGCACCTGCCTGAACCGGCTCGCCTCGCCCTCGGCGTTCGCCACCACCCGGCCCTTGTAGCCGTTGGCCTCCTCCATCAGCCGCGAGGCCGTGCCGCGTGCCTTCGGAATCACATCGTTGGCGTAGGCCTGGCCCTCGTTCACCTGGCGGTCGCGGTCCTGACCGGCCTTGACGGCGTCGTCAAAGGCAGCCTGCACCTGCTCCGGCGGCTGAACGTTCTGCAATGAAAGCTTGGAAACGACGATGCCCGTCCTGTAGCGGTCGAGGATGTCCTGCATGATTTTCGATGCCTGGGCGGCCACCTGTTCGCGGCCCTCGTAGAGCGCGAAATCCATTTTGCTCTTGCCTACCACCTCGCGCATGGCCGTTTCGGCAGCCTGCAGCACGGCATCCTCCGGGCTGCGGTTGTTGAAGAGATACTCCTGAGGGTCCTTCAGGTACCACTGCACGGCGAACTGGATGTTGATGATGTTCTCGTCATCCGTCAGCATCAGGGCTTCCTTCAGCACCTTGTTCTTGTCCGAGCCGCGGTAACCCACCTCGACGACTCGGACATCGGTGAGCTTGACGATCTCGTGGGTCTGAATCGGATAGGGCAGGCGCCAGCGCAGGCCTGGTTCGGTAGTCTGAGAGAACTTGCCGAACGTTAGCACCACGCCGCGCTGACTGGCGTCAACGATGTAGAAGCCGCTCGCCAGCCAGACGATCAGTACCAGCACGACAAGGGCGCCGATGCCGCCGCCGAACACCTTGGCATTCATCGGCGGCCGCGGCGGTTCGTCGCCGCCATTTCCGCCTCCGCCCTTTTTCCCAAACAGGCCGGACAAGCGACGGTTGAAGTCGCGCCAAAGGTCTTCGAGGTCGGGCGGCCCCTGGTTCGGCCGATTGCCCCACTGCGGGTCGTTCAATGACATCAAAATGCCAGTAATCATCAGGGCGCGAAGTATTGCGAAGATAAATTAGGCGGCGTCGACGACGGCTGATGCGGATTCCACATGCTCCTGCGCCGTTTCAGCCAGCGCCTGCCGGAGCAGACCGAGCCCGGCGCCGGCCCGCGCACTGACACGGACGCGGGCGATTCTACCATAGGCGTCGCGCTCGACCGCTGGTTCGACTCCGGTGGCGTCGATCTTGTTCCAGACCAGGATCTGCGGCACCTGCGCGGCGCCGATCTCTTCCAGCACCCCATTCACCGCCTCGATCTGGGCATCACGATCGCCACTGGCGGAATCGACCACATGCAGCAGCAGGTCGGCCGAAGCCGTTTCTTCCAAGGTGGCATGGAAAGCGGCCACGAGAGAGTGCGGCAGGTCGCGGATGAAGCCCACCGTGTCGGACAGGATGACCGGGCCACAGCCCTCCAAATAAAGCCGCCGCGATGTCGTGTCGAGGGTGGCGAAAAGCTGGTCGGCAGCGTACGCGCCGGCCTTGGTCAAGGAGTTGAATAGGGTCGACTTGCCGGCGTTAGTGTAGCCGACGAGGGAAACCGCCAGCATGTCGCGCCGCGACCGCGCGCGCCGCCGCACGGCGCGCTGGCGCTCGAGCTGTTTCAGGCGGTCCTTCAGCACCTTGACCCGCTTGCCGAGCAGGCGACGGTCTGTTTCGAGCTGAGTTTCGCCCGGACCACGCAGGCCGATGCCGCCCTTCTGTCTTTCCAGGTGAGTCCAGCCGCGAACCAGGCGGGTGGCCATGTGCTGGAGTTGCGCCAGTTCCACCTGCAGCTTGCCCTCGTGGCTCCTGGCGCGCTGGGCGAAGATGTCGAGGATTAGGCTGGCGCGATCGACGACGCGGCAGCCCAGTTCCTTTTCCAGGTTGCGCTGCTGCGCCGCGGACAGCTCATGATTAAAGATAGCGATGTCGGCGCCGGTGCCGCGGATGGTTTCGGCCACTTCGGCCACCTTCCCCTTTCCGGCAAACAGCGCCGCATCGGGCCGCTCGCGGCGGCCCTGCACGACGGCGACGGTCGTCGCCCCCGCCGATGCCGCCAACAGCTTCAATTCGTCCAGACGTTCCGCCACATCGCCCTGCCCGAGATCGAGTTGGACGAGCACGGCCTTCTCGCCGCCGCCGGGGCGCTCGAACATGTGCTTACAGCAGACGGCGGGCAGACGCCCGACCGGAACATCCGGTCATCAACCCTCGCTGTGCTCGTGCGGGATGTTGACCGGGCGCGCCGGCACGACCGTGGAAATGGCGTGCTTGTACACCATCTGCGTCACGGTGTTCTTGAGCAGGACGACATACTGGTCGAAGGATTCGACCTGCCCCTGCAGCTTGATGCCGTTCACGAGATAAATCGACACCGGAATGTGCTCCCGGCGCAGCGTGTTGAGGAACGGGTCTTGTAACAATTGCCCTTTATTGCTCATGGTGTGCCCCACGTAAAAATTGTTTTTTGAAACGGCACTTTACCGGATTTTTCCGGCATCCGCTACAGGGTACGGACAAGGCCGGTATCAACCCTGCTTATTCGCGTACGGATTGCGCGTCGTGCGGAACTCGACCCGGAGCGGCGTACCCTTTAATTTGAACGCTTCCATGAAGGTTCGTTCCAGGTAGCGGCGGTAGGAGTCCGATACGTGATCCAGGGCATTGCCGTGAATGACGATGATAGGCGGATTGCTGCCGCCCTGATGGGCGTAGCGCAGCTTGGGCCGGAAGATGCCGTGGCGCGGCGGCGCCTGCTTCTCCACCGCCGCCTGCAGCAGGCGCGTCAGTTTCGGCGTCGGCATCTTCACCATCGACGCGGCATAGGCCGCATCCACCGAGGCCATCAGAGGGTTGATGCCCTCCCCTTTCAGCGCGCTGATGAAATGCGCCTGGGCGAAGCCGAGGAAGTTGAGCTTGCGCGTCATGTCTGCCTTGACCCGCTCGCGCCGGTAATCGTCTGCGCTGTCCCACTTGTTCACCGCGATCACCATGGCGCGGCCCGCCTCGACGCAGAAGCCAGCGATGTGCGCGTCCTGTTCGGAGATGTCCTGGCTGGCATCGAGCACCAGCACGACGACGTTGGCCTCCTCGATCGACTGCAGCGTCTTGATGACCGAGAACTTCTCGATGGTCTCGAAGACCTTGCCCTTGCGGCGCAACCCTGCGGTGTCGATCAGGGTGTAGTCCTTGCCCTTGCGCCGGAACGGGACGGCAATGGCGTCGCGCGTGGTGCCGGGCTGGTCGAAGGCGATCACGCGCTCCTCGCCGAGCAAAGCGTTGATAAGTGTGGACTTGCCGACGTTGGGGCGCCCGACGACGGCGATACGGGGAGACTGACTTTCCTCCGCGGTTTCCTCCGCCTCGGGAAAGGGCGCCAGCGCCTCCTCGACGAGTTCCCGCACACCGTCACCATGGGCGGCGGAAATCACCAGCGGGTCGCCGCAGCCCAACTCGTGGAATTCGGCACCGACCATGGCGCGCTCCATGCCCTCCGCCTTGTTCACCACCAGCAGCAGCGGCCGCCCGCTGCGGCGCAGCCGCTCGGCAATGGCCGCATCCTGGGCCGTCAGCCCGGCGCGGCCGTCAACGACGAAGAGCAGCATGTCCGCCTCGGCAATGGCCGCCTCGGCCTGCTGCGCCATCTCGGCCAGGATGCCCTCCTTCGCGCTCGGCTCGAAACCGCCGGTGTCCACCACCAGATAGGGACGCGATCCGAGGCGGCCGTGACCGTAATGGCGGTCGCGCGTGAGTCCGGGGAAATCCGCGACCAGCGCATCGCGCGACCGTGTCAGGCGGTTGAACAGGGTCGACTTGCCGACGTTGGGCCGGCCGACGATAACCAAGGTGGGTTTCATTGACGTATCGACGCCCGTTTGCGGGCAATGACCGTGTCGAAAGCCTTGCGCGTGCCGCGCGGCGCATCGAACTCGTCGTGGCGGGACAGGCAGATATCCCAGCCCGCGAAATGACCCTCCAATTCGCTGCGGCCGAAGAGCGTGTACTGCCCCTCGCGGAACATGTCGAGATAGGTCGTGCCTTCGACGAGTACGTTGACGATGGCGCAGCCGCCCGCTTCGACCTGCGCCTGCAGGTTGCCCAGCAGCGCCAGCGCAGCTGCCCGGTCGAAGAACATCAGCAGGCCGATGCAGACGATGGTGTCGTAGCGGTCGGCAATCGAATAACTCTCCAGATCGGCCCACCGGGCGCTGACCTTCAAGTTCTCGGCGGCTGCCGCGCGGTTGATGCGATCGATTCCGGTCCGACTGGCGTCCAGCGCCAACACCTCGCAGCCACGACGGCCGGCTTCCAGTGCCAGATTGCCCAGCCCGCAGCCGAGGTCAAGCAGCCGCCCCTTCAGGTAGGGCAGCGCGGCTGTCTCGAAGGGGTTCAGCGCATATTCCCCCGCTTCGACCTGCCGCCTGAACTGGGTGTCGAAGAACTCGACCGGATCGCTCATTGGGCCTCAGTTGACCGTCAGCGCGTGCAGCCCGCCGTTGCGGGTCTGCATCAGAAAGCCGCGCTCGAGACGCATCGGCTCGGCAGCAATGCCGCTGCCGTCGGTGTTGTAGCGGGCGGCAAAGGCGCCCGTCTCGCGACGGAGCAGATGCACCACGCCCTGGTAGTCGCCGACGGCGACATGGTTGGCGAGCGCGATCGGACGGCTCACTTGGCGCATGAACAGTTTGTCCTGCTTCCAGAGGGTGGCGCCATTCACGCGATCGAGCGCATGGACGGCCCCTTTTTCGTCGGTGACATAGACATTGCGCGCATCGATGTCAATGCCGGCGGCGGAGGACACGTCGCGCGACCAGAGGTGATTGCCGGACGCCAGGTCGAAGCAGGATACGCGCCCCTGGTAGGCGGCGGCACACACCTCGCGCCCGGCGACGATCGGCGCGCTGGTGACGTCGGAAACGCGCTCGAGTTCGGTGGCCCCCTTGGGCAGGGCCACCGTCGCCTCCCAGATCGCCGCGCCGTTGTTGAGCGCGATCGCCACCAGCTTGCCGCCGGGGAAGCCGGCCAGCGCCGCCTTGCCCGCCACTGTCACGCCGACATTGCTGCGCAGGGTGAGCGCCGGCGTGCTGCGCTGATACACCCACTTGCGCTTGCCGTCGGCTGCATCGAGGCCGAAGATACGATTGTCACCGCTGCGCACCAACACCAGGCCCTCGGCCATCTGCGGCGCCGCCAGCACTTCGGAAGTGACACGCGACGTCCACAACGCCTTGCCCGAGGCGTCGAAGGCCAGCACCTCGCCCTTTGCCGTCGCCACCACCACCAGCCGACCATCGGCGCCGACGCCACCCGAAATCGGCTTGCCGGCATTGACGCGCCAGGCCTGACTGCCGTTGTCGTAACGGGCGATCGTTCCATCCTGCGCGGCGGCATAGACGCTCGATCCGACGACGGCAGGCGTGAATACATAGCTGCCGGCGCTGCCGATGCCGGACTGCCAGAGCGCCGCCAGCGTCGCGCTCGGGCTGATCGGCTCCAATTCGGCCGGCTTCACTTTCGGCGCGCTGGAAAACCAGTTCACCGGGTTCATCTTCTCCATCGTCGCGCAGCCGGCCAGCAGGACTGCGATCGAAAGGGCGAGCAGCGTGCGCATCACTTTTCTCCGAGCGAATCGGCTTTCATCCGCAGCAGCTCACGGTACTGGGTATCGCGCCCAGCCGTGCCGCCATCAGACTTCTCCCCGGCTTCCAGCTTCGCCAGCGCAGCCTGGTAGGCCGTGCGAGCCTCGGCCCTCTTGCCCTGTGCAGCAAGAATGTCGCCCCTCAACTCGCCAAAGCGCGCGGCATATGCCGGCACGGGCTCCTCGGCCAGCAGCTTGAGCGCTTCGTCGAGCGCCTTTTCATCGAACAGGACGTGTGCCAGCCGCAGGCGGCCGAGATCGCGCAGGTCCTTGTCGCTCGCATGCTCGGCAACCCACTGCAGTTGCGCCTTGGCCGTCTTCAGATCGCCGGCATCGAACTGAAGGCGCGCGGCATTCAGCGCGGCCATGGCGGCATACGCCGTGCCCGGATATTTCTCGACCAGTTCGCCGGCTGCCTCGCGCACGCGCTTGGCATCCCGTTCGGCAACCGCCTTCTGCAGGGCGGCGTAGATGGCCGTGGCTTCGGCAGCCTGCTTGCGCTGATACCAGTTCCAGCCCTGCCAGCCTGCGACTCCTACCGCGACAACCAGCAGGATACCCGTCACCAGGTTGCCATACATCTTCCACCAGGTTTTCAACTCCGATATCTGTTCCTGCTCTTCCAGGTCAAATGCCGCCATTCTCGTCATCCCCAAAAAGGTAGTTGCCAATCTCTTCAGCCAGCTTGTCGAGCGGCACGCGCCGCTGCCCGGCCTCCTCGCGCAGTGGCTTCAGGCTTGCGCTGCCTTGCCGCGCCTCGTCATCGCCGATGATCACGGCAAGCTGGGCACCGGAGCCATCAGCGCGCTTCATCTGCGACTTGAAACTGCCGCCTCCGCAGTGGAAGATCACATCGAAGCCGGCGCCGCGCAACGCTTCGGCGGCGCGGAAAGCCGGTCCCCGCGCTTCCGCGCCCTGGTGCACAACATACACATCCGGCTCGGCACGCGCGGCCTCGCCGGCCTCGTCACCATGCTCCTCCTTGAGCAGCGCCACCAAACGCTCGACCCCCATGGCGAAACCGCAGGCGGGCGCCGGCTTGCCGCCGAGTTGCTCGATCAGGCCGTCGTAGCGGCCGCCGGCGCACACCGTCCCCTGCGCGCCCAGTCTGTCGGTGATCCACTCGAAGACGGTCAAGTTGTAGTAGTCCAGGCCGCGCACCAGGCGTGGGTTGATCCGGTACGGAATGCCGGCCTCCTTAAGCAGGGCCTGGACGCCAGCGAAATGCTCGAGCGAGGCCTCGCCGAGGAAATCCATTAGCTTCGGCGCGCCATCGATGAGTTCCTGCATGTGCGGGTTCTTGCTGTCGAGGACGCGCAGCGGATTGGTATAAAGCCTGCGCTGGGCATCGCCATCCAGTTCGCTACGATGGCGCTCGAGATAGGCGATCAGCTCGGCACGGTGGCGGCTGCGTTCTTCCGCGTTGCCGAGGGAGTTGATTTCCAGGCGGATGCCGGTCAGCGCCAGCTCGTCCCACAGCCGCGCGCACATGACGATCTGCTCTGCGTCCACGTCCGGACCGGGGTAGCCAAAGGCCTCGACGCCGAACTGGTGGAACTGACGGTAGCGCCCCTTCTGCGGCCGTTCGTGGCGGAACATCGGGCCGGCATACCAGAGGCGCTGCGGCCCGGCATGGAGCAGGCTGTGCTGCAGCACCGCGCGCACACACGAAGCGGTGCCTTCCGGGCGCAGCGTGAGCGCTTCACCATTGAGGGCGTCGACAAAGGAGTACATCTCCTTCTCGACGATGTCGGTCACCTCGCCGATGGCGCGCGCAAACAGCGGCGTCGGCTCAACGACGGGCATGCGGATCGGCCGATAGCCGTAGGCGCGCAGCCAGCCGCGCACGGCATCGTCGAAGCGCTCCCACAGCTCGGCCTCGTCGGGCAGGATGTCGTTCATCCCGCGGATCGCTTGAATCGTCTGGCTCATTGCGGAATCAGTGCGTTTCACGGCGCGGATACTTACGCGCCACATATTCATCGACGATCGCCTTAAACTCGCGGGCGATGTCGTCCCCTTTCAGCGTGACGGTCTTTTCGCCGTCGACGTACACCGGCGCCACCGGCGTTTCGCCGGTCCCCGGCAGGCTGATGCCAATATTGGCATGCTTGCTCTCGCCCGGGCCGTTCACCACGCAGCCCATGACGGCGAGGGTCATGTTCTCGACCCCGTCGAATAGCAATCGCCACTCCGGCATGCGCGCCCGCACGTGGGCCTGGATGTCCTGCGCCAGTTCCTGGAACACCGTGCTGCTGGTGCGACCGCAGCCGGGGCAGGCCGCCACCAGTGGCGTGAAGGCGCGCAGACCCATGGTCTGCAGGATCTCCTGCGCCACCACCACCTCCTGCGTGCGGTCGCCATCAGGCTCCGGCGTCAGCGAAACGCGGATGGTGTCGCCGATGCCCTCCTGCAGCAACACGGCGATCGCCGCCGTCGAGGCGACGATGCCCTTCGAGCCCATGCCGGCCTCGGTCAACCCGAGGTGCAGCGGGTAGTCGCAGCTGGCGGCCAGCTCGCGGTAGATGGCGATCAGGTCCTGCACGCCGCTCACCTTGCAGGAGAGCACGATGGCGTCGCCCGGCAGGCCAAGCTCTTCGGCCTTGGCCGCGCTCTCCAGGGCGGAGGCCACCATCGCCTCGCGCATGATTTGCGTCGCGTCCCTGGGCTGCGGGCGCCGCGCGTTCGCGTCCATGATGCGCGCCAGCAGCGCTTGGTCAAGACTCCCCCAGTTCACGCCGATGCGCACCGGCTTGCCGTAGCGGCAGGCGGTCTCGATCAACTGGGCGAACTGGTCATCGCGCTTGGCGCCGCGACCAACGTTGCCGGGATTGATGCGCAGCTTGTCGAGCGCCTCGGCGCAAGCGGGATGCTCGGCGAGCAGCTTGTGACCGTTGAAATGAAAATCGCCCACCAGCGGCACCTCGAGTCCCATGGCCAACAGGCGCTCGCGGATCTTCGGCACCGCGCGCGCCGCCTCCTGCGTATTCACCGTTACGCGCACGATCTCCGAGCCGGCGCGGGCGAGCTGCGCCACCTGTACGGCGGTGGCTACCTCGTCCGCAGTATCGGTGTTGGTCATCGACTGCACGACCACCGGGTACGAACCTCCGATGGGCACACCACCCACCCTGACGATGCGTGTCTGGCGGCGGGCAATCGGCCCGTCTTTGGGTTCTGCAGCCATGTCCATCCGGATTATTCGAGCGTCAGGCGCGCCACTTCGACCCGTGTATGCGGCCGCAGGTCAACGGGCTGGTCGTTGTATTGCAGGCGAACATTGGAGGCATTGCCGACCACCAGTTGAAAAGGCGGGTGCCCCTCGACCACTTGTGTCGTTCCCTTGGGATTCATCTGGGAAAAGATGATGCGGCCGGACAGGTCTTTCACTTCAACCCAGGAACTGCCCTCGAAGCTGAACACCATTTGGCGAAGTGCAGGATCCTTCGCCGGTTCTTCGGCCATGCCGGCCTGCCTGGGTGCCTCGACCGGCTGTTCGCCCGTTGCCGGCGGTTGGCCAGCCGCCATCGGCTGGACAGACGGCTGGACGACGGGGGATTGCATCAACTGGGGCTGTACGGCGGCGGTCGGGGCCTCTCGGTAGGTAAGCAACTGGCGGAAGTCGATCAGGTCGAAATAGGAAGCGAGGGCCACGCCAAGGACGCACAGCGCCAAGAGCGTCCCTACCAGATATCCTTTGCCCTGCCGTCCGTTGGCGCTCGGCATCTTGACACCGACATCGACGGGCGCGTTCAACACCGCGACCGGCAATACGGTCATGTCTTCGAGTGCCGCCAACAGCGGCGCTGCATCGATCTTCAACAGCTTGGCGTAGTTGCGCACAAAGCCGCGAATGAATGTGGCCCCGGACAGGCGGGAAAAATCCTCGTTCTCGATCGCCTCGATCTGGCGCGGGCTCAGCTTGAGCGCCGCTGCGACCTCCGCCACGGTCGTGCCGCGCGCCTCGCGCGCCATGCGCAACAATGCGCCGGGCCCCGGGGCAGGTTGTGCTGCAGCGCCGGGAGAGACCTCTTCCGTCACTCGAATCTCCCCTGCATCAAGGCCTGGTGTTCCGGCGTACCGGCGAACTTGCGGCGCAACTGGGATGCATAGCCGGCCTCGGCCTGTCGATCGCCCAGCTTCCGTTCAATCCGCAGGCCGAGCCAGAGCGATTCGGCATTCGGCTCCATGCGGGTATGGACTTCGCCCAGATACTGCTTGGCATTGAACAGGTCGCCTCTGCGGAAAGCCAGGTTCGACAAATGGTAGATGGCCTGGACGTTGGCGCCGTCTGCCGTCACGGCACGGCGAAAGTAGTCTTCCGCGGTTTTCTCGTCCTTCATGCGCAGGGAACACAGCCCGGCATTGGTGTAGGGGCGCGTCGGCGTCTTGTAGAGCGGGTTTCTCGCCGCCGAGAGGAACAAGTCGATAGCCTCGCGCTCGCGCCCACCCTGGCAGAGGAACAAGCCGTAATTGTTGGCGATTTCCGGGTCGCCCGGCGCGAGCTTGATGGCCTGTTCGAAGCTGGCCTGGGCCTGTCCTTGCTCGTTCAGCGTCAGGTAGATCAAGCCCAGCAAATTGTGCGCAGGCGCGTAACCGGCGTCCGACTGCAGGGCCAGCTTCGCCTCCTGGATGGCGACGCCGGTGTTGCCCGCCTGGTAATACAGGGTCCCGAGTTCGGTATGCACCTTGGCGCGCTGTTGCGCAGTGTCGAGCGGCGCCTGCTCCGAGACAGGCAATTCAGTGCCAGCAGAACGCCCGGCGGGACTGCTCGCACATCCGCAGGCCAGCAAGATGAGTGGGATCAGAATGGCTCGGTTCACGATGCGACCTCCGCTATGGTGATGGTTCGCTTGCCCCGGCGCTGGGTTCGATCGCGAACCTGGCCGGCCAGCTGGCCGCAGGCGGCGTCGATGTCTTCTCCCCGGGTCTTGCGCGTCGTCGTGACGATGTGAGCCTGCATCAGGATCTCGGCGAAGCGGCGCACCCGCAAGGCGGGCGAACGCTTGAACCCGGAAGCCGGGAAGGGGTTGAAGGGAATAAGGTTGAACTTGCACGGCACATCGCGCACGACGTGGAGCAGTGCGCGGGCATGCGCTTCGGAATCGTTGACGCCGTCCAGCATGACGTACTCGAAGGTGATGAAGTCGCGCGGGGATTTCTCGAGATAACGGCGGCAGGCGGCCATCAGCTCATCGAGGGGGTACTTGGCGTTGATCGGGACGAGGCGATCGCGCAGCGCGTCGGTCGGCGCGTGGAGCGAGACTGCCAGCGCCACGGGGCATTCGTCGCGCAGCCGATCCATCGCCGGGACGATGCCCGAGGTCGACACCGTAACACGCCGCCGCGACAGCCCGTAGGCATTGTCATCCAGCATCAGTCGCAGTGCGGCGAGCACATTCTCGTAGTTGGCCAGCGGCTCGCCCATGCCCATCAGCACGATGTTGCTGATGATGCGCTCGCGGGAAAAGTCAGTCTCCGCGGCACGGCGCTCGGCGGCAGTGCCCGGCGCGCGAAAGTCGCCCAGGGTTCGCTTGGCCCACCACAGCTGGCCGATGATTTCGCCGGTCGTCAGGTTGCGGTTGAAGCCCTGCTTGCCTGTCGAGCAGAAGGCGCAATCCAGCGCGCAGCCGGCCTGCGTGGAGATGCACAACGTGCCCCGATTTTCCTCCGGGATGAAAACGCATTCCACGGCATTGCCGTTGCCGACATCGAGCAGCCACTTGCGCGTGCCGTCCTCGGCGGTCGAGTCGCGCAGCACCTGCGGCAGGCGAACCTCTGCCAGCTCGGTCAGTCGCGCCCGCAGGCTCTTGGCGACGTCGCTCATGCCCTCGAACTCGCTCTCCCCGAACTGATGCACCCAACGCAGCACCTGGCGGGCGCGGAAGGGCTTCTCGCCCAGTTCCGCAAACCAGGCGGCAAGGCCGCCGGCATCGAGATCGAGGAGATTGACCTTCATCAGCGCGGGCAGAGCTCCGAGGCGGCGAAGAAATAGGCGATCTCGACGGCGGCGGTCTCCGGGGCGTCGGAACCATGCACCGCGTTGGCGTCGATGCTCTGGGCGAAGTCGGCGCGGATGGTGCCGGCAGCCGCCTTCTTCGGATCGGTCGCGCCCATCAGGTCGCGGTTCTTGGCGATGGCGTTATCCCCTTCCAGCACCTGGATCATCACCGGACCGGAGGTCATGAACTCGACCAGATCCTTGAAGAAAGGACGCTCGCGATGCACGGCATAAAAACCCTCGGCTTCCTTGCGCGACAGGTGCTTCATCTTCGCCGCCAGGATCTTCAGCCCGTTGCTCTCGAAGCGGGAATAGATCTTGCCGATGACGTTCTTGGCAACGGCATCCGGCTTGACGATAGACAGGGTACGTTCCACAGCCATTTAGTGCTCCACAATCAAAGGGTTGAAAAAAGCGTCGAAAATTTAGTTTAACGCATTATTTTATCAGCAAAAAAACGGACTGTCCCGCCTCCATCCGACCGTGCAGTCCCGGTCGCTTTGCAACAAAGTATTTCAGCCGTCATCGATGTTGAACCGCCGAACGTTTCTTATGCATCAAGCCCGACGACCACTGCCCCTATGCCCTCATTCCACCGACGCTTGCTGATGTGTCTGGCGCTGATCGTCACCGCGCCTGCGCTGGCCACCGAAAGCGATCCGCCCGGCCGGGTAGGCCGGATCAGCCTGGCGCCGGATGGTATCGTCCTTCGCATCAGTGATAGCGTCGCCAGCGGAAGCGCGGCGCTGAACTGGCCGCTGACCACCGGCGCCCTGATCGAAACCGCCGAGGGCGCCCGCGGCGAAGCACGAATCGGTTCCACCGCCTTGCGCCTCGACGGAGGCACCCAACTGGAATTCCTGGAACTCAACGATGAGCGCATCTGGCTGCGGCTGAACCGCGGCAGTGTCGCGATCTTCGTGCAAAACCCCGAGCATGCTGCCGAACTGGCACTGGACACGCCTCAGGGGAGACTGCGCCTGGACAGTCCCGGCAGCTACCGGGCCGACGTCGCCAGCGGCACAACGGCTTTTTCCACCTACCGGGGCGGCGCATTCATAGAGGATTTCGGTTTGGCGCTGCGGGCCGGCGAGCGCGTCCTGCTGCTGGGCGGGCGCGAACGCAGTTACCTGCTCGGGCAAGCCGCTCGCGACGCATTCCACCAATGGGCTTCGGCACGCGAACTGAACGATGTCCGGCCGGGAAAGCATTTTGTTTCGCCGGAGATGACAGGCCGTGAAGCGCTCGAGCAGCATGGTCGCTGGCAGGAGACGACCGAATACGGTGCGGCCTGGTTTCCCGCCGGTGTAGCCGTCGGCTGGGCGCCCTACCGCTCGGGCCGCTGGGCTTGGGTGCCGCCCTGGGGCTGGACCTGGATCGACCAGGCACCCTGGGGATTCGCGCCCTTCCATTACGGTCGTTGGGCGCTCGTCGGTGGCCAATGGGCTTGGTTGCCGGGTACCTATGTGGCGCGGCCGATCTACGCCCCCGCTCTGGTGGCCTGGCTCGGCCAGCCGGGCTGGAATATATCCGTTTCGGTCGGCGCGGCACCCGCCGTCGGCTGGTATCCGCTCGGCCCACGGGAGGTCTATTACCCACACTACCGATCGAGCCTGCACCACGTGCACAACATCAACATCGGCCATGTCAGGCATGTCACCCAGACTGTCACGACCACGTCGCCGGCAGCGGGGCACTATCGCCATCACCTGCATCGCCCGCGCCACGATGCGGTCACGGCAACACCTCGGCAGTTGGCCCCCGCGGTTTCGCCCGAACGTGTCAGCCCCTCCCCCGCACCGACGACAATTTCCGTGCCGTCGGCTCCACCGTCCATTCCGGAACAACGCAGCAGTCCCCCGAGACCTGCCAAGGAAATGGTTATCAGGCTGCCCGAACCCGGCATCGAATCCGCACCTGCGTCCAAACAGGATATCCGGCATCCGACCGTGCATGCGCCAAGGCCGCACAAGACAGACACCGTCGCCCCTATGCCGGCACCCGTAATTGCCACGCCGGCACCGCAGCGGCAACCCCGCTTCGAGGCCGCGCGCGACCCCGCGCCGCGCAGCGAGCCCCAGCGCCAACATCACGCCACGGAGAAAAAACGGGAAGCCGACCCCGGCGAGCAGCCGAAGCTGAAACGCGGTCTGCCGGATCGCTGAAAACAGCCTACTTGATCAGCGTAACGGGAATACCGGCTTTGCGCGAGACATCGCTCGCCACGGAGCCGAGCAGAAGGTGCGTCAGCGCGGAGCGCCCGTGCGTACCCATGACGATGCGATCGACCGCATGTTCCCGAGCAAAGCGGATGATGGTGTCGGCGATGTGACCCACCGCCACGTGCCAGTGATACTTCACGCCGGCCGCATCGAGCTTTTCCCGCGCCGACTGCAGGGCCTGCAGCCCCTCCTCGCGGTGGTAGGCTTCGATGTCTTCCGCGGAAACGAACATGCGGGCGTGGCCGGAATCGACCGGAATCTGCACGTTGAGCAGATGCAGTTCCATCGGCCCCTCGCT
>Ga0233425_10006614_pt1 | contig 17032 bp, 18 predicted proteins | sample Watercolumn_Towu_2_FD_181712 | JGI IMG/M metagenome (GOLD analysis project Ga0233425, IMG submission 181712) | Freshwater microbial communities from Lake Towuti, South Sulawesi, Indonesia - Watercolumn_Towuti2014_140_MG | ecosystem: Environmental > Aquatic > Freshwater > Lake | place... | reverse complement strand
TACTAGATATTTGTATTATGATGGAACAAACTATAACTTAGCTGGTGGCGGGATGATCATCGGCACCGACCCGAACCCCGGCGGCGGCGAGAAGCTGCGGGTGGGTGGCGGGATCTTCTCTACCGCCGCGCAGACGATTGACCTTGGCACGGGTGCGCTGCCGGCGTTCGCCAGCCCGTTGGAGCTATTGCTCGGCGCAGCAGATGGGCAGGCCGTCCGAGTAAATGGGTACGCTCACGGGGCAACCGGAATGGGCATCCGTGGATTCGCAGCGAGTGGTACGAGATCGGCGCCAACCGCAGTCAACGGCCTTGGGTTGGTTGTCGTTGCAGGCGGCGGATACGACGGATCCGCTTGGCAGGATTCGGCAACATATTACATCCAGACGGCAGACGGTCTATGGAGTGGAACAAACAGGGGCACATATCACGCTTGGGTCGGTACGCCGAACGGCAGCACCGTCGCGGCAGAATGGATGCGCCTAAAGAGCGCCGCGCTTATCATCGGCACCGACCCGAACCCCGGCGGCACTGAAAAACTGCGGGTTGGTGGAACAGCGATAACTGGCGCACACATCATAAATACCGGTGGAACGTCAAACGTATATTTCGCGTGGACGAACGCCGGTGTATCACGTTGGCTGGTTGCTATCAATGGAACCGAGAGCGGCGGAAACGCTGGGTCCAACCTGGCATTCAACAATTACGCTGACGGTGGGGCGCAGATTTCAACCGTGATGACGCTGGAGAGATCGACAGGAAATGCAATCTTCGCATCGGACATAGTGCAGACTGGCGGAAAATACCATTACTTGCGCGGCGACGCATCGACCGATGGCAGCGTCCGCATCAGCAGTCAGGCGAGCGGAGCCGCAACGCTGGAGAAGCGCGCCAGCGGATCGTGGACCACCCTCCAGGCGTGGAGCTGACACATGATCGTCCTGCCTAAAACCAGTAGCGAAGGCATCCAGGTTGATCCTGCGGCGGCAACGTTCCCGTGGCACGGCATCACCGGAATGGCGCTATTTAACACCGCCGGGGCAAATGCGCCGACGATTGCTGCTTATCGTGGCGGCAATGGTCGTCTGTTAAAGTTCATCGCAAACGACCGGATGGATTACGTCTTCCACATTCCGCACGACTATGCGCCGGGTACAGACATCCACGCGCATGTGCATTGGTTGCACAACGGCACAGCGATCAGCGGGAACGCATCGTTCCGTCTGGATTACTCCTATGCCAAGGGACACAACCAGGCTAACTTCCCTGCCGAGAAGCAGCAGACGATCACATATGCCACGACAAACATTGCGACCACGCCGCAGTACCGGCACAGGATTGATGAAATCGTTATCAGTGACGCGACCGGATCCGGCAACTACCTGGATCGGACCACGTTTGAGGTTGACGGGATAATCACGATGGGTCTTGCTCTGACCTCTCTGCCGACCATCACTGGCGGGGATCTTTTCATCATCACCGCAGACCTTCACTACCAATCAACCGGGATTGGGACCAAGCAGAAGGCCCCGAACTTCTACGTCTAGGAACCAACCATGCCTCTCCGTCACAACTTCATTCAGATTCTCGACCTATCCGGCCCTGACGCCACCGCCGTGGTGCAGCTCGTCGATGTTGACGACCTCGGCCGCGATGCGCCGCCGATCAACGTCCAGGTGCGGATCGACGCTGCCACGCGCCAGGCCATCAAGGACGGGCCGCTGGCCGACGCCAAGCGCCGCCTTACCCGCCGGCTGAACAAGGCCAAGGCCGACCGCCAGGCCAACCCGAACGCACCTGTTGACCTCCACACCGAGATCCCCAACGAGGCCGCCCCGTGAGCCAGATAGATCCATCTGATGTCGATGATGATCTCAAGAAATTTACCGTTGCCCTCAATGCTGCCATGGAGCATTGTCCGCCGCACACGTCTTCCGTCATCAAGACCGTAGCGGAACCCCTACTCACGACGATAAACTATCGTCTTCTCCGAGAGGCCAAGATATGCCCTGCCCCGACTGCGAACGACTGAAGCTCGCCCTGCAACGAGAGCAAGCGATTGCTCGTCATTGGGAGCGCAATGCGAAATCACTTCGCAGGCAACTTAACTGCATCAGACAAGATAAGTCGGTTGAAACCGACACCATCGAACTTCCTGCCAGGATCCACGGATAAATCATGCCGGCCCGCGACCATCACCCCTGCGATGAGCACGACACTCGCATTTGCGCTCTGGAGAAGAGAGCAGACGAGCACAGTGCCTCTATCCGCAAGATGAACTCTGACATCTCGGAGGGTCGTGTCTTGTTCGCTGAATTGAAGAAAGACATCTTCGCTGTGACTAAGGCCATCAACGACCTGACCGTCGAAGTCAAAGCGGTGAACGCATCCAAGCCGACCAACATGGATAAGGCGGTTGACGCAGCGATCCATTGGCTGGTCCCTGCACTCATCGTCGCTGCTTTGTGGGTGTTCTCAAAGGCCGGCATCATACCCGGAGCTACGCCATGAGACGGTTACTTGAACTCATCGTCGTATTGCTCATCTTGCAAGTTGTCTTCTCGTGTTCCGTGTCGTCGGGGGTACGAACTCCCCCCATCGATCCAGGACAAGCCACTCCCATTCTCGTCGGACAACTCCAATCCGTCGGACAGATCCTCCTCTGGTCTGGAGCAGGCATCCTCGCTCTTGGGGTGGGAATTAGAATTGCCGGCGTCCTCGGCATCCTCGGCCCCATCGCCATCGTCTCCCGTCTCGTCCCCTTCCTCCCCGGCATCGGCATCGCAAACCTCACCATTGGGTGCGCTCTGGTCTGGTTGTCGGACAATCTATGGGTACTCGGTGTCTCGTTTGCGCTTACCGCTCTGGCATTTGGTTTCCATTACCGTCGCCACATTCGGCGTTGGTTGGTGGCTGGGCAGGAACTTAGGTCGAAAAGATGCTTAGATTCCAAGGGTTGACCCCTCCTCTCTAACCCCTACCATGGTATCCGATGGGCCTGACATCCTCCATCCGTACCACGTTGTCAGGCATAGCAGTTAAGTTTGCTGACGGGGTTGTTGAGTATCGGGTTCTCACGTCTGCCCCCAACGCGACCCCTCGCACCTACGGCAACTGGACGACCATCACTGGTGCACGCTGCTGCGAGTTCTCCGAGACGCAGACGCAGGACAGTGAGAGTGGGCTGTGGTTTAGGGAAGAGACGTGTGAGCTTCGCATCCCTTACCAGGCGAACGTCTCTCTGACGATAAAGGACCAAGTGCGGCAGGGTCCGTCTGCTGGTCCTGGCGTAAACGACATCATCTGGTCTGTCAGTCATCAGAAGGTATCCGGCGCTGGCTCGGTGTCCCCTTACCATCTCTATCGTCGCACCCCGATGATGCAGAACCCGCGCAAGGGTGGTGTCTGATGTACGCCAACGCACCTCCCGAAGTCGAAGCAATCAAGAACATGCTGCTTGCAAGTTCCACTTGGGTTGCGCTCACCGGGACGATCCACTACCCCTCTGTCTCGTCTGGTGACTCGGTTTCCCCGGATGCTCCACCTACTATCCTCATCGAACCGGTAAAGAACAACCCGACCGTGCTCGCTCCCAGCGTGATCCTTCCCGGCGGTACGTTGCAGTTGCAGCTCACGTTGGTCGATTCAACCGGGTCAGATATCGAGAAGAAGGCACGGGCGATTGGCGATGAGTTGATCGCCCTGCCGACCGGTCTTCCGCTCCTCTCTGTGGAACTCGGCATGTGCTCTGAGCCGAACGCAGGCGAACGCGCCTCTCAGGCCTACTCCGACGACAACTCTCTGGGTGACTACAACGCCACCAGAACCATCGCCATCATCGTCACTTACGGATTAACCTGACATGGCCATCACGTTCAACATCAACGGGCTTGGGTTCGCCAAGCTCAACACGACCACGATGCCCGTCACGAGCATCGCTTACACGCCGAATCTCGGCGTCGAGCCGTTCCGCAGCGGTGGCGACATCAACGCCAGCATGGTGCGTCGAGCCGGCAGCCGGCCCGTGTACCGGTTCACCGCCCCGCTCGCGTCGGTGTGGGGCGCTCTGTCGAGCTTCCTCCCCGTCACGCTCACCGCGTTCGAGATGCACGCCGCAGCGTTCAGCGGCGGGCTGCGTCTCGCCACTGGTGCCACGCAGTGGAAGCTCAACACCGTCACCGGCACTGCCTACGCGGTCATCTCCTCGATCTACCCCACGTCTGGTCCGGTGCCGGTCATGATGGCCGACGTGCTCGTCTACATCTGCGCCATCGACGGACTTGCCGACCCCGTGACCTCCTCGACCGGCAGCCTGCCGACCCTCGGCGCAACTCCCGACCTGCACACCCTTGGTCCGGTCGTGGACAACGCGACGGCACAGTGGGGCGTCAAGTCGTGGCGCATCGATGCCGGCGTGCAGATGGAGCCGATTCAGGCCGATGGGTTCTTCTACCCGAACAGCTATCGGGTCGGTGCCGTGCAGGCGTCGGCAACGTTCGCTCACACTGATGCCGTCACCCTTTACAACGCTCTCACGAGCGATGGTAAAGATGCGACTGGTGCCGGTATCCTGTTGTACGCTCGTGCCTACAACATGACGACCAAGGTGCTGACCACGACCGGGTACTCGTTTACCTTCGCAAACTGCTTCGCCAGCCTCGATCAGATTCTCCTGGCTGAGACGAACCTCCCCGAGACTGGCGTCACGGTCACGTCATACGCCGCGCCCGGCACTCTGACGCACCCCATCACCGTCGCCACCAGCGCCACGCTGCCGACCTAATGCTCTACTACCGCACGCATGCGAGTCGCACAGGGGAACGCCCGCCTGAGTTGGTTGGGTGGGAGTCTCCGTCTGTCGATGCGCAACTGAACGAGAACATCGTCGGGGACTACCGGGTGATGGGCATCTGCCCGCCGTTCGGATTCGCTCCCCCGACGGCGGGCTGGCTGCCGCTGGCGAACGGGTGGGAGATCGCCAGCGTCGGCGATTTCTCGCCTGTTGCGCATGCGAAAAAGTCCTCGTCGTTCCGCTGCATTCCGCACATGGTGGAGGGCGTACATTGGCTCCTGCCCTCCGTGCTCACTGAGGAAGGGACTCGTAACTTCAAAGTCCGCTACTGTGGACCGGATTTCGCTCCGACGCTCACGACCGAGCAGAGCGCGGCCTTGGTCATCGCCAACGAGATCCGCGCTGCTATCACATCAGGCACCATGCCTGAGCCCTCGATCTGCGCCACTTGGGCGGCTGATCTACTGACGCTGACTCACTGTCTCAGCAGGGTGTCGCTTGGTGTTGTCGGACTGCATGAAGACCTCATCGACAAGACGCTCCGTGTTGCCGGGGGTTGCGATGACTACGCCGACTAGCGGAACCACCGATCTATTCTTCTACGTTGACGGCGTTGGTTTCTGGTCACAGACCATCCCCTACGATCTAAGCGGGATGAACCCGTCCGAAGTCACTGCGCTGGTAGCAGCCATGATGGCCGACACTGGTAAGTGGTTCATCAAAGAGTACATGCCGATGCGGTTCCACCCCGGCTATGCTCGTGCGCAGTTGGGATACAAAATCAAGGCGAAGACGATAAAGGAAAAGCAACGCCGGGCGCGTAACGTCAATGCCGATGCGATCAACCCGAACACCTGGACGGGTGAGACGAGGAAGGCAGCGGAAGCTGCCTGGCCCGAGACGAGTGCTGTGACAGGCACGCGCAGCCGCAAGGTGAACATGAAGATCCGCATGCGTCTGCCGCAGCATGCGAACAATTCAAGCACGAACAGGATCACTCGTGAGACTCTGAGCAAGGTGACGCAGATTGAGGCCGAACGCATGGCGCGTAGGTTCTTCAAACTGATGCTTGATGCCGCGTCTCGCGTCTCGACAACCGTTGTCCATGGGAGGGGGAAAAAGCTAGTCCCTCGGTTTACATTGTCGCAGCAAGATCAGAAACTACTCGGCAGTTCCAGTCGAGCTACACTTACTGCCGCCAGGGCGGCCAGCAAGCGAGGAGCACAACGTGGCGTTGCCTAACATGATGGCCGGCGTCGGGGACGCTGAGAAGGAACTCATTGAAGCGATCCGTAAGAAAACGGCAGCGGTCAATGAGGAGCGGGCGCTCATCGAGGCCAGGAACCTGCGCAAACGCATGCGCGGGATGTCCGTATCGGATTTCACAGAGATCGACAGGTATCAGGCGTCCCTACTGGAAGGCGGCGGGGATTTTTCATATATCCCGAATCGTCTGAAAGAAAAGCACGCGGCGGCGGTCCAGGCCGCGCTCGGAGACAGACCGTCCCCTATCGCAGCCGCGATGACGCGGGCACAGGAAGCGGAGGCGGCTGTCAGGGAGGCCAATCGACAGGCCGAGTCCGATCCGAAGGGACTGGAGAAGGTCATAGGAGAGGCAAAGACGGCTCTCGCGGCGTTGCCTGTGCCAGTGGTTGCAGCGGTCGCAGCCATCAAGTTGTTCGGAATGTCTGTCGCGGAATCTAACGCCAACATTCAGAAGGGTGCGACAGATATAGGTCAAGGTCGCGTGAGAATGGGGCAAGCGATGCGCGATCTTGGATTTAGCCCAGCAGAGCAGGACATCATCAGGACAAAGGCAGAATTTGCAGGATTCGGAAGAAACGTAACGCTCCAAGGCGTAGAGCAGTTCTTCTCATCTGCCGCTCGCGGATCAAACGTACAAGGATTCCAATTAAAGACACCGGAGACGCGCAAGCAGTTAATGGACCTGTTGGAACAAGTTAAGAGCGGCAAACTGGACATCGGTACTGCTTCGGAAATTGCAGGAGCAGGTCCGTTTCCTGCTGTCAGTGCTGCTATGCGTGGTGTTTTCAGAACCGACAGGGGAATGTTGTCGGAACAAGCCCAAACCACAACTGGTACTGTTGCGAATATCACGACATCTGCCCAGGCCGCGAGCTATGTGCAGGGAACCCGCATGTTGACAAAAGAGGCAGAGGCAAGCGCCAATGCGATGGGGTCTGTACCGGACGCTGTTGCCTTGTGGGTCGCTCAGAGGCTAGGCTTGTGGGATTCCGGTCTAAGATTATCGACCGGAGGGAAAGAGGATCCTGCGCTCGATGCGCTCAGGAAAATAGAACAGAAGACACCAGGTCCGCCGCCTCCATCAACTAACTCAGGAGCAGGAAACGTCAGATGATCCCTGTATTGCTCACTGTGAAATATGAGGGCAGTCTCCTGACTGACGTTCTCACCACGTCGTCTTGGGACTGTGTTCACATGCAGGTGCAAGGTCATGGCGCCTTGCCTGTTCGTCCGCAATTCCACCTCGATGTCCTCACCAGCAAGAACATCGACGGGGCGCGTTACCGCATCGGCGGATCGCATTTCCCAACCTTCCGCATGACCACCATCGTTGCCGTGCAAGATTTCAAGAGCGCACAGATTGTGGCCAGGGACATGGAGAGCATCAAGGGCGAGAAAGTCAGACTGAGCAGCGTCGAGGTTGACGGGTTCGATTCGTTGTGCTGGGTGATCGACGTTATCTCCCAGGCGTCTCCGAAAAGGGTCGTCAACGCTTCGCCGATTGTCGTTCCAGGAATAGAGACTATTTCCGGAGCAGCGCCAATGGCGAGCGTCGATACCGTCTGGACGTTGCAGGTGGTGCCGGAATGATCTCTCTCCCTACAACCCCTCGCCAGCGTCCGCTCTTCCGCATTCAGACGATGCCGGAAGGCACTTGGAACTCTCAGACATGGACGACGCTCCCGATCCCTATGATGATTTCCAGGGAAACTGGAAGTTTAATTAGCGGAACTGCTACGTGGGGCGGGTTCGTTGTGGATTCGATTTCTAGGTGGTGCATCCCTGATGAAGACAGGGCACAGTTCCACGTCAAGACCGGAACGATTAGCGGGCAACAGGTTGACATGGACCTGGACTCTGGCGGAATACGTGTCAGCGGGTCTATCATCCCCGGTACGAATTTCACAAACCTTGCTGTCCGCATCCAGGTGTACGACGACGAGTCGTTTCCCGGTAAAGCCACGGCGGTGCCTACAAGCGGCTGGAAGACGGTATTCCTCGGAACGGTGATCTACACCGAGAACACCAGGAGCGTCGGACTTGACGAATACGGGACGACGACGGTGTACTGCGCCGGGATCCTCACGCGCACACGCTGCTGGCCTATGAACAGGCACAGCACGGTTGACAACATCCATGCAATCGGAAACCCAGGATACAACATCCCCCTTCACGGTTATTTCCGCCAGGTGATCGGCAACAGGGCGTCGAACGGTGCCCCAGGGACCGACCCATACGGGGACATGGCAGGGAAGCTGGATGTGCAGGGTCGTGATTTCAGTGACTACTATTTCAAGCATGCTCTGCCAACTGACGCCACCGGTTACAAGTGGACGGACATGGATGTTGTCCGCCATGCGCTCACCTCAAGTCGGGCAGTCGGTGAACCCCTCATCAGTGTCAGCATGGAGGGCGGGTTGTTCGATGGAACGTACTCCTGGCCTGTCTCCCCGTCCGAGACGTGTTGGGACGTGATCCGTCGCATCTGCAACCGGGGTCGCGGCAGAGGCGCGTGCTTCATGAACTATCAGGACAACATGGACGGCAGCGTTACGCCGATCCTGGTGGCTAATCGTCCTAATCTGGAAGACATCTACTATTACAGCCAGGGGACGACAGATAAGTTGCAGATGTTGACTTCGCACAAGATAGATAAAGCCGTGTCCGGTGTCGATGCTGTGGACGTTGACATAAATAACGACCATCGCGTTACGGACGACGGATTTAGGTTCGACAACAGAGAATCCGCCGTGTCGGATTGCGTTGTCGTGCAGGGCGAGCCGATACAGGTTCTCACGAATCTGTCCTTCAATGACGGAGGTCCGTCGTTGGTCAAGGCGTGGAGCAATGCGGACGAAACCGCGTTTGAGACGATAGACATCAAAAACACTCGCTGGGCAACGTCTGCAAGATGGAGGCACGTTTATCGGCGGTTCAGAATTGATCCGTATGCGATGCTCGACACATACGCCAACAATCCGCAGACGATCAATTTCCGTACCGACCAATTCGGAAACGTCGTGCGCGTCGAGGGTGGCGAGGGCGGTTCGTCGGCCATGACGGTCAGGGTTCTTCCGGATCTTCCTATCTACGAGGGATGGCGATACGATATCGTCCCGCCTGATAGGTGGGACGGAGGAAGCGATTACCTGCCGCCAGCCAGAATGCCACCTGTTGTGATCTACAAGACGAAGGACACTGGAACGACTACATGGTTCCCGCTGACGCAATACGGGTTCAGCATCCAGAGCGATGACTTCGGTGTACTCATCTGTCATTCGGCAGAGGATGTTTCCGGATTCCGGTTCCTGATCTCCAATCCCGCATCCAAGTGGTTCGCCTCGCTCCGCAAGGCAGGTGTGCCGATAACCGCAGCCGACACGTCTTCCGGAATTGTTCTTGATAATCTCAAAGTGATCGCTGGTGTCGAGCTTGGGGCGAGGGTATCGATCTCGAAATCTCTGACTGGAACCTATCTCACCAACGGTCGCCGCATGACGATGACAGTCAACGGAGTTCATCTCTGGCTCGGAGCACCAGGGATGATATGGGATATGGACCTCCTAAACGCCGCACAGTCAGGCTACACACCCGGCCTCACATTCCCGAGCGGGGTAATCGCCAACCTAATCCGAGACGACCGTGCCGAGTTGTCGTTCATCGCGGCTCTTGCGTATGAGTATTATGGCAAGGTCCACAACCCATCCACCTGGACACTGAGGGATTGCGGACTTTTAACATCTTTTTCGACTCTTGAGGGGGCAACGATTGCTTACCCGACACTCGGTCAGATTGTCGGGAACGTCACTTTCGCAGGACCACAGAACTTGGAAACGACGGTTGCAATCAACACGCCGATAACTAGCATCCATTACGACCACGAGCAGGGAACCACAACGTGGAGAACCGACTATGTGTCGTATGACGGGAACATGCAATGAGTATTGAAGACACCCGCCAGATCCTCAGCCAGCTTTCCCAACTGCGGACGCAGATTGCTGTTCTTGAGGCGCGTGCGCGGCAGACGTTCATCAACACGCCGACGAGCGGGTTGCAAAAGTCGTTCACCGTGACGATCAAGAAAACGGCACACGGCTTGTCGGTGCATGACCCCGTTGACCAGACCGGGACGGAATGTTTGTCGGTCGATTGGGCCTATTTCGGAATCGTGTCTCGGGTGTTCTCTCCCGATGAAGTGGAGATCACATTGCCGGGAGGGGTGTATTATAGTGATTCCTCGCCATCGTCCACCGTGATCGGCGCACCATACATTACGTTCGTTAGAACATATCCTGTCGGTGACCCCGATACCTACGTATATGCGACGGCAGGTGTCAGGACCATTATTCAAGATAATTTGGACGACTCCTACACCGTTTGCAATTCCTTCAATGTCGATGTGTTGCGCTTGGCTGGTGAGGGGGAGTTTGTATGGAGGACGGGGGGCGGTACATTGCCTCCAACATCAGCACAAGGCGACATAATGTCGTCTGACGGGATGAGTTTCCCGAGCGAGACAACCGGCGTTAGCGGCATATTGTGGGCAAAGGGAATGACGAATGGTGGTACTCCTGACGACGCAGTATTGCTCCAACTGAACAAGGGGTCGGTTAATTACGTCGGGACAGCGCCGAGTATCGGGGATGCGCTCTACCTCTCCGCTACGCCGGGGAAGGTTACAGCGGATGCTCCTGTGTCTCCTGCTGTTCCGTTCATTGTCGGTAGAGCACTTTCAGGCGGGGTATCTGGAAAAGTTGGCATGGAGATTTGCAAGTCTCCTGTGGTTGATCTCTCTTCGGACGTAACTGGTCTGCTACCGTTAAAGAACGGAGGCACAGGACGAGACTTCACAGCGGTCACCACCAATGCGGTCGTCTACAAATACGACGCTACCACCCTCGGCGGCACCATCAACCCGAGCGGTCCAGGAGTGCTGACGCAGGCGGCATCCTCCACACCATATTTCCTTGCCTCGACAACCAACAGCACCGTCATCCGCCGCAACAGCAGCGGCGGTCTGGAGTGGGGCAAGGTCAACGTCACCGACGATCTCAGCGGGCCTGTTCCGCAGGCCAACGGTGGCCTCGGCAATGACGTGTCGGCAGTTACGACCAATGCCGTCTGGTACAAGTCCGGAGCAAACACTAGCGGCGGTACAATTAACTCTAGCGGAACACTCGGCGCGTTGGTTCAGTCCAGCAGCGGCGTGCCGTACTTCCTCAACTTCGACGCCGGTAACACCATGGACGTGTCTGGCGGCAACATCAAGTCCGCAATTTGCACCAAGATCAGCAACTATGCAACGGTGCCGTCGTACAACATGGACTTGTTGAAGTACAACACCTCGTCTCAGAAGTGGGAGCCGTTTAGGATCATAACGACAAAGGGCGACATATCGACAACAGACGGCACTGATTTTATTAGGCTTCCGGTTGGAACGAACGGTCAAGTATTGGTCGCAGATAGTACACAATCGAGCGGGCTAAAATGGGCTAGTTCTGTCGGACAATTATTGTCCGGAAGCCTCGGCAACGGGACACTATATAGTAAAACGACCGATGGGTCATACTCCTTTACGACTACGAAATCCATTGTGGCTGTGAGACTTATAGGTGGCGGAGGAGGGGGAAGCTCGTCGTCTGGTATCGCTGGTAGCTTTTACGCCGCGTCGTACTCTGGCGGGTCCACCACTTATCTGCTGAAGACGGTCGAAATGTATCCTGCGGGAAGCCCAGGGGCCAGCGGGTACGTATTTCTTAAACTACCCATCGGCACGGTTGTGTCTGGAACAGTAGGAGCCAGAGGCGCAGCAGACACCGCAGGGACGGCAACTACACTATCCTTTACCATATCGTCAACTACGTACACATATACCGCTGACGGGGGGCCACACGGTGGCGATCCGACCGGTCTTCGTACTCGCACGCTGGTAGCGACCACACCGTATACCGCTGGTCAAATTTTGATAATCACAGGAAGTCAACCAGATGTCATGGATAGGGCGTTCGTTACATCTGTTGGTCTTTCATACACGAGATACGGTATGCGTGTATTGTTTCCAAATGACGCCCACTTGGGTAACGGGCGCGGAGGGCACTCGATGTGGAACGGGGTGTCCGCTTCCGGCGATATTGGGGGGCACGGAGCTGTCGATGCTTGGGAAATGGACTGATAAACGACTCACCCCGGGGTGCGAGCCCGGGGTGGTGTGGCCTTGACGGTGGATCAGATCGGCTCGGCCTACGCTTTCGAGACCCGTACTCCCAGCCGGCGGGAATCGTGATCTACTACGGCGATGCGCGGGATTGTTTAGGTTTCTTGGAAATAGCAAGAGGATTCTTGCTTGACTCTGCTTTCGCCAGTAAATGTCTGTGGTTTTCTGCGCAGGTTATTGAGCAGTACCGCGCCCTTTCAGTCAGCCCCCCGACCATCCCGGCCTGGCGGACGCAGCCAGGATGGGCGCACTTGGGGACGTTATCCTTCATCCTCTTGACGCCGTAGCGGATGTCCTCCATCCCCGGCTTCCGTACCCAGGCGGTCATTTGTAATTTTCCATGAGCCGATCGACCTTGGCGTGCAGGTCTTCGACGGTTCCCTCGTTACGGATCGTCGCTGTGAAAGGGAAGTTGTCCAAGCCACCCTCGCTCGCGTGCGCGATGGTGGTTGCGGCGTCTGGTCTGATGACGCGGAGCATGATCCCACCGAGTTCCATGATCATGTGTGCTTCGTTCTCGAAACGAACGTCGTCACAGACGATGTGGTGGTTGTACCTGAGTCGCTTAACCTTGCCGCGCCATACGTCTGCCCACAGGTCTCTCCCGACAATGTTTCGCCCCCATTCAGTGCCAAGAGTCTGCAATAGTTCCCGCACCGTCTTCCCATTGTAAATCACCCGAGATTTGTCACCGGTGTGGAGGTAGTAGTCGTCAATACCGAGGTCTTCTAACAGCACAGCCACCATCCCCTTGAGAGTCCCAGCCATCGGAAGAGACACGAAATTGTGACGCTGTATCAGTCGCGTTGCGACCGTGGACTTCCCGGACTGTGGTGCCGGGGAGTATATTCCTATGAGCATGTCATCCTTTCAGTGCTTTGCGCAGGTCTAGCTGCGCTAGTTCTTTCTTCGTGATGGCCGCTGCCACCTTGGCATCGACCGTTTTCTTTGTAAGAATGCGTATTACCCGCACCGGCTTTGTCTGTCCCTGCCGGTGCAGCCTGCCGACCATCTGCCGGTATAGCTCGTTGCTCCACGGCATGGTGACGATGACGAGGCACGACCCGCCGTGTTGCAGGTTGATGCCGTGGCCGACACTCGCCGGGTGCATGAACAGGACGGGGATCTTGCCCGCGTTCCAGTCTGCGACCACCTCGGTGGCGGCCTTGTCGCTCATGCCGGGGCCGAGGATCGGAGCGGAAGGCCAGCGTTTCCTGATCTCTTCCATCTCGTGCTTGTACCAATAAGCGACCAGCATGTTCTCGCTGGCGTCTTCCAATATCTCCTCTAACCGATCCATCTTCTCACTGTGGACAGGGTGTGACTTCTTCTCCTCGTCGTAGACCGCACCGGAGCACACCTGTCGGCACTTCTCCGTCTTGCTGCCAGTACCGAACGCAGTGATCGTGGCCCCGTCCTCCAACTCCGCAGCGGCCTCCTCTGCCAACTCGTCGTACATGGTGCGAGCAGCAGGCGGCAGCGTCACGAGGTCGTCGATCTCGGTCATCGGAGGGACCGACAGGTAGTCCTTCGCCTCCAGGGAGATCGTGATATCCCTTATCTTGCCCTGGATGGCAACGTCTGCCCCGTCTCGAAGCGTAGTCTCGAAGCGGTTGTAGGGGTTCGTCTCGAAGTATTTCTTGAGGTAGTGCGTCCAGTATTTCTCAAGTCTCTCACCGCCGTCAAGGATGTGGTACTGCGACCACAAGTCCTGGTAGCGTTCCGGCATTGGCGTGCCGGTTAGCTCGACAATGCGCGGGAACATCGGTGACTTGCTGATCGCTTTGAACATCTTGAACCGACCACTGTTGTGCGCCTTCATGCGGCTCGACTCATCGAGCACGATCATGTCGAAGAACTCAGGTGTCCAGTGCTTGTACAGCCACTCAACCAACCATGTCGTCATCTCGTAATTTATGATGTAAATGTCAGCAGGACGCAGGAGTGCCTTGTGGCGCTCTGCTGGCGTGCCCCTCACCAGGGACACGCGCAGGCCACGAGCATGGTCCCACTTCTGGATCTCGTCAGGCCATGCAATCGTTGCCACTTTAAGCGGGGCCATGACGAGCGCGGAACGAATAGCGAAATTGTCAATGAGTCGCTTGATTGCTGTGAGGGTGACGGCTGTCTTGCCCAAGCCAACATCCATGTGAACTGCGCACCTCGGCGTATTCACAATGAAGTCGGTTGCCCGACGTTGGTATGCGTGTGGAGTGAAGATCACAGGGCAATCTTGCTGACGTATTCTCTGGCACCGTCAACAGTTGACACCATCCCGACATTGGCCCCGTGCCTCCGGAGGAGATCAGCACAGCGGCTCTGTAATTTCCTCAGCGTCTCATTCGGTCGCTTCACTTCGACAAAATGCACGATACCATCTAGGATGACGATGCGATCCGGCACACCTGCGTGCCCAGGCGAGACGAACTTGAGGCACAGGCCGCCTGCGGCGGTGACAGCATTCACGAGAGCAGATTCCACGGTCTTTTCCTTACAATTCCGTCGTGGCAATGAGATCCCTGGCAGCCCTGACATAGTAGTCTAAGTCTAGGTCAGGAGGGAATCCCGTCAACCATAGGTCTGAAAGGTCCATAGCCAGCACTGCGTTGCTGCCGTTCTCAATGCCGGTGAACGAGTCGTCCTTGTCCTTCCGCTGCAACTGATCGCCCGATTTTCCAACGTACCAGCGGGCGATGGTGCCGATGTGCTTGTCACCGTGGTACATCTGCCCGCCATTCTTGATCTTGGCGTAGTACAGGAACTTGTACAGATCCTTGCACGACCGGATGGTCTTCTCGGGATCCTTGCCGTGCAGCAGGTATTCCTGCGCGGCCTGCTTTACGATGATCTGTTCCCATTTCCCATTATCCGGAGCATGGTGGAAGTCACCCTTGAGCTTGACCTCACCTTTCGTGTCGAGTGCGATATAATTGTTCACGTCCTTGCGGATGAACTTGACGTACTCTTTCTCCTCCAGCGTGTGCCCGGTCGCCTTCTCCCAATCGTGCATGTCGTCGCGCATGCGACCCATGTTGTCGGGATGGACGCACACGGTCACACCGTCTGTGTTCGCACTGATGACCTCAATGCCGTCCAGCGTCAGGGCCTCGATCAGCATCATAAGCTGCAACTGCCCGTTGATGACGACGCGCAACTGCGACTTGTGGCTGCGCATCATGGAGTAGGGATTGCCCATGACTCCGTAGGATGCGTTGAGGATGATCTTGTAGACCTCGGCGGTGGCCTTGTCGCCTGCGCGTTTTGCGGCCACACGCAGGTCGCGCATCTGCCGGTAGTTGTCGAGGAACACCCCGCGCAACTGTTCCGGCTCGATCTCTTCGTTGAGGATCAGCGACGGGTAGTAGCTCGCCACGTCCATGTCGATGATGCGCTTGTTGGGATGCGTCGTCATCCTGGAAGGCGCGTCGATACTGTGTATCCCTCCGACACCCAACTGCAACTCAATCGGCCCAATCTTGACCGGCTTTTCAAAGGTCTTGTCGCTGTACTTCCACGACGTTCGCGCCTCGTCTCCAATAAGTGAGCAGTTGAGGAATCTGTCCAGCCACTTACGCATCGCATCGCTCTTATATGCAACTCTAGGAGATACGATTTCGGACAGCTTCCACTCTTTGGTTGTGTTTTCCTCGCTTTCGTCTGCCACGCTGCGAAGGTACGATTTCTTGGATCCCGACAGGTTCGTGAACACCTGCTGGGCGATGCCAGCGTCACCAAGAACGTAAGCGTCAGGTCCAATATCGGTGATCGGGTTCTTGATAAGATCAGCACGCACGGCGACGAGGTTTTGGAACTTTTCATAAAGCGCAAAGGTGGACTTCGCATCGTTGATGCAGTATTCGATTGTCTGTGGGATTTTAGACACTGGGAGCGGCTTCTCGAAGTCAACAGGCGACTCCAACACCCGCTCGAACCCGATGCGGCATTGCCACTCTTTGAGCGAGTTTTTCTTGTTCAAAAGCTGGAAAATGTCGATGTGGGCGAACGGCTTTTTCCCGTAGGCCAGCGCCCGCACCTTGGGGTGTGCCATGCTACGGGAGATGATGTTCTGGCTGCACGTGTGCAGATCCGTGCGCGTGCAGCGCAGCCCCTTTTCGAGAAGATAGGCCAGCAGCACGCAGTCGTAACCGAACCCGTTGAAGCTGACGAACCGCTGGTGCGGGCGACAGATGAAGTTGATGATTTCCTTGAGACGAGCCTGTCCGTAGTCGCCCTCACTTAGCTCGAACGAAAGCGTCTCTTCTGGGTTGTAGGCAACCAGGAGGAAGTAGTTGGAGAAGCACTCGGTGTCGATGGAGTAGGTTTTCATTACTTCGCTTTCTCCAGCAGTGCGGCGATGCGAGCCTCTAGGTCGAAGTTCCGGCGCCCTATCTTGCCGTCGTCCCACCTGTCTAGTTCATCGTGTGCCTCCCGCAGCAGCGCCATGGCGGCGTCACGCTCGGCTTCCGCCTTCTGCCACCGCTGGATCTCGTCAGCCACGCCGCTACCGTCGCGGAGATTCTTGAACCCCCGCTCCGCCTTCTCGGCCCGCTCCGTCATGGCGGCGAGTTCGGCGCGGAGGCGGGCGATCTCGGCACACGCTGCCCTGACTCGCTCCCGGCAGGTGGTCAGTGGCCCCATGTCGAGTTCCTTTCGAAGTTCCTTCCAGTCGTCGCCGGTCGGATCGTCGTCGTGGCTCTCCTGGCAGATCGTCTCGTCACCTGGCAGCATCGCCAGCGACACAGGAAGACCGTTGCCGTCAGG
>Ga0233425_10006613_pt1 | contig 17032 bp, 14 predicted proteins | sample Watercolumn_Towu_2_FD_181712 | JGI IMG/M metagenome (GOLD analysis project Ga0233425, IMG submission 181712) | Freshwater microbial communities from Lake Towuti, South Sulawesi, Indonesia - Watercolumn_Towuti2014_140_MG | ecosystem: Environmental > Aquatic > Freshwater > Lake | place... | reverse complement strand
GCCCGTGAGGTTCCACTGCCCGGTGCGCCAGGCGCTGCGTGCGAGCCATTCGCCGGCCTCGGCGACGGCGTTCAGCCTCGCGTCATCCACGATCTCGGGCTCGCAGTGGATGTGAGGCAGCAGCAGCTCGACGCGCGCCCGGCACTCGGGCGTCGCCAGCGCGCGTTCGTGAATGTACAGGGCCGGCGGCCGGACGTCGTACAAGGAGGCTCCCTTCGTCAGCTGGTGGGCCCGGTGAGCGGCTCGACGCCGTACTCGGCAAGGACCGCGAGCAAGGTGTCGAGGTCATCGGTCAGGATGTAGTCTACCCCGGCCTCAATGAGCTTGCGCATCAGGGCCGGGTCCTCGGTCCCGAAGTAGTTCACGCTCACCCCGGCGGCGTGGAGTCGCTCGCAGGCCTCCGCCATCGAGTCGTCCCAGCCCCAGATCTGTAGGAACTCGGCGCCGAAGTCAATCGCGCGCTGCGGGTAGTCCGAGCTCGGCGGGCCCTGGTCGTCCATGTAGCAGACCCGCACCTCGGGGCAGAGCGACCGGGCGAGCCGAGCCTGCGCGCCGCTCGCGGCCAGGACGCACTGCTCGACCCGCCCGAAGTCCACGATCTGCCGCACCGTCTCCTCCACCACACCTGGCTCCTCGCGCAGATGGCAGTTGAGCATCGCCGGCGGCGGAGCGGCCTGCAGCGCCTCTCGGAAGGTCGGAATCCGCACGCCCGCGTACTCCGGCCCTTTCCAGCCGCCCGCATCGAGGCTGCGCAGCTCTGCGAAGGTCAGCTCCGTCACGACGCCGTGACCGTCGGTGGTCCGATCGACCGTGGCATCGTGGATGAGGACGAGTTCCCCGTCGCGGGAGATCGTGATATCGAACTCGATCTGGTGCGCGCCCTTGTCCACCGCCAGGGCGATGGCCGGGAGCGTGCTCTCGGGGGCGATCTTCTGGTCGCCGCGATGGGCGCTGGCGCGGGTGCGGCACGTGCAGGCTGAGTTGGGGAGCATGGCAGGCCACCCTCCCTATCGCGCTCGCGCGATGATAGGCCCCCCACGGTTGGCCGTCAACGGAATGCAGGCCTTCCCGATATCGGGAGCATTTTGGAGCCGGAAGGCGTTATTACACAGTGCAGTGCGGCTTGGGCGCATCCGCGATGCCGCGATGCGCAGCGGGCAACGGGGCCCGCAGATGTGCTTCGAAGCCTGCCTTCAAGGCACATCGGCCGCCGATGCGGCGCCCGAAGCGATTCGGGGCTGCAGCAGGGAGGCGAGCCATGATGCGCGGACGAGTGAAGTGGTTCGATGCTCAGAAGGGGTACGGTTTTATCGAGCGCGACGGCCAGAAGGACGTGTTCGTCCACTTCAGCGTGATCCAGGAGCAGGGGTACAAGAGCCTGGCGGACGGGGAGGAAGTGGACTACGAGTTGGCCGAGACGGACCGCGGTCCGCAAGCGCGCAACGTGCGCCGCCTGCACAGCCAGGAGGTCGTGGCCAAAGCGGCGGCCCCGGCCCCGGCCTGGTAGGTCCGGCCTGAGAAGGTATCGGAGGCGTCCGTCCCGAACAGCGAGTTCCCCGCTGAGCGGACGGGCGCTTCGTGCTGTCCGCCGGATGGAAGAGGAGTGAGTGTGATGCGCATCGAGTTCACGGGACGCAATGCGGCCCTGCCGGCCGCCTTCGAGGAGTACGCGGAGAGGAAGCTGGCGCACCTGACGCGACTGGCGGCGAAGGTCGGCACGGTGCGGGTGGTCGTGTCGGAGCAGCGCGGACGCAAGGACGTGGAGATCACCGCCGATCTGGACGGGGCGCTCATTCGCAGCGAGGTCAAGGGCCCGGATGAGCGCGTGAGTTTCGACTCGGCGCTGGACAAGCTGGAGCGTCAGGTCCGCAAGTACAAGGCGCGCTTTCAGCGTCGTCGGCGCGATCAGCGGCACGCCGCCGAGGCCGCTCCGGTGGAGCCGGAGGTGGAGGAGGTCGAAGCGGAACCGGACGGGGACGGCGCGGAGCCGCACGTCGCACGCACCAAGACGGTGACGCTCAAGCCGATGTCACCCGAGGAAGCGGCGCTTCAGATGGAGCTGCTCGGGCATGACTTCTTCCTGTTCCGCAACGCCGAGAGCGAGCTGGTCTCGGTGGTCTACCGCCGCACGGACGGCGACTACGGCCTGATCGAGTGCGAGAGCTGAAGGGCAGTGCCAAGTAGCGGGTAGCAGGTCAGGAGCGGCGCCCAGAGGTTCGGAGGGGTGTGCAGTGACCCTGCAGGAGCTGCGGGATCTCGCGACAGCGCGGTTCGGGGCGCGGCTCGAGCGCGCCGACGCCGAGTCGCTCGCCCAGTTCCTGCTGGAGCTGCAACCCCAACTGCCCGGCACACAGGCCGGCGGCCCGATTGCCGTCGACGGGGCCGCGCCGGGGTACGTCGAGGCGATGCGGGAGTACTTCGCCGAGATGCTGTACGGTGACGCGGATCGGGTCGCCGCCTCGTTGTGGATCACCGCGGTCGAGATCTGGATTGACGCCGTGCGGTCGCTGGAGGGCTGACCGTGCGGCCTCGTCCCCCGCTCAGGGGAGGACAGCCGCGATGCCCCAGCCGATGACCCTCGGATTCCAGGGCCTGGGCAAGATGGGGTTGAACATGGTCCGCCGGCTGCGGCGCGACGACCATCGAGTCGTCTGCCACGACCGCTCGGCCGACCCGCGCGGCGACGTGGAGGCGGTCGGGGCGGAGTGGGCGCCGGAACTGAGCGACCTGTTCGCGCGGCTCACGCCGCCGCGGGTGCACTGGCTGATGATCCCGGCGGAGGCCGTCGATGCGGCAATCGAGACCCTTCGGCCCTTCCTGGAGCCCGGGGACATCCTCATCGACGGCGGCAACTCGCACTTCCACGACACGGTCCGCCGGGCTCAGTCCCTGGGGGAGGCGGGGGTGCGCCTCCTGGACGTGGGCACCAGCGGGGGCATCTGGGGGCTGCAGGCGGGCTACTGCCTGATGGTCGGCGGCGAGCAATCGGCCTTCGAGGCGGTCGAGCCCGCCTTCGCCACGCTCTCGCCGCCCGAAGGGTGCCTGTACTGCGGTCCCAGCGGGGCGGGGCACTATGTCAAGATGGTGCACAACGGGATCGAGTACGGGATGATGGAGGCCTATGCCGAGGGGTTCGAGCTGATGGCGGCCGGGCGCTACGACCTGCCCCTCCCGCAGATCGCGCACCTATGGAATCAGGGCAGCGTGGTGCGCTCCTGGTTGCTGGAGCTGGCCGAGCGCGCCCTCGCGGAGGACCCCGAGCTTGAGTATCTGGACGCCTATGTCCCGGACTCCGGCGAGGGCCGTTGGACGGCACAGGAGGCGGTGGACCTGGCTGTGCCGGCGCCGGTCCTCGTGAATGCCCTGATGCGGCGGTTCGATTCGCGACAGGACCGCTCATACGGACTGCGGCTGCTGGCGGCCCTGCGGAAGCAGTTCGGCGGACACGCGGTGAAGCCCGCCGGAGGGGAGGCCCCCAAGTGAGCGAGTCGGTGCGCACCGAGGGGCTGATGGTGGGCCGCGACTGGTGCCCCACCGTCGACACGGCGCGCTGTACGAACCCGACGGCCTTCGTGATCTTCGGCGCCACGGGCGACCTGGCGTGGCGCAAGCTGGTTCCCGCAGTCTACTCCCTCACCGCCGATGATCTGCTGCCCTGCGGCCTGCCGATCGTGTGCATCGGCCGGCGCGCCGACAACCTCACGGGGCTGGCTGACTGGCTGCGCGAGGGCGTCGCTCTCCATGCCCGCAAGAAGCCCGTCGATGACCACCTCTGGAAGCAGATGGCATCCCGCATTCAGTATGTCCAGGGCGACCTGGAAGACCCCGCGACCTACCAGACCTTGCGCGAGGTGTTCGACTGGGCGGATCGCAACTGCGGCGGGCCGATCGGGCGGCTGCTCTACATGGCGACGCCCCCGCAGACCTTCCCGGACCTGTTCAGGCGGCTGTCCATGCACGGCGTCGTGACCCCCAACGCCACCGGAGACCACTGGAGCCGCGTGGTGGTGGAGAAGCCCTTCGGGCGCGACCTCGCGAGCGCGCAGGACCTCAACCGGCTCGTGACCGGCCTCTTCGCCGAAGAGCAGATCTACCGGATGGACCACTACCTCGGCAAGGAGACCGTGCAAAACCTGGCGGTTCTGCGATTCGCGAACAGCATCTTCGAACCCCTCTGGAACGAGCGGCACATCGATCACGTGCAGATCACGATGGCGGAGTCGGTGGGGATCGAGGGGCGCGCAGGCTTCTTCGATGCGGCGGGGACGCTGCGGGACGTGGTGCAGAACCACGTGCTGGAGATGCTGGCGCTCGTGGCGATGGAGCCGCCCGTGGCGATGGACCCCGACGCGCTGCGGGATGAGAAGCTGAAGGTGTTGCGCTCGCTCCGGCCGCTCGTTGGAGAGGAGATCGATCGGTCGGTAGTGCGCGGGCAGTACGGCCCCGGGCAGGTTGATGGAGCGGAGGCGCCGGGGTACCGGCAGGAGCCGCGCGTGCCGGAGGACTCCCAGACCGAGACCTTCGTGGCGCTGCGGGTGTATATCGACAACTGGCGGTGGGGCGGCGTGCCGTTCTACCTGCGGGCCGGGAAGCGGCTGCGACGACGGGAGACCGAGATCGTCATCGCCTTCAAGCAGGCGCCGCACCTCGTCTTCGGCGGACGGCGGCAAGACGTGGGCCGGAATCGGCTGACGATCCGCATCCAGCCGCACGAGGGCATCCATCTGTGCTTCGCGGCGAAGCGGCCGGGGCCCGGGCTGGAGATCGATCCGGTCCCGATGGAGTTCTTCTACGAGCGCGCATTCGCGCATGAGCCGCCGGAGGCGTACGAGCGGCTGATCCTGGACGCGATCACTGGCGACCGGACCCTGTTCGCCCGCGGGGACGGCGTCGAGGCCTCCTGGCGGCTCGTCACGCCGATCCTCCGTCGCTGGGAGGCGAGCCCCCGGGGCCCCGCGGAATACCCAGCCGGATCCTGGGGTCCGTCGGAGGCCGACCGCCTGATCGCGGCGACGGGCCACCGTTGGCAGAACCCCGATGACGAGACCGACCATTGCCATTGCGGCTGACGAGGACGCCCTCGCGCCCCTCGCCGCGGACTACTTCGTCCGCGTCGCGCGGGAGAGCGGGGCGCGCTTCACCGTCGCGCTGTCCGGCGGCTCCACACCCCGGCGGCTGTACCGGCGGCTGGCCTCGGAGGAGTACCGGGGCCGGGTCCCCTGGTCCAGGACCCACGTCTTCTTCGCCGATGAGCGGACGGTTCCGTCAGAGGCGGAGGAGAGTAACTTCCGGCTGGCCAACGAGCTGCTGCTGTCGCGCGTCCCGATCCCGGCGAGCCATGTGCACCGGATGCGGGGTGAGGCGCGGGACCTGCGTGCCGCGGCGCGGGAGTATGAGTGGGAACTGAGCGGGGTGTGCGGTTGGGCGGCCGGGACGCGTGAGCCGCGACTGGATCTCGCGCTGTTGGGGATCGGGGATGACGGACACACGGCCTCGCTCTTCCCGCAGACCGAGGCGCTGAGGGAGGAGGAGCGGTGGGTCGTCGCCAACTACGTGCCGAAGCTCGGGGCGCACCGGCTGACGCTCACCTATCCCCTGCTGGCCGCCGCGCGGCAGCTGGCGTTCCTCGTCGCCGGGGCCGGGAAGGCAGGGGTGGTCCGGCGGGTGGCGGCGGGGGACCCGGACCTGCCGGCGAGCCGCGCCGCCCGCCACCCGCGGGTCACGCTCCTACTCGACGCGGCCGCGGCAGCTGCGGTCGACTGAACCCGGAGGCAAGCCCATGTTCGTGCGAGTGTGGTCGGCAGCGTGGATCGCAGTGCTGTTGGGGGCCCTGGCGCCCGCGTTGAGCGCGCAGGGCATCGAGGCCGAGGAGCTCTCCGCCGACGTGCTGCGAAGGGACATCCGCTTCCTGCAGATGCTCACCCAGATCGGTGTCACCGGGGAGCAGCGCGCGCAGGCCGCCGCAGCCATCGAGACCTTCCAGCAGAAGCGCGAAGCTGTCGGCAAGCTGGCCGAGCCGCCGGAGCTGTTGACCGCGCTGAGCGCGGTGCGCGAAGCCCTGTTGCGCGGGGAGCCGCCGACCCCGCAGATGCGCGAGGCGGTCGAGGCGACCCAGCCGCGCGACGACGGCGCCATCGACCGGGCTTTCTCGGACGCGCAGGCCGAGGTTCTCAGCGCGTTGGAGGCGGCTCTGACGGAGGAGCAGCGCGAGCAGTTGGGCATCCTGCAGCTGGTTCGCACGGCCGAGGACATCATCGGGATGTGCATGGAGTCGCGGATGGCGACGGCGGAGGAGGGGCAGCAGATGCGGTTGCGCGCCTTCGGGGAGCTGCGGGATCAGCTCGCGGCCGCAGCGGGCGGCGGGGCGGACCAGGTGCTGAGCGATCTGCAGAGCCTCATCAACCGGATCGCTGCACTCACCCCCGAGCAGGCTTCGGCGCAGCGCGAGCAGCTCGTCGGGCAGATCGTGACCCTCCTGAAGACCACGCTGGACAAGCAGCCCGAGGCGGTCAAGGAGCGTCTGCGCGACCAGCTCTGGGAGTGGGCCATGGAGCCGCGCGTCGGGCGGCTACTGCGCGAGTCCGCCGAAGCAATGGGGGCGCCGTAGCCGGGAGGTCACTGCCCGGCGCACGAGGAAACGCCCAACCGACCGCAGTCCGGAGGCCCTTCGATCCGTACTACGGACCCCCAACCGATGTGTGGAGTCGGCGATGATCACGTGGGAGCAAATCCGCCGTCACCTCGAACGTGACGGCGTGTCCTTCGTCGAGCGAAGCGGCGAGGCGAAGGTGCTGGCGGTGGAGCTTCAGCTCTCCGACGGGGCGCTGGAACTCGAGGTGGCCTACGATGAGGAGCACGGCGTCGTGCGCTTTGCGGCTCCGAGCCTCAGCCTGCCGCAGCGGTTGCCGCGCTACCGCCACGAGCTGCGGAAGGCCCTGCTGCTGCTGAACTCCTGCTTCATCCTCGGCGGCTTCAGCGAGGCGCCTCAAGGGCGGGTGATCTTCGTCATCACGCTCCTCATCGAGGGCGACCTCTCCTATGCCGCGTACCGCCGGGTGCTCAACGCGCTGGCGGCCTCCGTGGACCGCGCGCTGCCGTGGCTGCGGCAGGTGGCGACCGGCGCGCTTTCGGCGGAGGAGGCGGTTGAGAACATCCTCGACGTGAGCCGGCGTATTCAGGAGCGTGACCTCGAAGCCCAGCCGGCCGCCCCGTTGGGAATCACTGAGGACGAGATCGAAGCCTTCGGGCGCGCGCTGATGAACGGCGCCCTCCCACCCCCGCTCCGCGACGAGTAGCCGCACCCCTTCTTGATGCCCCGGTTGACGCCCCGAGGGGCGGCCCCTATACTGTGCCCCTGAGCGCGGTTCGGACGCATACCAAGGCGTGTCGTCACCCCCGGCCCCTCTCCCCCTGCGAGAGAAGGCTCTGCCGGGCGGGGTGGAGGCACGTGGGCCGCGCAGTCGGCGCGAAGCGCGCGTAGGAGCAGCAAGGACCATGCGGTTCAGGCCGGTGGCAGACGAGCCGGACTTCCGGCAGATGCAGCTGGAGACGCTCGACTTCTGGAAGGCCACCGACGCCTTCCGGAAACGGATCGAGCTGAACGCGAACGGGCCGGTGCACTCGTTCATCGACGGCCCCATCACGGCGAACAACCCGATGGGCGTGCACCACGCCCGCGGTCGGACGTACAAGGACGTCTACCTGCGCTACAGGGCCATGCAGGGCTTCCGGCAGCGGTACCAGAACGGGTTCGACTGCCACGGGCTGTGGGTGGAGGTGGAGGTTGAGAAGGAGCTGGGTCTCGCCACGAAGCGCGACATCGAGGCCTTCGGACTGGACAAGTTCGCGCGGGCATGTCGGGCGCGGGTAGAGAGGTTCGCGGCCCTGCAGATGGCCCAGTCCGTCGAGCTCGGCCAGTGGATGGACTGGGGCAACGACTACTACACCCTGTCCGACACGAACATCGAGTACATCTGGGGCTTCCTGAAGCGCTGTCAGGAGCAGGGCTGGCTGCACCGCGCCTTCCGCCCGATGCCGTGGTGCCCACGCTGCGGGACGAGCCTCTCGCAGCACGAGATGCTCGACTCCTACCGCGAGGTGACCCACACCGCGGTCTTCCTGAAGCTCCCGCTGACGGACGGCTCAGGCGAGAAGATCCTCGTCTGGACCACGACGCCTTGGACGCTCGCGGCGAACGTCGCTTTGGCGGTGGGCGAGAACATGGAGTACACCCGCGTTCGGCAGGGCGAGGAGGTGCTCTATGTCGCCACGGAGCGCCGGGATGTGCTGAGGGGCGAATACGAGGTTCTCGGCGTCGTGAAGGGCAAGGCACTGGAGGGCAAGGGCTACCACGGCCCGTTCGATGAGCTCCCGGCGCAGGCGGAGGTAGAACATCGGGTCGTGGTCTGGGACCAGGTGGCGGCGGATGAGGGCACCGGTGTCGTGCACATCGCGCCGGGTTGCGGGCTGGAGGACTACGAGCTCTCGAAGCAGATCGGCCTGCCGGTGGTCGCGGCCACCGATGAGGCCGGCCTGTACCTGGAGACCTTTGGGGCGATGGCGGGCAAGTGCGTCGGCGCCGTGGCGCCGGACGTGTTCGCCAGCCTGGAGGAGAAGGGCTATCTTTACAGGACCGAAGCGTACGAGCACCGCTACCCGACCTGCTGGCGGTGCGATGAGGAGCTGATCTTCCGACTGGTCGGGGAGTGGTTCCTGAAGGCCGACCCCGTGCGCCCGAAACTCCTCGCCGCGAATGACACGGTCGCCTGGTACCCGCCCCACTGTCGGGCGCGAATGGCCGACTGGCTGACCGGGATGGGCGATTGGTGCATCTCGCGGAAGCGGTACTGGGGGCTGCCGCTGCCCTTCTACTGCTGCACGGGCTGCGGCACGACCACTGTGGTTGGCAGCCGCGCCGAACTGCAGGCCTTGGCCACCGAGCCGATCGCCGACCTGCCCGAACTGCATCGCCCGTGGATCGACGCCGTCCGCATCCGCTGCCCGCAGTGCGGAGCGACGCTCGAGCGCGTGCTGGAGGTGGGCGACTGCTGGCTGGACGCCGGGATCGTCCCCTTCTCAACGCTCCGCCACGGGGAGGACCCTGACTACTTCGACACCTGGTTTCCGGCGAACCTCGTGGTCGAGATGCAGGAGCAGGTGCGGCTGTGGTTCTACGCGCTCCTGTTCATGGCCGTCGCCATCGACGGGCGCGCGCCGTACCGCAACTGCCTCACCTACGACCGCGTCCTCGCCGAGGACGGTCGGGAGATGCACAAGAGCTGGGGCAACGCGATCTGGCTTGACGAGGCGATGGAGAAGCTCGGGGGCGACCCGATCCGGTGGCTCTACGTGACCCACACCCCGGAGAACCCGCAGCGATTCGGGCTGAACCTCGGGCGGGACGCGCACCGGCGGCTGACGCTGCTCTGGAACTCGTACCGCTTCTTCGTGATGTACGCCAACGTGGACGAGCCGGAGCTCTCCAGTGCCTTCGAACCGCCCACCGAGGGCCTCTCGCTGCTCGACCGGTGGATCATCTCGCGCACTTACCGGACGGTGGAGGAGGTCCGGGGGGGGCTCGACGCCTACGAGGTGCGCCGCGCGGCGGACGCGATCGAGGCACTCTGGACCGACCTCTCCCGCTGGTACATCCGCCGCAGCCGTCGGCGCATGTGGAAGGCCGGCGACAGCCCCGACAAGCAGGCGGCCTACGAAACACTGCACCATGTGCTGGTGACCCTGGCGCGTCTCGCGGCGCCCTTCATGCCCTTCCTCTCCGAAGGGATGTACCAGACCCTCGTGCGCGGAGTCGATCCGGAAGCCCCTGAGAGCGTGCACCACACCGCGTACCCCGAACTGCGGCCGGACCTCGTGGATCGGGAGCTGGAGGCGGCAGTTGAGGACCTGCAGCAGGTCATCAACCTCGCGGTCTCAGCGCGGATGGAGGCGCAGTTGCGCATCCGTCAGCCGCTTCCCGAGCTGCACGTGGTGGTGCCCGCGGAGACCCAACCGTGGGTCGAGCGTTTCCTGAGCGACATCGTCGATGAGGTGAATGTGAAGGCGGTCACCCTCGCAGAGGGCCTGGACGCCCTGAAGACGCTGAAGGCGAACCCGGAGCACCGGAAGCTCGGGCCCGTCTTCCGGCAGAAGGCTCCGGCCGTCGCGGCCGCCATCCCCGGGCTGCCCGAGGAACAGATCCGCCTGTTGCACGCGGGGAGCCCGATCGCGCTAGCCCTCGGCGGCGAGGCGGTTGAGGTGACGCCGGAGATGGTGACCTTCGAGGCGCTCGACCGGGAGGGGATCGTCACCAAGGCCGAGGGGGCGGTCGCGATCGCGCTTAACACGCAACTCACGGAGCCCCTGGTCCGCGAGGGCCTCGCCCGCGACATCATCCGGCACCTGCAGGAGCTGCGGAAAGCGGCGGGCCTGGAGCTGACGGACCGCGTCAGCCTACGTCTCGGCGGCGACGAGCTCCTCACGTCCGTGTGCAGCGAACACGCCGAGACGATTCAGGGCGAAACCCTGGCCACCTCGCTGGAACTCGGCGACACAACGGACGGGGTCGAAGTGAAGCTGGGCGAGCGCGCGCTGCGGGTGGCGCTGGCGAAGGTGTGAGGCGCCGCTCGTGAACGACGAGGGGACGGGGAATGCCGCGGGTTCTGTTCGTGCATGTCCGCAAACCGGGGCCGGAGGTCGCCATGCCGCACTTGGGGCTGGCGAGCCTCTCGGCGGTGCTGCAGCGGGCCGGGCACGAGGCGGTCGTCTTCGATGAGGTGCTCTTCCCGCCGCGAGCGACGCCGGCGGTGGGAGACATCATCGCCCGGGTGGCTCCCGACGCCATCGGGTTCACCGCCTACACCGCGACGTCCGACCGGTTGCGCGAGCGCCTGACGGCGGCGCGCGCAGCCAGCCCGGCGCCGATCCTGGTCGGCGGGCCTCACGCGACCCTGTTCACCGACGATGCCGCGGGACTGCCGGGCGTCGATTACGTCGTTCGCGGCGAGGCGGAGAAGGCCATCGTCGACCTCGTGCAGACCGCCCGGCGGCAGGAGCGCCCCGTGGTTGTCGAGGCCGGGCTGCCCGAGGTCGAGGGCCTGCCGTGGCCTGGCTATACCGGCTTCCTCGCCAAGGAGCGGATCGAAACCTATCCCCTGCTGACCAGCCGCGGCTGCCCGTACCGCTGCATCTTCTGCGGAGTGCACCGGGTGTCCAGCTATCGGTGGCGAGCCCGCCCGCCGGAGGAGTGCGTGGCGGAGGTGAAGGCCGCGGCGGGGCTCTTCCCGCGCCTACGGAGGATCAGCGTCAGCGACGACTGCCCCACGGCCAGGCCCGCGCACTTCAAGGCGTTCCTGCGGCTGCTGGCGGCAGAGAACCTCGGCCTGCCGCTGCACGTGGACAACATGCGCGCCGACCTGGTGGACGCGGAGATCATGGCCGGGCTCAAAGCCGCGGGCGCCGAGATGGTATGCCTGGGCGTGGAAAGCGGCAACCCGGAGGTCTTCGCGCTTGCCACCAAGGGGGAGACGCACGAGGACATTCGGCATGCCGCCCGACTGGCCCGCGAGACCGGGCTGCAGCTCGGGTTGTGCTTCATCATCGGCCTACCCGGCGACAACCCCAAGCGCCATCAGGACTCCATCCGGTTCGCGCAGGAGCTGGCGCCGGAGACCGTGTTCTGGAATCTCGCGCACCCGTTTCCGGGCACCCGGATGTACGAGTGGTTCCAGGAGCACGGCGCCGACATCGATCCCCCCCGGCCGTACACGTCCTACGACACCCACTCCCTCGTCTGCGCGGAGCCGACCGTCGGCACCGCCGACTTCACCCGGGCGCAGCGACGGCGGGCGTACTTCCAGGCGGTGGTGGAGACGGACCAGTACACGTTCACGCCGACGGCCCCGTGGCAGCTGCTCGCTGGCGGAGTCCGCTACGGGCTGCTCGGGCCGGCAGCCAGGTCCTTCGGTCGGCGTGTGGCGCGGGTCTTCAGACGCTGGCGGCGACGCGGCTGATCCCCCTACCGCAGCACCACCTCGACCTCGCCCGCCGCGCCGGGGACGAGCTTGACAGTGGCGGTCGCCTGCGCCCCGGCGTTCTCGACCGTCACCTGATGCGTGCCGTAGAAGGCTCGTAGCTGCGCCGCGCCGTCGCCGCCGGTCTTCGCCTCCGCCTTTGTCCACCACTCGTTCAGCACCAGGTCCTCCCAGGCCTCCTGCGCCGGGCGTGGGGTCCAGTCGCGGGTGAACATCGCGCCGCCGTCTCTCGCGCGCCAGTGGGAGCCCTCCCAGAAGCCCCACATGATGAAGGCCGTGATCTTCGGATGGCTGAAGATCGCGGTCATGAAGTCGCGCACATACTGGGCGTGGACCTCGTCGTCCGCCACGCCCACGTCGAACTCGGTGATCTCCAGGTCCTTCCCGAAGGCTGACCACTCATCGAGGATCTCCAGGACCGTGTGCATCGGCGTGAGGGGGAGGAACATGTGCCCCTGGATGCCGAGCGTATCGAACGGGGCGTCGTGGTCGAGGAGGTACTCGATGCGCTTCTTTACCTGGGCGCGGTAGCCCGGGTTCAGGTTCACGATGCCGTAGTCGTTGTAGCACAGCTTCACGTCCGGGTCGGCCTCGCGCGCCCAGCGGAACGAGTCGGCGAAGTGCTCCCAGCCGGTCTCGTCCCACACCTCCGTGTTGCTGCCGGCCTCGTTCACCACGTCCCAGAGGTACAGCTTGCCGCGCGTGTGGGTCGTGTACTCGCGGACATGGTCGCGGCAGGCCTGCAGGAGCGCGTCGCCGCGGAGCTCGCGCGCGCCGGGCGCGAGGTGCTGGTATGACCCCCAGAGCAGGCAGTGGCCGCGCGCCTCGATGCCCCGCTCTTGCAGCCACTCGATGGCCTGATCCACCTGCGCGAGGCGGTCCGGCCCGGCTGCGGGCCACTTCAGGTCGTTCTCGAAGGTGACGACGTTGTAGAGGCGCTCCACCTCCTGCTGGAAGCGGAGGTTGTCGGGGTTCGTCTGGTCGAGCAGGCGAGCAGCGGGGAGCGCCGTGCCGAAGCGGAAGTGGTGCCGCTGCTGCTCGACGCGGACGGTGCAGTTCGGCACCGGCTTGCCGTCAGCGTCGAGGACGCGGATGGTCAGGTCGCCCTTGCGGAGCTGTTCGATGCGCGCGAGCGCGGCGGGCCGCCAGTCATCGTTGTGCTCGCGGCCGCCCCAGTAGTCGATGGTCTGATCGAAGGCGGTGTCCGGCGCATCGCCGAAGTTCTCGGCCCGCATTCCGGCGACCTCAATCGTGCCCGCATCGTGCCCCACGAAGAGCGAGAAGCGCGACTCTTCCGGCCGGAAGCTGCGATCGGCCCGCCCCATGAAGCGCCACTCCCGCCACTCCGGGGTGAGGTTCGCGAGCTGGCTGATGTACTTGGTGTGGGGCGGGGTCGCCAGCTCCCAGATGAAGGTCACCCGGCACTCCTTGGCGCTCCGGAGCCACGCGCGGAAGTAGACCGCCTCGCCGGCGCGCACGTAGCCGCGGCAGGGCTGGGCGAACTGGAGGTTCCACGGAGCCGCCCCGGGCTCGGGGTCGAGCGTCAGGCGGACGGCCTGCGTGTAGTCGCCGACTTCGGCGTCGATGACGTCCACCGTCATCCGCTCGCCGCCGCCGGTCGGCCAGTTGCCCTCCAGGGGCTGGGCGAAGTCGCCGTTGTCGATGAGGCTGATGGGCTTGTCCACGGTCGGTCGCTCTCCCATAGTCTCGGGCTTCAAGTCCAGATCGAACACGCGGATTCCGGTTAGTTCGACCGTCCCCACGGCAAAGGCGAGATGAAACCCCAGCCGCAGGCCGCCCGGGCTGTAGTCGGCGTCCGCCACGCCCTCGAGGGTGTACTCCTCCCAGTCGGGGGTCAGCGTGAGGATCTCGGTGAGGGGCTTGGAGTAGGGGGGTTGAGGGATCTCCAGGAAGGGGTTCACCCGGTTCCCTGACGCGCTCCGCGCCCAGAGCTTCACCTGCAGCCGATCGCCCGTGGTCAGGAAGCCGTCGACCGGTTGGGCGACCATGATCGACCACGGGTCCGCATCGACCTCCGGGTTCAGCTCGAGTCGTACCGCCTTGGGGAAGTCCTGCCGGGCGGAATCGACCACCGAGAACCGGCAGCGCTCCCCGCCCATCAGGCCCCACAGTTGCGTCCCGCTGTTGAAGCTCCCATTGCCGATCAGGTTCACCGGCTCTTGGGCGACGACTGGGGCCGACGCCAGTAGCAGCGCAGACAGGACTCGGTGCATCGACAACCTCCGTCGGTCGTTGTCTCGATGCAAGACCAAACGCCTACTTCCGCCCGCCGTTCCGGCGCAGGAGTTCGGCGACGGAGTGGCGGCCGTGCGGTGTGCGGCCCGCTTCATCCTGCGCATTCACCGCGGCTCCGCGCTCGAGGAGCAGCCGCACGGCCCTCGGGTTCCTCGCAACCGCCCGAGCCAGTGCGTGGCCCGCGTTGGGGTCGGCGCCGCGATCCAGCAGGAGGGCCAACGTCCGCGACCGCGACCAACCCACCGCCATCTCAACCAAGGGTACGCCCGACATACCGAAATCCCAGTACCACAGCGTACCCGTGCCGTTCGGGTCCGCGCCCTCATCCAGCAGTGTGGCCAGCCACTCGTCGTCGTAGTAGACAGCCTTCTCGACGTCCGACATCCGGTCGAGCCAGGCCCCCGCTGCCGTCGGCAGCCAAGCCAGAACCGCCACCGCGAGTCCCACCTGCGCGCGCGGTCCCATCAGTGGCTCACCCCTCCCGCTGCGGCAGGGAGCCCGAAGGCGTCTCCGGCGTCGCGCCGAGCGGTGCCCTACAGCGTCACGATCCCTCCGCTCTCCAGGCTCTCGTGCACGCCCGCGGCGATGCGCGTGGCCTCCAGGCCGTCGAGGCCCGATGGGTAGGGCGCCAGGTCGGCGAGCTTCGCGCCGTCGAGGAGGACGTTGACGTTCTCGGCGAAGTCCGCGATCGAGGTGATGCCGTAGCCGTCCCAGACGTCGCGGCCCTGCTTGTCCTGGCGCGGGCGGAGGAAGCTCATGTTGTGGGTCGCCATGCCCAGGCCCTCGCAGCACGAGACGGTCCCGCGGTCCTGGGAATCGCACTCGATCAGGCCCTTGTCGCCCACGAGGCGGATGCCCTGGTTCACGATGGCCTCGAAGCCGTCCGGGAGGATCCAGGCCGTATCGAACGTGACACAGGCCCCGTTGTCGAACTCGACCTTGGCCTGGATCGAATCGTAGGTGTCGATGTCGAGGCCCGAGAGCTTGCCCTTCACGCCCGTCGCCCAGACGCGGACGCCGTTCGCGCCCATGAGGAAGCGTGCCAGGTCGTAGAAGTGGATGCCCAGGAACCACGCGGGAGAGCTGTTCCGCGCCCAGTTGGGGAACCAGTCGCGCGGGACCTCGATCCGATCCTCCATGTGACTGTAGCCGTACTGCGGCGTGCCGATGTCGCCGGCGGCGATCTTGCGCCTCATCTCGAGATGGTACTCGTCGAAGCGCTTGTGGAAGTCGACCTGCAGCAGCACCTCATTCGCGGCGCAGGCGTCGATCATCTGCCGGCACCCGGCGACGGTGACGTCGAGCGGCTTCTCGCACAGGACGTGCACCCCGGCCTCGGCGCAAGCGATCACGATGTCTTTGTGCAACGGGTCCGGGGTTACGACCGTGACGCCGTCGAGCCGCTCCTTCGCGAGCATCTCGCGGTAGTCTGTGTACACGGGCATCCCGAATTCGGCGTGCCGCTCCGCCAGCAACGCCTCATTGATGTCCGCCGCCGCGGCCAGCTTCGCCACGCCGACGTACCCGAGCTGCCGGAAACAACGCAGGTGGTTGATCCCAAACGTCCCGACTCCGATGACTCCGATACGGGCCTGTGCCAAGGTGGTCCCCCTGAAGCTCTGGCGGTGTGTCCTTGTGGAGGCGGACACATGGGTCCGCCCCTACAACGCCCTTGGCCGCACATCGCCGACACGCGCCCTACGGGTGCGCGGCCTGGATGATCCGTTCGACGAGGCCGCCGGGCTGGCAGGGCCCATCGACCGTCTCGCCGGCGAGAGCGGCGGGCAGCGACCAGAGCATCAGGTCCTGGTAGTAGTCGTTGCCGAAGGTGCGCTCGCCGGTATCCACGTCGCCGCGCATGATGTTAGGCATGTCCCACGCGTAGCCCTGCCGACACACGATGTTGTGCCAGGCCTTCTCCGCCAACTGCAGGCCGAACTCCCGCTCGCCGTAGTACATGTAGGTCATCGCGAGCATCAGGAGCTCGGGCGGGAAGTAGCTGTACGCTCCGTAGCCGCCCGGGTTCGCCACGGTGCCGTCCGGGTTCGCGTAGTTCACCGCCCCGTACTTTGTGACCGCGGCGTTGCAGCGCTTCACCGTGGCGAGGACGGCACGGACGCGCTCTGCGGGCAGTGCGGGTGTGTGACCGTGGTGCGCGAGGACCCACTCGCCGTCGAGCTGATAGCCGAACACGAGGTCGGACCGGCGGCCCGTCTCGGGCTCGAGGTAGTTGAGGTAGTACCCCCGCTCGTCCCAGAGCCTCTCCTCCATCGCGGCTTGCGCGGCGGCGATCCACTCGGCGCACTGCCGCTCGAAGCCGGTGTCGCCGACCTCGCGCGCCATGCGTTCGACGACGCGCAGCTCCGCAAGGTGCAGCCCCCCGATGTGCGCGGTCATCCCGGCCCAGCCGGGCTCGGGGGCCTCGAACCACTCGGTGCCCACGTTCCCGTCCGGCATGGCGATGATCTTCTCACCGAGGGAGTACGACTCCGTGGTGCGCAGGCCCACCGTGTGAGTGACGCTGCGCTTCATCATCGGGTAGAGCTCGCGGAGGCGCTCGCCCTTGGGGTCGCGGCAGAGCAGGAAGCGGTCGACGATCCCCGCGAGGCTGATGCCGTTTGAGGCGAACTGGTACCCGCGCGTCGGGCAGGCGAAGTCGATGGGCGGGGTCTGGCCGGTGCAGCCGCCGAAGATCCACGGCGGCGCGCCGTCGGGGAGCTGATAGCCCTGGTAGCCGCGGATCGTGG
>Ga0233425_10006612_pt1 | contig 17035 bp, 10 predicted proteins | sample Watercolumn_Towu_2_FD_181712 | JGI IMG/M metagenome (GOLD analysis project Ga0233425, IMG submission 181712) | Freshwater microbial communities from Lake Towuti, South Sulawesi, Indonesia - Watercolumn_Towuti2014_140_MG | ecosystem: Environmental > Aquatic > Freshwater > Lake | place... | reverse complement strand
TCGAGATCGAAGAGCACGATCTCTTCCTTCCATTCGACGGTCGGCTTGTAGGCGATGTGCGAGAAGAAGGCCGCCATCCCCTGCCACTTCTCCTTGGGCCAGCTTTCCGGCCGCACGCCCATGAAACTCAGCGCCACGGCCTGGGCGACGGCCTGCGGCTCGCGGCTCTGTACGGCGCGGTAGAAGTTCACCTGCGGATTGCGGAAGTTGCTGCCGCTAGCCGTGAGCATCTCGCGGACAAACCGGTCGTAGGGCACGTTGTCGCGGATGCTCGTGCGAATCCAGCGGTGATACGCCTGCACGGCGTTGGGCCACAGCTTGATGGGGAACTCCGATTTCACTCGCAGCAGGTCGCACCACTTCATGGCCCAGTAGTCGGCAAACTCCTCCCGCTCCAGCAGCCGATCGATGAGCTTGCGGTGTTTGTCGGGGGCCGAATCGTTGAGAAACTGCCGCGTCTCGTCGGCCGTGGGGAGCGTGCCGATTACGTCCAGGTAGACGCGGCGGAGAAAGACCGCGTCGGAGCATACCTTGGCCGGCGCGATGCCCAGTTGCTTCAGGCGGCCGAGGACCAGTTCGTCAATCCGGCCTTGGGCAACCGGCTCTTTATCGCTCTCAAAGGGGCTCGCCGGCACTCCGGCCTCGGCCCTTTGCGCCATCGCCGCCGCTAGGACAACGACCAATACCAGGGATCGCTTCATGATACTGTTCCAGGAGGAATGCCCGGCAAGGTTCTGATAGATGTACTTCACCTGTGCCACGCCGGCGCGAGGAAGCTGGTCGCCTCCTCAAACGTCGCTTTCCGCCGGAAATCGGTTGCCGGGTTGTAGGCAGGTTGTTTGGGGTCGGGGTTGACCCAGTGGGGATGCTGGCGACCGAAGTAGCTGCCGTAGAACTGGTAGTTGCTGTCCACCCAGCGGCTCAGGACCATCAACTGCATGGGCGCGAGCATCTTCGTGTGATCGTCCTTGGCGTTCTTCGGATGCTTCGGATCGATGAGCACATCCATGAGCGTGCTCTTCGCGCAGCCCAGGCTCTTGGGCGGCAGGTAGGCGCCGTTGTAGTTGCCCTGATCGCCCCGCCGGAACGACGTGAACTCGGAAAGCAGTGGCCCGGCCAGTTCCTTGCTGGCCAAGTGTTCGTAGGAGGTGTTGTAGAACTCGGTGATTTCGCCCGTCAGCCGCAGCCCACCGGCCGGCTCCTTCGCGCCGTGGCAGGAGACGCACTTGGCGTCGAACATGGGCTGGATGTCGGTCGGGTAATGGACTACCTGGCCCGCGCGGCCGTCGCCGCCGTTCTCCTTGAGGTCGCACGGCTGCGGCTGCGGCGTGCTCGGCCCGCGTTTCAAGGCCAGCGGTGTGGGCGTGCCGCCCGGCGCGGCAATACGGTTCGATTGCCCGTGGCAGCCCGTGCAGGAGCGGACCTCGCCCGGGGCGTAGTTCACGTAGGTCCGCTCGCGTTGTACCTCGCGGAAGTTCCCGTCGAGGGCCTGGAAGAAGATGGCCCGGTTGGCCGGCACGAGGAACTGGGCCGAGCCGTCTTCCTCGACCGGTACGACGCCCCACTGCACGCGCGGCCAGAGCGCGGCCTTCCAACTGGAACTGCTCAGCGACGGTCCCCAACGCCGGCCGGTCGACCAGTAACGCGGCAACGCCTCGTTGATCCGCAGCCACTTGACCGTGCCCGGCGCGACCCCTTCCATGCCGCGGTAGACGTTCGTCAGCACGCACAGCGCCTGGTTGCTGGCGGCGTATTGCGGATCGCGGACGCCCTGCACCACCGGCGGCATGGGGCGTGCCGGCGAAGAAACGGGGACAGGCACCGAGCCGCCTTTCCCCACGACAGCACTCTCCTGCCTGCGCTCGGAGCCAGTCCCCGCTTCCCCGCCGGCCCGCCGCGGCTCAAGCGGCAGCGGATGCCAGCAGGAAAGCTGCGGATCGGAGTGAATGCGGCGGTGGTTCCCCTGCGTGTCGATCTGGTAGATCGCGTAGGCGTTGGCGACGTTCTTGTAGTGGTCCGTCGCGTTGACCTTATACGAAACGAGGAACTCGCGGTTGCTAAGCGGATACGGATGCGTGTAGAGGTGCCCCTGCCGGCCTTCGCGGTCGTGGACGTACTTGCCGTCCTCCGTGCGGAAGTGCCAGCCGGGTTCGGTCCGCCGCTGGACGAAGACGTGCGGCGTGATATTCGTCACGGCCGACGGGTTTTCACCGGCCACGAAATCCGGCTGGTCGGGGTCCGGCCCGCGCGTGCGCACGCCCTTGCCGAAATCGACCAGCAGGACCGCGCCTAGGCAGCCGCCCTGCGGGAAGTGGCACGTGCCGACGCACACGAACTGGTGGTCGCTGCCGGGGATCGGCTGCGGGTACATGTGGACGGTCGTCGTGTCGTGGGCCCCGCCGTAGAGTTCCTGCGGCCGGCTGCCGTCGGGATTCATCGACCAGATCGTCTTGCCCACGCGGGCGCCCTTGTCGATGTACTCCCAGCGGTGATACATCACGCGGCCGTCGTCGAGCACGACCGGGCAAAACTCGCTGACCGGGCTGCGCGTGAGTTGTTCGACCTGCGTGCCGTCGGCCATCATGCGGTGCAAGGCCGGCGCGACCAAGTGGCTCGATCCGCCGCACAGAACCGTGTGTTCGCAACGCGTGGACGAGAAGATGATCCGGCCGTCGGGCAAGTAGCACGGATGCACGTCGTCGGTGTGCCAGCCCGGATGCCAGCGCGCGGCCTTCTCGGCCTCGTCCTTCGGCGGGAAGGAAATCTGCCGCAGGCCCGAGCCGTCGATATTCACCTCCCAGATGCGGAAGCCCGCGCCGGGGTTCTCGCGGAAATCGAAGATCACCTTCTTCGCGTCGAACGATAGGCTGATCTTGCCGATAAAGCCCTTGCCGCCGGGCATGTCGGCCGCGCGCACCACCGGCCGCTCCGCCTGCGTGCGGAGATTGTAGACGTAGATGCCGTTCTCCGGCAGGAAGCGGTCGGGGCTGGTGCCGTTGTTGATGTCGGTGTAGTAGTGGTCCGACGAGTAGGGTTTGCGTTTGACGAAGACGATCTCGTCGAAGCCCGCGGCCGCCGTTGCTGCAAGCACCGCCCACGCAACGAGCCCTATCCACGCTTTCGGAATGCTGCGCATGTGAGACTTCCCTCCGGAAAGAACTCCAATTACCGGCCGCGTAACCGCGTACGGGCCTCCAAAGTCCCCTTTCGCTCCGCGAAAGCAGCGCTACTTTCGCGGAGCGAAAGGCGACTTTCAACACCGCCACAATGCTTCCAGTGTAGCGGCGGCGAGCGGGAAGGTCAATGAAATGTGGGCCGTTTGGGACGTTGGGGGACTTGTTGAAACCCCGCTCATGGGCGACAATAACAGTTGTTGCCCTCATACATGCGGCTGCGGAGAATCGCCCATGTCATCCACTGAAAGCGGCCTGCCGAATTTGGTGCCGGTCGTCTTGTCCCTTTCGCAGGCCGACAAGCTGCGGCTCATGCAGGTGTTGGTTGGCGACTTGGCGCGCGACGAAGGAATCCCGCCGATCGAAGCGGGCAAGTCCTATCCCGTGTGGACGCCGATCCACGCCTTCGACGCCGCGGTGACCATGCTTCACGAACTTGGTGTGTCCGAAGCTGTTGTGTGATGGCACGGTCTTGCTGGCACGAGCCCACTTCTTCACGGCGTTCGATGCCTGCTTCGTCTTCCGCGGGCATGTCAATGGAATCCCCAGGCCGCAAAGACGGCGATGACGACCAGGGTTCCGAAGAGAAACAAGAGGCACTTCAAGTACGCCCATCTGGAATACGCGATGCCGACCGAGCCGCCGATGGCTGCCAACACGAGTAGAATGGTTCGATGAACACAATAATAGCCGGGCTTCACAAAAAGCGCCTTTGGCGAGGTTTCGTTGAAGATCAAGACGGTAAGGCGGTAGAAGGACGGAGATTCCAGTGTTGTCAGGAATATCCACGCGAGCATGCCGATCAGTACGCCCGCGAGAATCGGGAACCACGTGCGATTCGTTCGCGCGCGGCCGGACATTGACCTTGTCGGTTCGCGGAACGGCGGCATCTGTTGACCAGTACTCATCTAACTCAACACCTGCCGCAAGAACTGCTGCGTCCGCGCCTCTTTGGGCTCATCGAGCACCTGCGAGGGCGGGCCGTCTTCGATGACGCGGCCGCCGCAGAGGACGACGATGCGGTCGGCGGCGCGGCGCGCGAAGCCGATCTCGTGGGTGACGACCAGGAGCGTCATGCCGTCGCGCTTCAGGTCTTCGAGTACGGAGAGGACTTCGGTCTTTAGCTCGGGATCCAGGGCGCTAGTGATTTCGTCGCACAGCAGTCCGCGGGGCTCCATGGCCATCGCCCGCGCGATGGCCACGCGCTGCTTCTGGCCGCCGGAGAGTTCGCGCGGGAAGGCGTCGGCATGGTCGGCCAGCCCGACGCGCTCGAGCAGGGCCATCGCCCGCTGGCGCGCGGCCGTGTTGCCGAGCTTCAAGACGTGGCGCGGGGCCTCGGCCACGTTCTGCACGGCCGTCAGGTGCGGGAAGAGCTGGAAGTCCTGGAAGATCATGCCGAAGAGTTGGCGGATGCTCCGCGCGGCGGCCGCCACCTCGGGCGTGTGCTTCGGCCGCAAGACGTGCGGGCCGACGCAGATTTCGCCCGCGTCGAAGGCCGTCAAGCCGTTGATGCACCGCAGGAGCGTCGACTTGCCCGACCCGCTCGGCCCGATCACGGCGACCGTCTGTCGCGGCTCGACGTTGAGATTGAGCCCGTCGAGCACGGTCCGCGCGGCGAACCGCTTGGTGACGTTGCTTACGCCGATGTGCAGGTCGTCAGGCATGTCCCTTGCCCCAGCGTTTTTCGAGGTAGCGCGAGAGGTAGCCCAACGGCACCGACATCACGAGGTAGAGCGCGGCCGTGACCAGCCCGATCTCCAGGTAGCGGAGGCTCGACTTCGTGAGCATCTGGTACTGCTTGGTCAACTCGACCACGGCGATGATGCTCACCAGGCTAGTGTCCTTGAAAAGGGCCACGAAATCGTTGGTCGACGGCGGCAGGATCACGCGGATGGCCTGCGGCAGGATGATCAATCGAAAGGTCATCGGCCGCGACATGCCCAGCGACGCGGCGGCCTCCCATTGCCCCTTGGGGATCGACGCGATGCCCGCGCGGTAGATTTCCGATTCGTAGGCGGCGTAGTCCAGTCCGAAGGTGATGATGGCGGCGGCCCACGCGGGCAGATTCAGGCTCGCCCCCAGTCCACACGTTTTGGCGATTTCCGGCAGGCCGTAATAGACGGTGAACAACAGCAGCAGCACGGGAATGCCGCGGAAGAACTCGACGTACAAGATCGCCGCCCCTTGCACGGGCCTCGGCCCGTAGAGCCGGGCCGTGGCGATCACCATGCCCAAAACCATCGCCACGAACATGCTGGCGAAGGTCAGGGCCACCGTGACGCCGGCCCCCTGCAGCAGCAGCGGGAAGTAATAGCTGAAAGTCTGCGCCTCGCTCGACGCGGCCACGGCGTCGCGCACGTCGGCAGCGGCCGAGTCCTCGGCGATGAGCACCGGTGGCGTATCGAGCGCCTTCTCCACCGGCATCTGGTAGAGCTTGAAGAGCTGCTCTTGGCTGCGGTTCCAGATGCCCCATTTCTCATAAATGCGGCGGAGTTGGCCGTTTTCCAGCAGCCGCTCGAGCGCGGCGTCCAACTGCCCGGCCAGTGCGGCGTTATCCTTGGCCAGCCCGATGGCGTAGTAGCCCGGATCGAGTGATTGGCCCACGAACTTCAGGTTCTCGTTGGGCTTCGCATAGTACATGGCGATGGGCAGATCGAGCAGCACGGCGTCGAGGCGGCCGAGTTCCAGATCCTTGTACGGTTCGGTCTGATTGCCGTAGGGGCTTTCCTTGACCTGCATCCGGTCGAGGAGGCGCTGGGCGGCCGTGTCTTCGAGCGTGCCGACCACGCCGCCGACGGCCTTGCACTCATCGAGCGAGCGGAACCGCGTCTCGTCGGCGCGGGCCACCAGTTGCAGCGTGTAGACGTAATAGGGGCGCGTGAGGCGGAGCGTTTTGCGGCGGTCGGGCGTAACCTCCAGCCCGTTCATGGCAAGGTCGAAATCGCCCCGCTGCGAGCCGGCGCCCAGACTCTGGAATTCGTATTGCTTGGGCTCGATGGGCCGCCCGAGTTCCTGTGACAGGGCCGCGGCCAGCTCGACCTCGAAGCCGACGAAGCGGTCGGGATCGTTCTCGTCGCGGCAGATATACGGGAGTCCCCCCTCGGCGTCGGCCGCCCACAGCAGCGGACGCTCGGTGTTACCGTCGTCGCCCGCGCGGCCGCAGCCGGCCACCGCCAAGGGAATCAGCAAGAGGACGAACCACACCTTCATCAATACGGCTTCCGTTGCGCGTGAATCCCGGCGACCACGGCGGCAGCGACGATGCCGCCGCGTCGTCCACAAGAACTCCAGTGTACCGGCGGCGCGCGGGAAGGTCAATGAAGTGCGGGGCACTCTGTGGCATGTCTTCACGCCGTTAAGCGGCATGTTCTCACGCGGCGCAGTCGCGGGCAAACATGCTGGGCGCAGGTCATACTCACGCACCGTTGCGCGATGCGAGAGCATGCCACCCTCTGAGGTTCCTACTTCACCAGCCGCGCGTCGAGCCAGCCGGCGCGGTCGAGGACGTCGCCGCGGTCGGCGTAGTCGACGACGAGTTCGAGCGTCTTGGCGCCCGCGAGGTCTACCGAAACGGTTGCCGGCGGTGCGCCGCCGCGGATCGTCTGGCTGGCGAACTTCTCGCGGCCGTCCAACAGCACACGGAACTGCACGCTGCCGCCGCCGTCGGTCGAGTCGTCGATGCCCAACTCGGCCTCGAAGCGCCGGTGCGACGGCTCGAGCGCGTAGGTCAACTGCGATTTGCTGTGCGTGCCGAGGCCCTTGAGATACAGCCGTCCGCCGCACCGCAGACCGCCGCCGGTTGCGTTGCGGTCGGCGCGATAGGGCCAGGGCAAGTAGCGTTGTTCGGCGGAACCAAGGGGGACAGTCCCGTTTTCGCTGGGGCGAAAACTGGGACAGTCCCCGAGGAACGGCGTGTAGCGGAAAGCGGCCGGCTTGAGGTCGGAGAGATAGACGGCACGGCCGCCGAGCGGCTGTAGCGCGACGAGTTCCTTGGCGGCGGTCTTCCACGTCTGGCCCGTAAGCGTGGTGACGCGGAGCGACGCATCGTCCAACAGCAGCTTGCCGGCCAGCAGGCGGCTGCCGTCGGAGAGTCCGACCCAGGCCGTCAGCGGCGGCCGCTGGACAGCTTGCCGCAGCGTCGGATTGAACACCACAGCCGCGATCCGCGACGTTTCCACCTTGAGCGGCCCGACCGCGGCGCGGATCGTCACGGTCTCGGCGTCGAGCGTTTCGACGAGCCCGGTCACTTCGTCGCCGTTGATCAACAGCAGCCGGTCGGCGTCGCCGGTCGCGTGGAGTACGCGGTCCAGCAGCCGGTCGCGGTCCTGCTGGTCGCTCGGCAGATGAAACGCGATGCCGGCCAAGGTTTCCAAGGGAACCTTCTGCCGGCCGAACGGTAACGAATCGATCGCGAGATTGTCCTTGTCGGCCTCGGGCACCTTGGCCGGCAACAAACTGCCGTCGGCCAGGAGCACCAGCGGCCCCTTCGCCGGTTCGCAGAAACGGCCCCACGCAACCAAGTCGGCGGCCGGCAGCACACGGGTCTTCCCCTCGACGGCGAGCGTCAGTTGCCACCGCGCGTCGACGGCCGTCAATTCGCCGCGGAACGGAGCGCCGTCGACCGGCACCGCGCGCGGCGTTTCGGCAACGGCGGAAGGTGCCAGTAGGACCGCAAACGCGCAGACGCGTAGGGTGCGTGAAACGCACCGCCGTCCGCCATTTGTGGTGCGTTTCACGCACCCTATAAATCGTCTCATCTTTGGAAGATCGGCAAATAGTTGTTGGGCACTTGCAGCACGATCAGGCACATGGCCGTGGCGTACTCGCTGCCGTAGGCCGAGGGCCACGACCCGTCGGGCCGCTGGCGGGAAATCAGTTCGTCGCGCGCGGCCGGATACCACTTGTTCCAGTAGTTGCCGCCGGCCTGCCACGTGGCGAACACGGCGTAATACTGCCCGTACTCGAAATAGTTCTCGCGCCGCACAGTGTCGGGCTGCGGAAGGAACTGCATCAAGTAGTCGAGCCCTTTGGACACCTCGGGGCCTTCGTACAGGTCGGCGCAGTTGAGGGCCACCAGCGCGGCCGCCGAGCGGGGCATCGCGCTCTCGCCCCCTTGGATCATGTACATGAAGCCGCCGTCGGCGTTCTGGCTCCGCTTGACGTAGACCACGGCCCGGTCGATCACCTCCTTGGGCACATCGAGGCCCGCGTTCCGCGCCGCGCGGAGGGCCATCACCTGGCAGGCGGTCACGCTGATGTCGGCGTCGTGGCGGCGGGGATAGTAGCGCCAGCCGCCGTCCTTGTTCTGCGTGTTGCAGATCAGCTTGACGGCCTTGCCCAGTTTCTCGCGGAGTTCGGGTCGCGGCGACATGCCGTAGCACTCGGCCAGGAAGAGCGCGGCGAAGCCGTGGCCGTACATCGGCCCGTGGCTCGGCGCACCGGGGGCGATGATGTAGCCGCTCGACTCGCCGCGGGCCAGCAGGTAATCGACGCAGCGGTTCACATTGTCGCCGTAGGGGCCGCGGCCGGGCGTGCTGCCGCCGGCCAGGAAGGCCATGCCCGCAAGGCCGCAAATCGCCACGTTGCCGCGGTAGGTGGGCTCGGTGCCGAAGGAGCCGTCGCGGTGCTGGCTCTTGGCCAGATAGCTCAGCCCGCGCTCGATCGCCCGATCGGCCTTCGGCGTGATCATCTGCGCGGCCGATTTCTCGGGTGCAGCGTCGGCCGCGACGGCGGCAGTCGCGAAGCAGAAGAGGAGCAATGCGAATTGCGGGATGCAGCGGGACATGCGGTAGTGGGTAGTGGGTGGTGGGTGGTGGGTTGTGCGATTTGAGATTTGTGATTTCAGATTTGAGATTTGTGATTTCGGATTTGCTGCACACGCCAATGACGTCGATCTGAAATCATGAATCATAAATCTCAAATCCAAAATCCCCCTTCCGCCCTCGGTCTCCCTCACTCTCCCCCCGTCGCCAACCGCCGGTAATACTCCTCGATCATCGTGCGGTACTTGGGTACGAAATCCTCGGCCTTCAATTCTAGGACTTTCTGGCGCTCGCGGGGCGGCAGTTTGCCCCAGACGCGATTCATGCCGTCGGTCGCGCGGGCGGTGGCGTCGAGCTTGCCCGGGGTCGAGGCGGTACGGTCGCCCGACTTCGCGGCCGGCATGTCGCCGGGCTTTCCGCCTTCGCCTCCCGGCTTCGGCACCGAGCCCAGCAGTGTGCGGGAGGTGCTCTTCGACGGATCCTTCTCGCTGCTCCGCACGGCCGTCTTGCGGGCGCGGGCGATCAACTGGTCGAGGTCGGCCACTATCTTCTCTTGTACACTCGTTACGTCCCGGTCACGTTTGGCTGCCGCAAGTATCGTCTGCGACTTGCGCATCTCCTTGCCGATTTCTTGCAGCGGATCCTTGGCCTCGCCCGGCGTGGTGATTTCGGTTTTCCGCGGTGGCTCGCCGGCTTCCGGCGGCGCTTCGGACGATCGGGCCGGCACCGACACAATGAGCATGGCCGATACGGCCGCTGCCGCACACAGTAGGATCCAAACCGCGGGTGCCATGTCCCACGCTTGTCGTGGGCATGTGGTGGTTCGCTCCGGTCTCGGCATGCCCACGGCAAGCGTGGGACATGGCACCGGACCTTGCGCAACACGGACTGCAGACTGGCGTATGCTATTCATGGCTCTGCTCCTTGGCAGCGTCAGCTTCCGCTGCGATCATGGTATCGACCAACTTGGCTAGCCGCTCTTGTTCGGCGGCCAACTCCCGGTATTGGCGGCGTTGGCCGTCGGTGGGATTGCCAGCCTTATCGACCGTCTCCTGCAACCTCGCGGTGCGGTCGTTGATCTGTTGCTGCAGCAAGCGGAGAAGCCTTAACTCCGCCAGCGACTGCACGCCGCGTTGCGTCCGCTCGTCAGGCTTGGCCGGCGGCTCGTCGTTGCCATCGGGTTTCTCCGGCGGCGACTCGGGCTTGAGGGCCTCGACCAGCAGGGCCAGGCGCCCGAGTGCGTTCCGCTCGGCCTGCTGCGCCGCTTCGCCCGTGTCGCGTTTCTCCAGGAGATCGGCGGCCGTGCCCATGTCGCGGGCAGCCGCCGTCAGCGCCAAGTGAAACGCGCCGGCCGCTTCGAGGTTCCCGCCCAGCCGTCCGGCATCGTCCTGCAACGAGCGCTGCAATCGGGCGACGTCGGCCAGCCCCGCGGCCTCGCTCCGCTTCAGTTGACCGTTGGCCTGCCGCAGCCCTTCGTAGCGGAGTGTGTCGTCGAGCACTTGCTGCTGCTGGCGATGCAAATGCTTGGCGGCGTCTTCGAGCCGGGCCAATTCGTCCATCAGCGCGTCGGCCTGGGCTTGAAGCCGGTCTTTGGCCAGTTGCTGCCGAGCAGCCTCAACGCTCTTCCGCGCGGCCGCGACTTGCTGGCGGAGGCGTTCCAGCTCGCCTTGTCCGGCGGCTTGCGCCGCGGCGTCCATCTGCTTGGCGGCATCGGTCACGTTCTTCGCGGGCCGATCGGCCTCCAGCCGTTCCAGGCGCCGGGCCAGACCCGCGGCATCCTGCTGCAGCAACCGCAACTGTTGGATGATCTCCTGCAACCGGGCCAAGCGTTTGGCCGCGTCGACTTCCGTGGCGGCCTCGTCGACCTTCGTCAGCAAACCGGCCTGCTGCCCGGCCAGGGCGGCGAGTTCCGCTTCGGCCTCCTGGAGCCGGCGGACCAGGCGTTCGAGTTCCTGCTGGCGGCGGTCGGCGAGGATGTCGAGCAGTTCCTGGAGATCCTGGGCGATCTCCTTGTGCAGGCCGCGGTCTGTCGTTCCAACGATCCGGCCGAGGCGGTTCTCGCGCAGGTCGCCGCCGCAGGAACGCATGGCGGCGGCGATGCCCAAGCGGCGGGACGCGGCCAGGGCGTCGGCCAACGTGTCGGCCGCCAGCGGATCGCCGGTCCGCAATTCCGACACGGCCTGTTGCATGTCCTGTTCGAGGCGGTCGAGCCGCCGCCCAAATTGCAGTTGCGTTTCGGCCAGTTCCGCCAGGTCGCCGACTTGTTGCGGCGTGAGATCGCGCAACGCCCGAGTGAGTGTCTGCCGCGCCAGTTCCACGGTCCGTTTGGCCAATTGTTCCTGGTCGCGGAGCAGTTGGGCCAAATCGCGGTAGAAGCGGCGGTGACTTTCCCGCTGGTTCAACTCCCCGAGAAGCTTCTTGATGGCGCCAACGACCTTGTCCTGGTTCTTGGCGGCGTCGGCCAGGCTGCGGAGGAAGGCCGGATCGCTTTGCGGCAAAGCACTGGCCGCGGCCTCGGCCGCCTGGAAGTTCTTGACCGCGGCCGTCAGTTGGCGGTCGATGACCGGCAGGTGATCGCGTTCGAGGCGCGCGATTTCCGCAAGGATGTCCTCCATGCGGCGCTCGACGTCGGGACTATCGACGTCGTTGTCCCGCAACTCGGCCAGCGCGGCCAGTGCGTGCATGCGCACGCCCTCGCCGGGGCTGGTCAGGCTGCGGTTGACTTCGCGCTGCGCCAGTTCGGCGGCGCGGAGTTGATTGACGGGACTCGGTTCGCGAGGGTTCTTGCCGGCCAGTTGTTCCTCGACGGCGGCGACTTGCCCGCGTCCGCCCTCTTGCATCTTCAACACCCGCTCCAGTTCGGCCAGGACGAGCGTCAGGCGGCCGGCAGCACGGTCGCGAATCGCCTGCCGGGTGACGACCGTCAGCCGCCGGACGTCGCTCTTGCCGGTCTGCCCGCCGTAATCGACGGCCGCGGCATAGAGCGTGACTTCCACACCGGGAGTCAGGCCCAGCGGTTGCAGGTCCAGACGGTCTTGGAACTCGCGGCGGTCCCCCTTGGCGGTCGCGTCGGCCCAATCGCCGGCCGGCGGCGGCGGGCGCAGCGGTCCCGCGTATAGCGCCTTTTCGGTGCGGTCAGCCTTATCGCCGCGGTCGAGCACCAACCACACGCGCTGCAGCGCCAAGTTGTCGTGGGCCGACACCCTCACGGGCAGCACCGCCTGGGGCGTGACGTAAAGATCGGCCGCCGGGACGTGGAGTGTAGGCTTTGGCGGCCGATCAGGCACGGCCCGCAGTTCCCAGGAGACGTCGCCGCCTCCTTCGTGCCCCTCGCGGTCGATGAGGTGGAATGAGTAGTTCCCCGACTTCTCGATCAACAGCGGCTCGCCATCCGGCGGCGGCACGATGAAGCTATATCCGTCGTCGCTGACGCGGCCTTCGCACCACGGCTGCTTGCCGAGGTACAATAGGGCCGCGCGGAGCGGATTGTTCGTCTGCGCGGTGATCCGCGCGCGCGTGCCCGCGAGCACGCGGTTCAATTCGTGCGATTCCGCCGGCGGGCAGCCGCTGTACTCGGGCGGGAACAGTTGCACGGTAAACGATTGCACGGCCGGCGGTACGACTATCGTTACCCTGGTCCAGGGCATCGACTGGTGGTCGCCGCCGGTGACGCGGTAGTCGAACGGCCGCCGCATCCCGTCGCGTTGGGCAACCATCGCGCCGTCTCTCGGCTGCATAGCATCGGTTTCTTCGGTAACGGTGCCGTCCGCGTCCTCGAAACGATAGTGGACCGTCACCTCGGCCGGCAATCGCGTCCCCTCGGCGGCCACAACCGTCAGCACGAAAGGCTGGCCGGCGTGCAACTCCACGATCTTGGGGGAGAGTTGCAGATGCGTGCGCTGGAGAAAGACGGCGGCCCCGAACGGATTCAACAGCCGCCGCATTGCGATGCCGGCCGCCATTGGATCGAGCAGCAGCAGCCCGCCGGCCAGCAGACAAACCACGGCGGCCAGCAGCGCCGCGCGCACGGGGGACCGGGCGTCGATGGCCCGGCGGAAATCGAGGTTCTCGACCTCCGCCGCGGTCTGTGCGATGACGGCCTGCCGCAACGCCGCCGAGCCCGACCGCGGATCGGAGGCCGGCTGCCGCAAGAACTCCACGGCGCTGACCAGCCGGTCGTCGAGGTCGGGGAAGCGCCGCTGCAAGCGGACCGCCAGGTCGGCGTCGCGGAGCCGCGCCCGCGCCGGCAGATAGATGTACCGGTAACCGGCCCAGAGCAGCACGCCTAGCGCCGCGAGCGAACAAGCCAGGCGCGGTCCGCGCTGCTGGAAGCGGAGCCAGTAATCCGCCAGTCCCAACACCACCGCCGTGGCCAGCACGATGGCCAGGAGCCAACTCAGGCCGTGGAGCGCCACCAGCCGGCGTACGCGGCTCCGCAGCAAGGCGAGTTGGTGTTCGAGGGGGTGGAGCATTGGGATTTCAGATTGGCGATTTCAGATTGATGATTTCTGCTGCAATTTGGATGCCGTTGACGGCGATTTGGTTCTCGGCAGGCCAATGTGGTTCGGCGTCGTCGATTACTCGGGTGTCGATTTTGGCGACGGGTGTGTCGAACGAATCAACACTCTTCTCGTTCCCAAGCTCTGCGCGGGAACGCGCTTGCCGGACGCTCTGCGTCCCTTGCGCGTCTCGCGGCTTTCTATATTCATACAACTCCCAGCGACGCAGAGCGTCGCACCCTTGTGTTCTCACGCAGAGCATGGGAACAAGTAAAGCAATCCTATACCATGCCTCCCGCCTTTCGCAGCACCCATTCGCCGATCAACAGCGTCAGAAACAGCAGCAGCAGGGCGTGCGAGTTCCACAGCGGCACCGGCGGGCGGGTCTCGTAGGGCTGCTGGTTTCCGGGCGGGAGGTCGGCGGGCAACTGGCGGGCGGTCTCGAAGGTGTAGTAGCCCCCCTTCGTGCGCCGAGCCGCGTCTTCCAAGGCCGCCTTGTCCATTTGCACCCGGTCGAACTCACCCACCGGCGGCTTGACCGTAAAGTCGGTCGCCGGCGATCCGCCATCCCCAAGGGGCGTGATGACTCGGGCGTGGTAAGTGCCGGGCGGAAGGTTCTGGAGTAGGCCCTCGAAGGTCGCGCGACTGCCGGCCGGCTGTTGCAGCCAAAGCTCCTGCACTTGTTTCCCGTGCTGCTCGACGACGACCTTGAGTCCTTGCGCTGTGGCCGGCGCCTTGTCTTCGTCGGCGAACTTCAGGCGCAGGCGCACGGTCTCGCCCCGCTGATACTCGGGCTGGTCGGACGTCAGGGCCGCCGGCAGATCGCCTTCGCCGGGCTTGGAACGGTAGAGGAAGTAGAGCATCTGGATCCAGTACCGGCGGATCAACCCGTCGCCCGTGCGCCACCGCCAGCGGTGTGTTTCATCGGTGGTTTGCAGGAGCACCTTGCCCGCGCCGACGTACTGCATGCAGACGACCGGTAGATGGCGTCCGTCGCGGCCTTGACGCGCGGCGTTTTCGACCAGCACGCGCGCGCCTGGCTTCAAGTCGGGAACCTCCAGCAACCAGTACAGCGGAGGCAGGTTGCGCCAGATGTCGCGGGTCTGCGCGGGCGTATCGCCGAGTTGCAGCGGCGGGCTCTGCAGGCCGAAGTCCTCGGTGGGCCGCGCTTGAAAACCCTCGCGGAGCAGCTTGCCCGCCAGCGGCGCGACGACCGTATTCCAGTCCTTGATCGGCAGGACGCGAGCCAACGGTGTGTTGCGGTACGCCAGCGGCATGTACTTCGGACCGGTGATGCAGATCAGCACGCCGCCCTTCCCCGGCCGGTCCACGTAGTCGGCCAGCGTCTGTAATGTCGCCTTGTCGAGCCGCGCAGGATCCAGGTCGCCGAGGATGATCGCGTGGTAGGCCAGCAACTCCTCGCGGGCCACGGGAAACACGTTCGTGACCCGCTCCTCGCGGCGCGGGTCCGTGCGGTCGCCTTCGTACGACTTCACGTATTCCGGATCGGCGTCCTGGAGCACGGTCGTCAACTTCACGGTCTTGTCGTTGCTCAGCAGGTTGCGGAGGAAACGGAATTCGTAGCTTGGATATTCCTGCGCCAGCAAGACCCGCAACTCCTGCTTGCCAACCTCGACCGTGCAGGTGCGGCGGTTGTCGTCGGTCCGCAACTCGCCTTCCTGGGGCTCGATCTCGACGACGTAGTCGAAGCGGCCGATCTCCGGGGGGCTGTACGGCAAGGAGTCCGACTGTGAAGTGCCGTCGGGGCCCACCACGACCTCGGTTCTCGCCAGTACGCGCGGGCTGCCCTTCTCGCGGAGCGTCACCGCCGCCGTGGTTCCCTGGAAGCCGACGCTCTTGACGGTAAACGAGAATGGCACGATCCGGTTGACGGAGACCTCATCCGGGGGCTGGAGACCGATGAGTTCCAGGTTCTTCAGCGGCGCATCGCTGCCGATGCCGACGCAATACAGGGGCACGCCGCGGTTGTCAGCCTTACCAAGCGGCGTGCCGTCGGTGTTGATGCCGTCGGTCAACAGCACGATCGCAGCCGGCGGGGCACCGCGGAGCTTCTCGAGCACGGTCTGCACGGCATCACCCAGGCGCGTGCTGGCACCGGTGGCCTCATGCGCGCGGATTTCCGCGCACAGTCCTGCCGTGTCGGATTCTTCCAGGGCCTGCAATTCGCTGAGGAAATAGACCCGCGGCTGGTAGTTCTCGGCCAGTTCGTCGAGCAACGCGCCGTCGTCTTCGGTCAACAGCGCGCGCACGAGGTTCCAGCGGTTCAGGCCGCTTTCGTCGAGTTTCGCCCGCTCGACGCGGTCCTCCAGGGCCGCCCGCTGCTTCGCGTCGTAGCGGTCAGCAATGGTCATGCTCTGCGAGTCGTCGATCACCACGGCCAAGTAGGGCAACCGCGTGCGTTTTAGCACCAAGGTCCACTGCAGGATCATCAGTAAGAGGACGCCGACCAGGGTGAACCGCAACGTCCCCAGGAACAGCCGCAGCAGCGGAACTGCCCGCCCGCTCTCGCGGCGATAGACCATCGCCATGAAGACCGCAGCAACGGCGAGCAGCAGCGCCGCCGCCCACCAACTCCAGGCGCCGGAGGTCTTGAACTCCCATTGCGTACCTTCGCCGGGACCGGTTTTCACCAGCCACGCTTCGAGCCATTTAGGCAAGGTGCCGCTCATGCCGCGTGGTGTCCGAACCGCCAGGCCAACAGGGTTTCCAAGAACAGCAGAACCATGACCGCGTACAACAGGTGGACTTGCAGGTACACATCGTCGCCAGGCGCGCCGATCGTCTCGTCGTCGAGGTTTTGCCACGTCGTCCGGTAATCGAAGGAGACGCCTTCCCAGACGGTATCCGCCAGCCGCTCGGGACTGAGTTGCGTGAGATTGCTTTCGGCCGTGTCGAGGTTGACGGCGAACTGTTGCGATCGTTCGTCCGCAGCCCGCGCGGCCTCCGTTTCACCGCGTTCCGGCGTTCGGGCACGCTCCGCCTCGGCGGCGAAGTTGGCCGAATATAGGCCGCTTTGGGACGTGTCGGAGCAAGTCCAAGCGGTACGATCGGCGTCGACTGTCGTGCGCACGGGAATCGGCTTCCCGTCGGGGTCGGAACTCTGCCGCACGAGCGCGACCTCGGTTGCGCCGGCCGGTAACGCCGCGCCGAACGATCGGCCCACAAACACGTTTTGTTGCTGCTGCCGCCCGCTAATGCAGTACGACAGTATCTCCTGAATCAGCGGCAGAAAGCTGGGCCACAGCGGCAGCGGCGACCAGGCGATGTCGCTGGCCGAGGTCGCCACCAGCACGACCCGGGCGCGGTGAATGTCCTCGGTGACGATCAAGGGATCGCCCGACGGCAGGGCCAAGGCGACTTGGGCGTTGCCCTGCTTGGGGAGTTGCAGGCGGAAGTATCGCAGCACCGGCGTGCTGAGCAGTGCGGCCCGCCCTTGGCCGCGGAAGGCCGTCGCCAGCGGATGGCGGAAGTCCAGCGGATCGACCTGATATTGCGGCTCGCGGAGCAGTGGTCCGACGAGCGCGGGCAGCAAGCACGGCCGGCCGCCCTGGCCGCCCAGTTCGCGGTTGTAGCGGTCGGC
>Ga0233425_10006611_pt1 | contig 17038 bp, 12 predicted proteins | sample Watercolumn_Towu_2_FD_181712 | JGI IMG/M metagenome (GOLD analysis project Ga0233425, IMG submission 181712) | Freshwater microbial communities from Lake Towuti, South Sulawesi, Indonesia - Watercolumn_Towuti2014_140_MG | ecosystem: Environmental > Aquatic > Freshwater > Lake | place... | reverse complement strand
ACGATCAACATCCCGTTCTCGCCAACTGATCAAAACCAGTCGGCCGACTAAATCCCCGGGATGAAGGGGTCCTTTTTGCACGCCGATCACCCCACGAAGGGGGTGCCTATTGCACGCTGATCCTCATCAACCGTGAGGAGCAGCTCTACCAGACCGAGGCGGCATGATCGCCGCAGCCGGCCGCTCCAAGGATGTGAGACGCCGATCCTAAAATCGTCGGCCGACACGGCAGCCAAGATGCTCATTGTTCGACGCCATTTGCCAGTTTGAGAAGCTTGATCTCGATGTCTTTTAGGCCGGGAAATGGCCTCATGGTCGGCGACTGACCAACGCGGCGGGCTTCTCGAAACTTACCGGCGATGTAAGCACCAGTCGGTGCCGTGCGCGCTCTCGCACGCCGGGACACGGGGCGGCGCCTTGGAGCGGTCGTTGCACAGCGCCTGACCTAGGCCGGCCTCAGCCGCCCTGGCGCTGGCTGGGCGCCATGGATTGCCATTTCTCCCACCATGGCATCGTGCCGCGCAAGGCGTCGCGGCGGCTCGCGTGCCAGTCCAAGGCTGCCCGGAAGTGAACCAACATCTGCTCAATGAACCAATGAACTGCGCGCTGAGGCCTTTAGAGCAGCGGGGTTGCCCTCCTTTTAGATTTTCATCGCACAAGCGCCACTCCGATCCGCAGGCGCGTGGTCTTGCGATCATAATCGAGCAGGTTCTCGCCATAGCCAACGAAGCTCTGGCCGAAGAGATAGAAGTCTGGGCCGCCCCCCAGGAGACGGGGGAGCGGGTATGACAGATCGGCGCTGATCGCCCCCTTCCCGCTCGCCGGATTGAACCGGGTCAAGGTGGAGAGCCGAAGCCCGTCATCCTTACCAATCTCCGCCGACAGGGCCGTGTTGCCGCGGTAACGGCGGATGTCCGGGTTGTCCGACTTGTCGCCGACAAACAAGGAGAGGCGCGGTGCGAGAGACAGTCTATATCCGCTGCCGAGCGGGATCGCAGCCATCGGCGCCACATAGAGGCTGTTGATGCTGCGCGAAGCGCCGCCATCGCGACCGTTCGATTCGTGGCGAATGCCGACTTGCGCGCTCAGGGACACGCCGCTCCGCATCGTCGCGGAAGGAGTCAGATAGAAGAGTTCGGGCTGATAATCGATGTTGCGGAACGGGGAGGAATGCGCGCCGAGATCCCAGAACATGCGCTGGGTATAGGCAAAATGCAGTCCTTCCCTCCATGAACGCGGCAGGTCTTCGGCAGACCGGCTTCCGAACAGCTGGTATTTGAAACTGACCTGGATGCGCGCCTCGCTGTTGGTCCCGGGTCCGTAAACCGCATAGATCGGCTCATAAGCGGCGAGATTGGCCAGAAAGGCGTTGCCGGCGGACCGATCGGACGGCGGGGCCGCTGCCTCCTTCGCCGGGGTGGGCGGCACAGGCGCCGTGACCGACCCGGCATCAGCAACATCGGCAGACTGCGGCGCGGTGCGCAGGGCAATCTCGGTCGCTCTGGTGTTCCAGGCAGGAATGGCGATATCCGCTCCGTCGAGTGCCAGGTCAGCGGGCACACGGAAGCGATAGTGCGCTCGGACGAAGCCGCCGGCGGGGATACTCAGATTGGACGGCAGGTCCGCCCCGCGTTCAAGCCAGACCGATCGCGTTTCACCCGGCTGCCCGACCCGCGCTTCGACGCGGTCGGGCAAGGGCACGGACTGCGGCGTACTTTCATCGTTGAGCAGGCGAAGTTCGATCAGCACAGCCCCATCGGAATCGCGCTCGCCCGCATCCCGGACGAGAATCTCGACCGGGGCGGCGTGGGTTGCGGGCACCCATGCGAGAGTGGCGCAGACGCCGAGCCATTTGAGAGAAAGGCGGGTCATGCGATCAGGTGCTGCCCACTATCTACTGGGATCACCGTGCCAGTGATTTTGCGCGAGGCATCGCTGACGAGAAAGGCGGCCAGGGCGCCGACATCCTCGACATCGACCAATTGCCCTTGGGGCGCCTGTGCCGCCGTGCGCTCCAGCAGTTCGTCGAACCGGTCGATGCCGCTGGCCGCGCGCGTTGCGATCGGGCCCGGGGATATCGCGTGGGCGCGAATGCCCTTCGGACCCAGTTCGGCCGCCATATAGCGCGTGGCGCTTTCCAGCGCGGCCTTGACCGGCCCCATCACATTATAATGCTCCACGACCCGCTCCGACCCGTAGAAGGTAACGCACAGCAGACAACCGCCGCTCGTCATCAACGACTCGGCGAGCTTCGCCATGCGCAGAAAGCTGTGGCAGGAGACATCCATGGCCAGCGCAAAACCCTCGGCTGAGCAATCGATGACACGGCCGTGCAAATCCTCCCTGGGCGCATAGGCGATGGAGTGCAGCAGGAAATCGAGACCGCCCCAGCGGCGCTCCACCTCCGCGAACAGGGCCTCGAGTTGACCGGGAATGCGCACGTCGCAGGGTGCCGTCCATTCCACCCCGATCCGGTCACAGACCGGCTGCACCCACTGCTGCGCTTTTGCGTCGAGATAGCTGGCCGCGAGCCGGGCGCCGCAGTGGGCGAAGGCTTCGGCGCAGCCGGCAGCGATACTGTGCTCGTTCGCGATGCCGATGACAAGGCCGCGCTTGCCCTCAAGATCAACGAGCGGTCTCATTGGACTTGGTCTGCAACAAGGTCGAGCGAGTGCCGCGCGATCATGACTTCCTCATCGGTTGGAATGACATAGACTTTTACACTGCTGTTGGCCCCGTTGATCCGCGGACCACTCTTGCTGTTGGCCTCCTCATCGATCGTAACGCCGAGCCATTCGAGCCTTTTGCAGATGCGAGCGCGCATGGATGCGTCGTTCTCGCCAATGCCTGCGGTGAAGACGATACCATCGAGCCCGCCGAGCGCGGAGACGAGAGCGCCTGCCTCGCGGGCCGCCCGCCAGGCATACAACGTCATCGCCTCTTCGGCCTCGGGCGCCTGGCTGATCGACAGCGTGCGCATGTCGCTTGAGAGGCCGGATACGCCGAGCAGGCCCGACCGGTTGTAAAGCAGGTCTTCGACCTCAGCCGCGCTCATGCCCATCTGCGTCTGAAGGTGCAGCACCACGCCAGGATCGAGCGTCCCGCATCGCGTACCCATCATCAGACCGTCGAGGGCCGTGAATCCCATCGAGGTGTCGATGCTGCATCCCGCCTTCATCGCGCACAAACTGGCACCGTTGCCGAGATGCGCGGCGATCACGCGGCCCTTCGCCAGATCGGGGTCGATCTCCGTCAGGCGGCGGGCGATATATTCATAAGACAGCCCGTGAAAACCGTAACGGCGGATGCCTTGGTCGTGGAGCGCGCGCGGCAGGGCCAGGCGCGCTGCCAGGGGATGCATCTCATGATGGAAGGCGGTGTCGAAACAAGCGACCTGCGTGAGAGTGGGCCGCAGGTCGCGGATCGCCCTGATCGCGGCGAGATTGTGTGGCTGGTGAAGCGGCGCCAACGGGCATAAGGCCTCGAGGTCGTCGAGGAGCGCGGCATCGACGATGCGGGGTGCGGCATGGGTGCGCCCACCATGCACTATCCGGTGCCCGATCGCGACGATCTCGCGCTGCTCCAGCGGATGCGCGTCGGCCCAGGCGAACAGGTCGGCCAGAAGATCCTGATGGTGCAGGGACGCGCCGTTCGGCCAATCGCGTTCCAGCAGGATCGCACCGTCGCTCGATCGCGCCCTTAGAGTGGGGGCAATACCGATCTTCTCGATCTTGCCGGCCGCTACCAGGTGGAGCCGCTGCTCGGCCTCGATCGCGAACAGCGCGAACTTTATGCTGGACGAGCCCGAATTGAGGCTGGCGACGGCTTTCATGCCTGCACCGCCGCAAGACCGGGCGCAGCCTTGGTCGCTGCCCGTGTCATCAGAACCGCAACGGCGCAGGAGGCGAGGCGGGTTCGCAGGCTATCGGCGCGACTGGTCAGGATGATCGGCACCCGCGCGCCCAGCACGATCCCTGCCGCGTCGGCTCCGCCCAGAAACGTGAGTTGCTTGGCGAGCATGTTGCCGGCCTCCAGATTGGGAACGACGAGGATTTCGGCGTGGCCCGCCACGGGTGAAACGATGCCTTTCTCTTTTGCAGCAGCCTCGTTGATCGCGTTGTCGAAAGCGAGAGGGCCATCGAGCAGCCCGCCCGAAATCTGCCCGCGATCGGCCATCTTGCAGAGCGCGGCGGCATCGAGGGTGGACGATATGGTTGGATTGACCGTCTCCACTGCCGACAGGATCGCGACCTTTGGCTCCCCGATGCCGATGACGTGAGCAAGATCGATGGCGTTGCGGATAATATCGGCTTTCTCATCGAGGCTCGGCATGATGTTGATCGCTGCATCGGTGATGATGAGCGGCGTCGGATGCTCGGGCACATCCATGACATAGGCATGGCTGATCCGGCGTTCGGTGCGTAGGCCCGTGGCCGACGGCACGACTGCCGCCATCAGTTCGTCCGTGTGCAGCGATCCCTTCATCAAGAGCCTCGCTTCGCCGGAGCGAACGAGCGCTACCGCTTTTGCCGCTGCGTCATGGCTGTGATCGGCCGATACCACGCGATAAGTGGAGATGTCCTTGCCGGCGTCCTCGGCCGCCTTCCTGATTTTCCCTTCGGGGCCGACCAGAATGGGAGCGATGAGATTGGCCTCCGCTGCTTCGATGGCGGCCAGGAGTGCGGCGCGGCTGCAGGGGTGCGCGACCGCCGTGGGCTCGGGCGCACCATTCGACGTCATCTCCATCAGCTTGCGATAACCGTCATGATCGCGCAGGCGCACTTCGGGAAGCGTTATGCGCGGACGGCGCACCTTCTCGGTCGGGGCCTTAACCTCAGCCTGGCCGCTGATCACCTCCTCGCCATTCTGGTTGACGCAGCGGCAGTCGAGCAGGACATTGTGATGCGCCCGCTTCTCGATGACCGTCGCGGAGGCGGTGATGGTATCGCCAAGGCACACCGGGCGCGTGAAGCGGAGGGATTGGCTGAGATAGATGGCACCGGGGCCGGGCAGCTCGGTTCCGAGCACGGCCGAGATCAGGCCGCCGCCCCACATGCCGTGCGCGATGACGCGCTGGAACAGGTCGGTCGCGGCGTAATCCGCATCCATGTGCGCGGGATTGACGTCGCCGGATACCAACGCGAAGAGTTCTATGTCCTCCTGCGCGAGCGTACGGCTCACGCTGGCGGTATCGCCGACCTGAAGCTCGTCGAAGACCCGGTTCTCGATCATCGGCTTGCCGGTCACGCCTTAGTGCTCCATCACATAGTGACCGGGGGCATCGGCAATCGGCGTATATCCCCTGTCGGGGGCGCCGATCGGCGGCGGGGAGACCGGCTCGCCAGATCGCGCTGCAAGCCAGTCGCCCCATTCGGACCACCATGAGCCCTGCTTTTGTGCCGCGCGCATCTCCCATTCGTCGGGATCGTAGGAGATGCCGTCGAGTTCGCGCGTCAGCACGCGAAACCGGCGGCCTTTATGTCCCGGTTCGGACACGATCCCGGCATTGTGGCCACCGCTGGTCAGCACGAAGGTGATCTCGGCGCCGGTATGAAGGTGGATCTTGTGGACCGAGCGCCAGGGGGCGACATGATCGCGCTCGGTGCCGACCACGAAGATGGGCTTGCGGATTGCTGCCAAGGTGATCGTCTTGCCTTCGACCTTGTACTTTCCCTCCGCCAGATCGTCGTTGAGGAACAGACGGCGAAGATACTGGCTGTGCATCGCGTAAGGCATGCGGGTGCCGTCGGCGTTCCACGCCATCAGGTCGTTCATCGGCTCGCGCTCCCCCATCAGATATTCGGTGAGGATCCGCGACCAGACGAGATCGTTGGACTTCAGGATCTGGAAGGCACCGCCCATCTGGCTGCTGTCGAGATAGCCGCGGCTCCACATCATGTTATCGAGCAAGTTGAGCTGCGCCTCGTCGATGAACAGGCCGAGTTCACCCGGCTCGCTGAACTCGGTCTGCGCGGCGAGGAGTGTGATGCTGGCCAGGCGATCGTCGCCGGCGCGCGCCATGACCGAGGCCGTGATCGAGAGGAGAGTGCCGCCGAGGCAATAGCCGACCGCGTGCACCGACGTTGCTCCGGTGATCGCGGTGACCGCATCGAACGCGGCCATCGGCCCGGAGCGCCGATAGGCCTCCAGGTCGAGGTCGCGATCCGCGCTTCCGGGATTGTGCCAGGAGATCATGAACACGGTGAACCCCTGACCGGTCAGCCAACGGACGAGCGAGTTTTCCGGCGAGAGGTCGAGAATGTAATATTTCATGATCCAGGCCGGTACGATCAGGATCGGTTCTGGCCGTACCTGCTCCGTCGTTGGTTCATATTGTATGAGTTCGATCAGTTCGTTGCGGTAGACGATCTTGCCCTTGGTCGTGGCAACGGTGTCGCCGACCCGGAAAGCCTCCGCGCCGACCGGAGGTTCGCCTCTGGCCATGCGTTGCATGTCCTCAAGCAGGTGCTGGAAGCCGTCGATGAGGCATTTTCCACCGGTCTCGACGATCCTCTTCTGAAGCACCGGGTTGGTGACGAGAAAGTTGGTGGGGGCGAACATGTCCAGCAGCTGCCGAGCAGTGAACTCGATGATCTGCTCATGATGCCTTGTGACGCCGCCCACGCCTGTCGTGGCGGCATGCCACCATTGCTGGTTGAGCAGAAAGGCTTGAGCGATAATATTGAACGGCGCCTGTTTCCACGCAGGATCGGCAAACCGCCGGTCCTGGGGCAGCGGTTCGATTGCGAGAGCCGCCTCGCCGTCTCCCGCGCTTCGGACCATATAGTCGAAGAGACGCATATATTTGCGCGCCACCTTGGCGTTGAGCTGCAGTTGCTTGCCGGGAGAAACTCCAAGATGGAGAGCCCAATCGGTGAAGGCCTGGAACAATGTCGCGGGCGACAGACCGGAGGTAAACTGCGCGATCGCCGCGACGGCCGCGCGGTCGAAGGTTTCGGCGATGCCATCCAGCGGGTCCGGCGATACCGATGGGTATGGGGGTGTGGCCATGCTTGCACTCCTGGTCGGGTCGGCCTCGCTCAAGCAGAGCGCGAACACCATCTATGTTACACGCCAGTCAGAATCCTCCCGACAGTTTCCCGGTTGTCGTATATCTCTCGACGCGCTGCATCCCGGCTGCTTTTCCACCTTTCGGTGAAGTCGCTTGAAACTATCGGTACCGCATAGGTCAGATAGTGCGCAACCCGCTTGCGGTGTTTCGCCTAATCCGTCCGTTGCCCCTTTTATGCGAGTTCGTCCCGCCCGTATCTGTGCCGGGCGGCCGCAGCGGCGACGGATCGGGCTTTGCAAGGATTTGCCTGCAGGCGATTTCGGGTAGAACAACGGCGATACATTTTGACGCCGTGATCCCCGATCGCAAGCCGGCGTACCCGGCCGATGTGGCGATGCGGCTCATCGAAAGGACAAATTCATCGTGGCTTGGTTGGCGAGATTGTTTCTGATGATCCCTGCGATGATAACCGGTTGGTTCGTGTCGCGTGAGGATCCCAGGTTCTGGGTGATCGCGATGGTAGTCGCACTGGTGTTCCTGGCGCTATCTTGTGTCGCGGCGATTTATTGCCCGCAGCTCTCCATCTTTGCGCGGCGGCGTGGCGGATCGCGTCGCGCCTCTTCCAGAAAGCCGCGATGAGCGATGGCGATCTCGCTCCAGCTTCTCTCGAGAAACACAGAGCGAGTTACCCAGCATTTTCGCTGGGGCCCAGAAGCGGGATTGCCACCGCGATGAGATCGGTGGTCCTTTCGATGTATTCCTTCTTCGCTTTGGCTGTGTTGCGCAGATCGTGCCGGAAGAGGATGCGGTGCCGTGGCGCCGTGACAAGCGCATCGAACAGATGACAGGCCAGGAACGCGACATCATGGATCGGGTCTTCTGGCGCTCTCCATTGTTGTTCCAGGATAGTCCGGATCATGCTGATGCCGGCCTGGGCTCCAATGGCAGGTTTTGCCTCCAGAAGTCCGGCCCGGTTGCCGGCCAACCACACGATGAGGGATTCGATCCCGACCACTTCGGGCAGAAGCGAGATGTCGAGCAATCTTCTTGCGACATGGACAATCTGGCGGCGGACGGGTCCGCGCGGGACGGAATCCGGGATCGGGTCGAAATGGCGCGACAGGCCATGTTCGATGGCGGCGACGAGCAGCGCCAGCTTCGATCCGAAGCGCGAATAGAGCGTGCGCTTGGAAATGTGAGCGGCCGCTGCGATGGCTTCCATGCTGGTGCCTTCGACACCACCGGCCACGAAACAATCCAGCGCTACATCGAGGATATGAAATCCCAACTGGATCGCGACATCATTGGTAGGCCTTCCGCCCCGGGGATCGCGCGGCGGCAGGCGAGGTTCGATTTTGGAGGATGGACCTGGGGCCATGGATCTTCCCTAAGCCATTCATCGTTGAAATCCATGATTTCGGCTTGATCGGATCCTCCCATCAGGCGATATCCACACCGATAAGTGTAGATATGCGTCCGGAGAGGAAGCGTCGCGGCACGGCCGCGGCGAACCTGAAGCATTATGGGAACCGGACCGTCATGACGCCAATCGCAGTTGTAACCGGGGGCACGCGCGGTATCGGCGCGGCTATTTCGCGGGGCTTGAAGGGCCAGGGGTATGAAGTGGCCGCGGTCTACCACGGCAACGACAGCGCCGCGGCGCAATTCAGGCAGGAAACCGGCATCCCGGTCTTCAAGTGGGACGTTTCGGACGATCGGGCCTGCCGGGACGGCATCGCGGAAATCGAGCGTCGGCTCGGCCCGGTCGCCATCCTCGTCAACAATGCCGGTATCGCGCGCGATGGGCTGTTTCACAAGATGAGCTGGGAACGCTGGAGGGAGGTGCTCGCGACGAACCTCGATTCGATGTTCACCATGACCCGTGCCGTCATCGAAGGCATGCGCGAACGCTGCTTCGGTCGGATCATCAACATCTCGTCGATCAACGGTCAGAAGGGGCAGCCAGGCCAGACCAACTATTCCGCCGCCAAAGCTGGCGTGATCGGCTTCACCAAGGCGCTGGCGCAGGAAAATGCGGACAAGGGCATAACCGTCAACGCCGTCTGCCCCGGTTATGTCGACACCGCCATGGTGGCTGCCGTCAAGGAAGAGGTGCGCGCCAAGATCATCGCCGGCATCCCCGTCGGGCGTCTCGGCGCTGCTGAGGAAATCGCGCATGCCGTGTCCTATCTCGCCTCGCCGAAGGCCGCCTTCTGCACAGGCTCGGTGCTCACCATCAACGGAGGGCAGTATATCGCAAACGGCTGAGCGCTTCCTTCGAACGGTCCTTCGCCTTCGGGTAATTGCTGATGGCGCGCCAGCCTAAGGAAGGGAGACAGCGTGTTCAGCCTCCATTTTAAAAGGACAAAACCATGACCTATCCCATCGATCAGATCGTCGCCCTCGCCAAGGCCAATGGACAGCTCGCGCTTAAATTCGCGGAGATCGCGCGAACCGCTGGGGAACAGTATCTTCAGGTCGGCAGCAAGGCGACTGCCGCGCTTGCCGATCAGGTGAAGGATGCAAAACCCGGTGCGGTTCCGAGCTTCAACAGCGAAGAAGCAACGAACCTGCTCGCTGAAATCGAGAAGAACCGGCAGGCGGCGCTGACGGAGGCCAGGACGGCACTGACGCAATGGCAGGACAGCTATAGAACGCTCTTCGCTGATGCTTCCAGCCAGCAGGAACTCATGAACAGCGCCCGGGCTTTGTTCGAGCCGTTCTTCAGGCTGTCGGCGGCGACAACCGATGGGAGAGCGGCCCCGGGCGAAGCGCCAACCCGAACGGGCAAATAAAGGCGCAACTATCAAGTGCCGACCCGGGTCGCGGGTCGGCTTTTCGCACGCAAGGCGAGCAGGAACGATGCGGGGGGCAATGATCGGTTGCAAGTTCAGAAGGGTCGGACACAAAGGGCGCGCTCTCGGAGCTATCGTGGCCATGCTGCCGGTCTGTCTTGCCGCATGTTCGTTCGCCCCGCGGCATGTGCGTCCGCCGCAGCCTGTGCCGCAGAGCTACGCCCTCGCAGCGCCTGACGGCCCTTCCATCGCGCGGATCGGTTGGCGGGATTTCTTCCGGGAGGAGCAGCTGCAGGCGCTGATCGAGGGGGCGCTGGCCAACAATCGCGATATCCGGATCGCCGCCACGCGCGTCGCCGAGGCGCGCGCCGCATGGCGTATCGAGGGCGCCTCTCTCTACCCGCAGCTCGACGCAGTGGCGACCGGTACGCGAGGCCGCTCACTGTTCAACCTTCCACAAGTCGGTGCGACGCCAATCGATGTCCGGCAGATCAGCGCCCAGCTCAACGGAAGTTGGGAAATCGACTTCTGGGGCCGCCTGCGCAACCTGCGCGACGCGGCCCGCTGGCAATACCTCGCCACCGAGGAGTCGCGCCGGGCGGTCGCCACTGATCTGGTGGCGCAGGTCGTCAACGGCTATCTGCTGGAGCGCGAATATGAAGAGCGCGCGGGGCTTGCCCGCCGTTCGATCCAGACGCGCGAGGAATCGCTGCGCATCATACGCCGCCGCTACGAAGTAGGATCGGGCTCAAAGCTCGACATGACCCAGGCGCAGATATTGCTCGCCCAGGCCCGCACGACCCTGCAGGCGCTCGATCAGGACCGTGCCGTCAATCGCAACGCCCTCGCGCTGCTGGTGGGCCGGCCGGTGGACATCGCGCCCGGAACACTCGCGCTGGTGGACGCTCCGGAAAATCTGGTGCTGCCACCCGGTCTTCCTTCGGACCTTCTGACCCATCGGCCCGACATCGTCGCGGCCGAGCATCAGCTGCGCGCCGCGAACGCCAATATCGGCGCGGCGCGGGCCGCCTTCCTTCCCAATATCAGTCTCACCGGAGCCTATGGCACCATGAGCGACGAGCTGGACGGGCTGTTCTCGGCCGGCAGCGAGGCATGGACCTTCACGCCGACGATCTCGCTGCCCCTATTCAATGCCGGCCGGCTGAAGGGCAATCTCGATGTCGCCACGGCACGCCGCGATCGGGCTGTCTCCGAATATGAGCGCACCGTTCAGGCCGCGTTCCGCGACGTTTCGGACGCGCTCGTTCGCCGGCACCAGTTGCAGCTCCAGATCGCCTCGACCAGGGACATGCTGGAGGCGCAACGCGAACGCGCCCGCCTCGCGCAGCTGCGCTTCGACAATGGCCGTTCTGCCTATCTCGAAGTGCTCGATGCCCAGCGCGGCCTGTTCGAGGCCGAACAGGCGCTGGTCCAGCTTCGCCGCGCGGAGATTGCGAGCATCGTCGCGCTTTATGCGGCGGTGGGAGGCGGCTTTGCCGAGCAGTCCATTTTCGATTCCAGCGCCGCCGGCGCGGCAGGCGCAGGAGACCAGACACGATGACGGCATCCCAGAAGACATGGCTGATCCGGGGCGGCATAGCGGCGGCCATCATTGCCGCCGCCCTCCTCCTCTGGCAGGTGCTGAAGCCCGCCGATCTTCCCGAGGGTATCGTCAGCGGCAATGGCCGGATCGAAGCGGTAGAGATCGATATTTCCGCCAAGGCGCCTGGGCGCATCCGCGAGATCGTCGCGGATGAAGGCGATCTGGTCAAACAGGGTCAGGTCGTCGTCCATATGGACACCGAGACACTCACAGCGCAGCTCTCGGAGGCCGAGGCCCAGCTCGCCCAGGCGGTCAATTCGGTGCAGATCGCGCAGACCCAGGTGACCCAGCGCCAGAGCGAGCGCGCTTCGGCGCTTGCGACCGTCCGCCAGCGCGAAGCCGAACTGAATGCCGCCCGCAAGCGGCTTGGCCGGTCGGAGACGCTGGCGCGCGAAGGGGCCACGCCCGCACAGGAGCGCGATGATGATCAGGCGGCGGTCGAAGGGGCGTCAGCCACTGTCGAGGCGGCGCGGGCGCAATTGGCCTCGGTCGATGCGGCCATCGCCGCAGCTCGCAGTCAGGTGATCGGCGCGCGTTCGAATGTCGATGCAACCCGCGCGACGATCGAGCGCGTCAAGGCCGACATCAGGGACAGCGACCTGCGCGCGCCGCGCGGTGGCCGCATCCAGTATCGCGTGGCGCAGCCGGGTGAAGTGGTCGCCGGCGGTGGACGAGTCCTCAACCTCGTCGACCTGTCGGATGTCTACATGACGTTCTTCCTGCCGGAAACGATGGCCGGCCGGGTTGGTCTCGGCAGCGAGGTGCGGCTCGTGCTCGACGCAGCGCCCCAATATGTCATTCCGGCCAGGATCAGCTTCGTGGCCGACGTCGCCCAGTTCACGCCCAAGACCGTCGAGACCGAGAGCGAGCGGCAGAAGCTGATGTTCCGCGTGCGGGCACGGATTGACCCTGCCCTGCTGCGCCGCAATATCCAGCATGTGAAGACCGGCCTGCCGGGCATGGCCTACGTCCGCATCAATCCTGGCACGCCATGGCCAGAGAAGTTGGCGCGAACGGTGAGGCAATAGGGCATGTCGTCCGGCCCTGGAGCGCCGGTTGTCCACCTCGCGGGTGTGCGGCAACGTTACGGCAAGACGGAGGCGCTGCGCGGTCTTGATCTGGACGTTCCTGCCGGATGCATGGTCGGGCTGATCGGCCCTGACGGCGTCGGCAAGTCCAGCCTCCTTTCGCTGATCGCGGGCGCCCGCGCCGTGCAGGAGGGGCAGGTGCGGGTGCTCGGTGGCGACATGGCCGACGCAGGCCATCGCCAGGATGTCTGCCCGCGTATCGCCTATATGCCGCAGGGTCTCGGCAAGAACCTCTATCCCACGCTCTCGGTCGAAGAGAACCTCCAGTTCTTCGCGCGGCTCTTCGGCCATGGCGCGGCCGAGCGCCGCCGCCGCATCGACGAGCTGACCCGCAGCACGGGCCTCCATCCGTTTCTTTCGCGGCCCGCGGGAAAGCTGTCGGGCGGCATGAAGCAGAAGCTGGGCCTGTGCTGCGCGCTGATCCATGATCCGGACCTTCTAATTCTCGATGAGCCGACTACGGGCGTCGACCCACTCGCGCGCGCGCAATTCTGGGATCTGATCGCGCGCATCCGCAAGCAGCGCTCCGGCATGAGCGTCATCGTCGCCACGGCCTATATGGACGAGGCGCAGGGCTTCGACTGGCTGGTGGCGATGGACGACGGCGCGGTGCTGGCGACCGGTACGTCGACCGAACTGCTGGAACGAACAGGAAGCGCCACGCTGGAGGAGGCGTTCGTCGCTCTATTGCCCGAGGACAAGAAGCGGGGGCACGCGCCCGTGGTGATTCCGCCGCTTGAGGCAGACGAGGACGACATCGCCATCGAGGCGCGCGGCCTCACCATGCGCTTCGGCGATTTCGTGGCGGTCGACCATGTCAGCTTCCGTATCCGCAGGGGCGAGATCTTCGGATTTCTCGGCTCGAACGGCTGCGGCAAGTCGACGACGATGAAGATGCTGACCGGCCTGCTTCCCGCGAGCGAAGGACAGGCCTGGCTGTTCGGACGTGAAGTCGACCCCCGCGACATCGCGACGCGCCGCAAGGTCGGCTATATGAGCCAGGCCTTCTCGCTCTATGGCGAACTGACCGTGCGGCAGAACCTCGAATTGCATGCCCGGCTTTTTCATGTGTCGCCGGGCGACATTCCGGACCGGGTCAGTGAGATGGTCGAACGCTTCGACCTCAATGCGGTGCTGGATGATCTTCCCGAGAAGCTGCCGCTCGGTATTCGCCAGCGCCTGTCGCTGGCCGTGGCCATGGTGCACAAGCCTGAGCTGCTGATTCTCGACGAGCCGACCTCCGGCGTTGATCCCGTCGCGCGCGACGCCTTCTGGCGGCTGCTGGCCGAGCTGTCGCGGCGCGACCATGTGACGATCTTCATCTCGACCCATTTCATGAACGAGGCGGAACGCTGCGACCGCATGTCGATGATGCATGCGGGCAAGGTGCTGGACAGCGACGCGCCTTCGAGACTGGTGGAGAAGCGCGGCGCCGCCACGCTCGAGGAGGCCTTCATCGGCTATCTCGTCGAGGCTGCCGGCAGCGGCGATGAGGATGAGGCGGTGCCCGACGCCGTCGAGGCGCCGACGGTGCATCAGCCGCAGGCGCCCAGGCGTCGCTTCAGCCCCCAGCGCATGTTGAGCTACGTCTGGCGCGAGACGCTCGAACTGCTGCGCGATCCGGTCCGCGGCACACTGGCGCTCGCGGGTTCGGTGATCCTGCTTCTGGTGATGGGCTTTGGCATCAGCCTCGATGTGAACGATCTTCGCTATGCCGTCCTCGATCACGACCAGAGCAGCATCAGCGCGCGCTACCAGCTCGATATCGCCGGATCGCGCTACTTCGTGGAAGAGCCGCCGATCACCGACCATGACGATCTCGACCGGCGCATGAGGAACGGTGAACTGGCGCTCGCACTGGAGATTCCGCCGGGCTTCGGGCGCGATCTGCTGCGAGGCCGGCCTGTGGCGGTCGGCGCCTGGTTCGATGGCGCCATGCCGCAGCGCGCCGAAACGGTCCAGGGCTATATCCAGGGGCTGCACCAGCACTGGCTGGGCGAGCAGATGCGGATGGCGGGAGCGCCGGCCGGGGCTTCCATCTCGGTGGAGAACCGCTTCCGCTACAATCCCGATGTCGAGAGCCTGCCCGCCATGGTGCCATCGGTCATCCCCCTCCTGCTGCTGATGCTGCCTGCGATGCTGGCGGCACTGGCGGTGGTGCGCGAAAAGGAAATCGGCTCGATCATCAACCTCTACGTGACCCCGGTGACACGCGCCGAGTTCCTCCTCGGAAAGCAGCTGCCCTATGTAGCGCTGGCGATGATCAACTTCCTCGTCATGGTGCTGATGGCGGTGTTCGTTTTCGGGGTTCCTCTGACCGGCAGCGTTCCGGCCTTGGTCCTTGCGGCCTTTCTGTTCTGCCTGATCGCGACCGGAATGGGGTTGCTTGCCTCGGCAATCACCAGAAGCCAGATCGCCGCGATGTTTCTTGCCATGGTCGGCACCTTGATCCCGGCGATCACTTATGGCGGCATGCTCGATCCAGTGTCTTCGCTGGAAGGTGCCGGAAGGGTGATCGGCGAAATCTATCCGGCGAACGCCATGTTCACGATCAGCCGGGGCGTCTTCAACAAGGCGTTGGGGTTCGGCGATCTGGCCGGATCATTCGTGCCGCTGCTCCTGGCGGTGCCGATCATCATCGGAGCCTCGATCCTGCTGCTCAGGAAACAGGAGCGCTGACATGCACCAGACGCTTTCGAACATATACCGTCTGGGCGTCAAGGAGCTGTGGAGCCTGTGGCGAGACCCGATCATGCTTGTCCTGATCGTCTTCACCTTCACCTTCGCGGTCTACAGTTCGGCCTCGTCGATGCCGGAGACGCTGCACAATGCGCCGATCGCCATCGTCGACGAGGACGCCTCGCCACTCTCCCAGCGGATCATCTCCGCCTTCTACCCGCCCCAGTTCAGGCAGCCGGTGATGATTGCCCCCTCGCAGATCGATCCGGGCCTCGACAAAGGCATCTACACGTTCGTCCTGCACATTCCTTCCGGGTTCCAGCGCGACGTGCTGGCCGGGCGGCCTGCTGAAATCCAGCTCAATACCGATGCGACCCGCATGACCCAGGCGTTCAGCGGCAGCGGCTATGTGCAGCAGATCGTCCTGGGTGAAGCCAACGCATTCGTGCAGCGCTATCGCGCGCAAGCCAGCTCCCCGGTCGAGCTGGAGCTACGCGCACGCTTCAATCCCACGCTCGACAAGAGCTGGTTCGGGGGGCTCTCCCAGATAATCAATCAGATCGCCATGCTGTCGATCATTCTGAGCGGCGCGGCCCTCATAAGGGAGCGGGAGCATGGCACGATCGAGCATCTGCTGGTGATGCCGGTGACCCCGTTCGAGATCATGATGAGCAAGATCTGGGCGATGGCGCTGGTCGTGCTCATAGCGGCGTTCCTGTCCTTGAACCTCGTCGTGCGGGCGGCGCTCGGCGTACCTGTGGCTGGCTCGCTGACCCTGTTCTTCGCCGGCGCGGCGTTGGTCCTGTTCGCTACGACCTCGCTCGGCATCTTCATGGCGACGATCGCGCGCAACATGCCGCAGTTCGGCATGTTGGCGGTACTGGTGCTGCTGCCGCTCCAGATGCTCTCGGGTGGCAGCACGCCGCGCGAGAACATGCCCCAACTGGTGCAGAACATCATGCTTGCCGCCCCGACCACGCACTTCATCGAATTCGGACAGGCGATCCTGTTCCGCGGGGCGGGGATCGAGACGGTCTGGCCGCAACTCGTCGCCGTCACAGCCATCGGCGCAGTGTTCTTCTCCATAGCATTGGCACGCTTCCGAAAAACCATCGCTTCCATGGCGTAACGAACTATCCCGGCATGGACCGACCATCGATGCCAGCACTGCTGGCAGCATGGCGATGATCAGAAACTCCAGGTCCGGGAAGCACGGATCACCGCTCGGCTGATCCGTCGCGCATAGCGGCAGCGTCGCCAGGCGGTCTCGATCAAACCACCTTGGGGCATCTTCAGCCATTCCGATGCCGCAAGGCCCATTTGCGGAGTTCGGCAAACCACAAGACGACGCTGCCCATCGCCAGACACAGGAGCCATTGTCCAAGCGATAGCGCACTTGTGTCGAAAGCGATATTGAGCGGGGCGAGATGGACGACGGCCACTTGCAGCAATGCCGAAACGACGACGGCGCCCCAGAGCCAGCGATTGGCGAAGAGATGGCGAAAGGCGCTGACTGTTTCCGAGCGTGCGCTGAAGCAGTTGAAGAGCTGGGCAAAGACCAGCACTGTGAAGCCGGCGGTCCGCGCTTCCTCGACCGTAGATGATCCTTCGATAAGGCCGCCTGGCAGCTGGCTGTCGATGGTGAGCAGGGAGGCGAGAGCCATCACCAGCCCCATTGCGATGACTCCCCGCCACATGCGCGCGTCGATGGCACGCTCGCTGGTGCGCCGCGGTTGCCGGGCCATCACATCCTCGGTCTCGGGATCGACGCCCATGGCGAGCGCGGGGCCGGAATCGGTAATCAGGTTAATCCAGAGAATCTGCGTCGCCAGCAACGGTGCGATCAGGCCCTCTCCGCCAT